>Ga0181569_10001217_pt1 | contig 20276 bp, 26 predicted proteins | sample 101ome_19_FD_132452 | JGI IMG/M metagenome (GOLD analysis project Ga0181569, IMG submission 132452) | Coastal salt marsh microbial communities from the Groves Creek Marsh, Skidaway Island, Georgia - 101405AT metaG (megahit assembly) | ecosystem: Environmental > Aquatic > Marine > Intertidal...
GGAATTTGGGATGATGCATATCACTCCAAAAAACTTGAAACGCTTGAAGATATAGAATTTGATCTTATAGTTACGGTCTGTGATCACGCTAAAGAAACTTGTCCTATGTTTCCAAAGCCTATTAAGACTATACATGTTGGTTTTGAGGATCCAGATGGAAAAGGGTATGGGGCTTTTATAGAAACATATAAAGAAATTAAAAATACGCTTCTCACAGAGGTTCAAAAGCACCTCTAGATCAATCTTAATCTAAAGCAAATCACAGTTTGGCTATAATCGCAAAATTATTTATCTAAACAATAGGATTTTGGCGAATGCAAAAAGCAAATATTGAAGGGAAAGTTTGGAGATTTGGAAAAGATGTTGACACTGATTTAATCATTGCTGCAAGATATCTTAATACATCTGTTCCAGAAGAGTTGGCAAAACATGTTATGGAAGATGCAGATCCAGAATTTGTCAATAAAATGACTCCAGGAGACATAATAGTAGCAGGTGAAAATTTTGGATGTGGGAGCTCACGTGAGCATGCTCCAATAGCATTAAAGGCTGCAGGAGTTGCGGCTGTTATTGCACCTACATTTGCTAGAATCTTCTATAGAAACGCTTTTAACATGGGATTACCTATTTTTGAACTTCCTCAAAGTGCCCAGATTAATGAAGGAGATGAAGTAGTAGTTAATATGGATGCGGGAACTATATCTAACAAGACAACAGGTAAGTCATATAGCTTCACTCCTATTCCTGAGTTTATGCAAGAACTAATAGATGCTGGTGGATTGATGAATTTTGCCAAGAATGAACTTCAAGGAAACAAATAATGAAAACATATAAAATAACTCTTATTAAAGGTGACGGAATTGGCCCTGAGATTATAGATGAGGCTGTAAAAGTTCTAGATGCTGTTGCGTCATGTTCAGAGTTTGATTTCTCTTACGATGAAGCCTTGATGGGTGGTTCTGCATACGACATAACTGGAGACCCGCTTCCTCAAGAAACAATTTCAAAATCGCTTTCAAGTGATGCTGTTTTATTTGGAGCTATTGGTGGTCAGAAATGGGATTCACTTCCTCGTGAAAAACGTCCAGAAAGTGGTCTTCTACGTTTTCGTAAAGAGCTTGGTGTGTATGCAAACCTTCGCCCGGCTGTTGTGTATGACGAGCTTATCAATGCATCTTCGCTAAAACCTGAGATTATTAAAGGTGTTGACATAATGGTTGTTCGCGAGCTTATTGGTGGGATCTATTTTGGTGAACCAAAAGGTCGTGATGAGAATAAAGGCTGGAACACTATGGTTTATACTCGTCCAGAAATAGAGAGAATTGCTCACAAAGCATTTCAAGCTGCTCAAAAAAGAGGAAAAAAAGTTTGCTCCATAGACAAAGCTAATGTTTTGGATGTTTCACAACTGTGGCGTGATGTTGTGACAGAAATATCTGAGCAGTATCCAGACGTTGAACTCACACATATGTATGTTGACAATGCTGCTATGCAATTAGTTCTAAACCCTAGGCAATTTGATGTGATGCTTACTGGGAATATTTTTGGAGACATTTTAAGTGATGAAGCTTCAATGCTTTGTGGTTCTATCGGTCTTCTTCCATCTGCCTCTATAGGAGATAAAATAGGTGTGTACGAGCCTATTCATGGTTCTGCTCCAGATATTGCAGGGCAAGGGATAGCTAACCCTATAGCAACTATTTCTTCGGCATCAATGATGCTTCGTTATGCATTCGGTGAAGTTGAAGCCGCAAATAAAATTGACAATGCAATTAAGAAAACTTTGAGCGAAGGGTATAGAACACAAGATCTTGCTCAATTTGATGCAAAAGAGATATGTTCAACTAGTGAAATTGGTTCGATTATCGCAAACTATATTCATAGATAGTACATTTAGATGCAAACATTAACTCTAGCAAATATTTATGAACTTCAAGGTCTAAAAGAAGAAGCTCTAGATATTTACAAAGAGATACTTAAAAAAGATCCTTCCAATACAGATGCAAAAATCGCTATTAGACGATTATCTGGGATGAGAAAAAAGTTTTTAAATGTAAATACACAAATGAAAGACTTTTTTATTAAGATGGATACGGAAGTTGAGTTTAATGAATTTGAGAGATGGTTACTGAAATCTTGGAGCTAAAAATATGGAATTAAAAGATGTAATTTTATCAACACTGGCTGAAATTGATCAAAATCCTTCTAAAATAGAAGAAAGCACAATAACAAAAAAAGAACCTATCGTTCCTACGCAAGAAGAGATCAAAGAAGAAGTTTTTGTTTCTCATGATATTCCTGTTCAAAAAGCTGAATCGCAGCAACTTGCTTCTCGAGAAGAAGAATCATCACTTGAGAGTGAATTAATGTATTTAAACTCAATAAAAGAGAGGCTTTTGGTTCTTTTTGAAGGTTTTCAAGCTCCAAACAATAAAAACATTGAAGCAAAAATAGATATGACACTTAACTTTCTTGAATACACTTTAGCAACAATTGATACACGAATAGAAAAGTTAGAAAAAGGAAAAAGGTAGTGGGACAATATAGAGTTCTTATAGATGCAAATGATGCAAAAGGAATTGTTCATAAAGTTTCAACTGTTTTTGTTGAGTATGATTTAAATATCTTATCTAATAACGAATTTGTTGATAAAGACAGCAATAAGTTTTTTATGAGAAGCGTTGTAGATGGAGATATTAACCCTAGTGAACTATATGATTCTATTTGTGATGTTTTACCAACTGAATCATCTGTACAAGTTATCGAGCCGAAAAAGAAAAATATTGTATTGATGGTTACTAAAGAGATGCATGCACTCGGAGATATATTAATTCGTCATGAATCCGGTGAATTAGAAGCAAATATTTTAGCTGTTGTGTCCAACTACAACTCGCTTGAATCATTGGTTCAAAAGTTCGATATTCCCTATTTTACTGTTTCTCATGAAGGCTTGGAGCGTGCAGAACATGAAACAAAAATCCTAGAATGTTTGGCTCAATTTGAAAATCTTGACTATATCGTTCTTGCAAAGTATATGCGAATACTGACACCAAGGTTTGTCGAAAAATATGAAGATAAAATTATCAATATTCACCACTCATTTCTTCCTGCATTCATCGGGGCAAATCCTTATAAGCAGGCATATGATAGAGGTGTAAAGATTATAGGTGCAACATCTCACTTTGTTAACAATAATCTTGATGAAGGCCCAATCATTGCCCAAGAAGTAGTGCATGTAGATCATGCATATAGCTGGAAAGATATGCAAAGAAAAGGAAAAGATGTGGAGAAGATTGTTCTTTCTCGAGCATTGAAGTTGGCTTTAGAAGACAGAATTTTTGTGTACGCAAATAAAACAGTTATATTTTAAAGTGTATTGAGAATCTTTTGTTTAACATTGTACTAGTTCATCCTCAAATCCCAAATAACACAGGTGCTATCGGAAGACTCTGCGTGAATGCTGGTGCTGCTCTTCACCTTATTAAACCTATAGCTTTTGACATTGATGAAAAAGCGGTACGAAGAGCAGGCCTTGATTACTGGAATAAATTGGATCTGCATGTTTGGGAAAGTATTGATGATTTTTTTCACTCTAATACAATTGCTACAAATGCTTATTTTGCTACAACAAAAACTAAGAAGCCTTATTTTGAAGCTGATTTTAAAAAGGGGGATTTTATCTTTTTTGGAAGTGAAACTGCTGGAATACCAGAAGATATTCTCAATAAATATAAAAATCAAAACATAACAATTCCTATGACAAAAGATGGAAGGAGTCTAAATCTTGCCATTAGTACAGGAATTGTTCTTTATGATGCTATTAGACAAAATTATGACTCATTTGAATCATAATTAGTATTTTAAAATATAAAAATCAAGGAAATTTTCATGGGGTTTTTTGATTACTTTATGCTTTTACTTTTTATAGCGTTTATGTTCTTCATATTTGGTGGTTATCATAAAGCAAAATACAAAGAACGCCAAAATAAAGATGAAAATTAAAAAAGTTTATCTGCCCATTCTTGCATTCTAAACTCAAACTTTTCAATGATACTTTCTGCACTTTTTACGATTAATGACATGATATAGTCCTTTTACTTATTTTACAAAATGATATATAAAACTCTAGGTTAAGATAAAATATATGACAAATTGTCATTTTAATTTTGACTTTATTGCAAAAAAGTATTATAATTTTCAAAATATGTCATAAAGGAGTAGTTTATGAATCAGTTTATAGAAATTGTAGAAGAGATTAAAAATATTATTTCTACCGAGTTTCAAGGTAAAAAAATATTTGATAAAGATGTTGCGGATGTTCTTGGTGTTTCTCAGATGAACTTTGCAACAATGAAAAAAAGAAATAAGATTCCTTATGCAGAACTTCTTGATTTTTGTGCGAAAAAATCAATCTCAATAAATTGGCTTTTGTATGGTCAATCACCAGAGAGTCTTATTGAAGCAACAAATAAATATTTTATGGTGAAATATTTTTCTGATATCTCTGCTTCAGCTGGCGGTGGAAGTGATATTCAAGATGAAGAAGTAGAACAACTTGAGATTCCAGAACAGTTTTTAACTATGTTAGGTGGGGAAAGAGAACTTAAATATATCGAAGCGATAAATGTATCAGGGGATTCGATGGAGCCCACATTTAGTTACAATGATATTATCTTTATAAATAGAAATAAAACTGATATTCAAAGAGGAGGTGTTTTTACTATCCGTACAGAAGCAGGTCTTTTTATCAAAAGAGTACAAAAAAGAATCGATGGAAAACTTGATATAATATCCGATAACAAAGTGTACAACACGCAAACATTAGACCCTCAAGAAATTGAAGTTATAGGTAGGGTTGTAAGCCGATTTGGAGATGTTGACTGATTTATAAGGATAAATATTGAGATTTATTTCAATTGTTTTAGTAGCAGCATTATTTTCTGGTTGTGCATTACAAAATAAGCCCAAAGTTGCTTTTGTCTCTGAAGCAAATAAAGAGCCAAAAACAAATCAACAATTCATCTTGGAAGATTTAGAAGAAGTTCCGCAAGATATTAAGTATTACACCAAAAATCTTCCTCTTAAAGATATCTCTCAAATGCAGGATGATTATGAAAAAAATTATTTTGCTGCTTGGAATATGAAGAAAATAAAATACACTATAGAAGATGCAAAATGGGCTTTTAGAGTATTTGAATCAGAAAATGTTTATGGTGAAAACTTACTTCTGAGAGATAAAAATTTCTTTCAAGATATGCTTGAACAATCAAATTTCGAAGACTATGATAAGCTTTCTAGAAAAGCTTTAACTCTACAATATTCAAATTTAAGAGCTTTTCCAACTCATAAGCCTTTATTTAGAGATCCATCAATTGCTGGGGAAGGCTTTCCTTTTGACTATCTGCAAAACAGTGGTGTTAATGCTAATACACCTATATATGTTTCACATTATTCTAAAAATAAACAATGGGTTTTTGTTTGCACAAATTACACATTTGGATGGCTCAAAAAAGATGAAGTGGTATTTTTGGATGAAAAATACACCACTATATGGAAAGATGCAAAGCAGGTTCGTGTAACACAAGAGGGGATTCCTCTTTATGATTCAAAGGGTGTTGGTTTATTTAATACAAGGTTAGGAACAATGTTCCCAGTAATAAATGAAGATGATGACAATTATACTGTCTTGGCGGTTTCTTCATATAAAAATAATCAAGCATATTTTCACCATGCACTAATTCCAAAGTATGCAGCTTCAGAAAAATATTTGCAATTAAATACCAACAATATAAATAAAATTGTTAGCCAGCTCTCTAAGAGTAAATATGGTTGGGGTGGGCTTTATAAACAAAGAGATTGTTCGTCAACGTTAATGGATCTTTTTTCAGCTTTTGGAATATATTTACCACGAAATTCATCTCAGCAAGCCAAAGTCGGAAAAGTATTTGATCTAAAAGGGATGAATGATCTAGAGAAAGAAAAGTTTATAAAAAATAATGCAATTCCTTTTCAGACACTTCTTTACAGAAAAGGGCATATTGTACTCTATGTTGGAGTATATAACGGAGAGATTATTGTTTTTCAAAATATGTGGGGAATACGTACAAAACATAATGAAAAAGAGGGAAGAATAATTATAGGAAGATCTATTTTCTCATCTTTACATTTGGGTAAAAAACTGAAGAGTTACGACCACGAAGCAGACTTGTTAAAAAATATCGAAAGTATGAATATCGTTACAGAGTAAAAGCTACTAGGCTTTTATATCTAGTAACGAACCAAGCATTTCATCTTGGGTTTTTAATGCAGTTATATTTACTTCTGTAACATCTTGAGCAACAATCTGATCCGTTAACTCTTTTGAAACATCAGTTTGGCTTTTTTTTGAGCCACTATCATCATTCAACCTTGTGTTCGCTTCAACCGAATTTCCTGAATTAGAAATATTAGTATCAACTGATCTGAAACCATCCGTATTGACATTCGCAAGATTATTGGCACTAACATTCATCATAGTTTGATGAGCAGTAATTGACGATAGATTATTAGATATACTCATATATAGCGCCTCCTATAAACGTAAAAACAAAAAGCTTTTACAAAATAAAGCATAATCACTTTATAGTGAAATTGGAAGCTAAAAGCTTCCAGCCTTAAAACATTATATTCCTAGTTTTATAAAACTAAGTTGAGAAAATGAGATTATTTAAAATCCTACTAGTGAAGATCGGCGTTTAGTTTTACTTCTCTTGTTGATCTAGATGCAGTAATTTCACCAGTCATACTATTTTGTCTAAAATGTAGGCCACTGAAATTAGCGAGTTGTTTACCTTTGAATACTTCACCAACCATATTTGCGTTAGTATTTACTTCCATTATTTTTTTAAGTTCCTTGGGGTAAATACCAATTTTTGTACCTTCTAAAATTGCTATTCCTGCGTCAATGATACACCCATCTCCTAGAGGAATACCACAAGTAGAATTTGCACCTAGAAGACAGTTCTTACCAACTGAAATAGGATTGCCATCAGTTCCACTTAATACACCTAATATAGAAGCACCGCCACCCACATCTGAACCTTCGCCAACAATAGCCGATGAGCTAATTCTTCCTTCAACCATAACTGACCCTGTAGTTCCAGCATTAAAGTTGATATATGAAGCACCCGGCATGACTGTTGTACCAGCAGCAAGTTGAGCACCAAATCTCACTTTTCCAGTATCAAGTATTCGAGTGTTGTCTTGTGGAATTATATGTTGTAAAAATCTTGGAAACTTATCTACAAAATCAATATGAGGGTATTCATTTGCAAGTTTTAGTTCTATTTCAAATTCTCGTAAATAGTCGAGTTCAATAGGTTGTCCTTGACTCCAAGCAACATTTGGAAGAGCTCCAAAAGCACCATTTAGGTTAATATCTCTTAATGGAACTTTTGCTTGAGAAATAGCATACAATTTTAAATATGTAGCCTCAACACTTTGAAGTGGGGCATCATCAAAAATAAATGTGACTTTAAATTCACCTTCCATACTTCCACTGTTAATAATCTGAGCATATAGAGCAGATATAACTTGAATGTTTTTGTGAGCATCTCCATGCGCTTCATCAGAATAAGGAGTAAAAGCCGCCAAACAAGCTTTTAGGAAGTTGACATTGATGTTACAAACAACTTCACTTAGTGAAAAATCAACTTGGATACCTTGTTCCTCGAGAGCTCTTATAAAAATAGCGGCACTACCAAAGTTTTCATCCCAGTTAATTAAAGGGTATGTAGCTTGAAGAGATTTTTCTACATTTAATTGACCTAAGTCAACTCTACATATCCCAAAAGCTAAAGGATCTCTATATCCTTGAGTTGTTGTTTTAATTTCTTCGATTAACGCTTTAAACCCATCCGTAGTTTCAATAGTCTGCATATATTCTCACTTTATATTTTAATTTTGGAATTATACACAGTTAAAACTAATAAAAATTTATGAGGAGAATAGTAGGAAGGTTTTTAAAAAATATAAAAGAGAATTGTATTTTTAAGGTAAGTTTTAATGGAAAAACTTACCTTGTTTATCATTGTCGAGAGGTTTTCTTTTTTCTTTGGCGAGCCATTCTTGCAATAAAGATTCTATCACTTTACTTAAGCTCATTTTATAGCGTTGTCTTGAATATTTCATAGCATCATCCCAAGTTTGCCTATCAATCAAAAGGCTTCTTGTTACTTCATCTTTTGGCTGCATCATGACTTATTTTATGAAGCTTGAAGAAGATGCATGAAATCTTTATAGCTATCCACTATCTTTTGATTTTGAGCACTCTGTTTGTAAAACTCTATCGCTTTTTTCCCTAGTCTTGGTATTTCATCTTTTACGGCCCAGCTACTAACAGTTCCTTCTGGGACTTCTAGAATTTCTGCTAACTGTTTTTGTGTGATACCAAGTTCTTTACAAATTGATTTAACAACATTTGTTTTCTTCGATTTTTGTTTTGTACTTCCATTTTGTCTTCGAATAGGTCTATTGATGGCTATATTTTTTTCTTCAGATTTTGAATTTGCAACACTCTCATCATTTGCATCAATCCAATCCAAGACATCTGTAGAGTTTAAAACCCAATCTCTAGAGTTTAAATGCTTGACAACTTCCTGGGTAAATTTCACTGTATGAGCTGAAGCCACATCTTCACTTTTTGTAAGCTGATATAAAATTGCGAAGGATAATTGCATTGAAGCAGGGCCGTTGTGTCCCCAGTCAAAACTTGTTGCCTTTGAAAATATTTCATCTCTCAAAGGTAATTCAACTTCACCATAGGTTACAAATTTACTACCCAATAATGTTTTGTGACCCTTGAAAACATGCTTATTCATATTTATAGCCATTTTTATTCTCTCTCTATTTTAAATGTATAATGTTTTAGGTTTTTATTTTTCGATTTTTTTGAAAATATAAATCTGTAAAACACATATATAACAGCACTAAGCAATAAAAGTACCAATAACCAAACTAACATTTCTTTTTTCCTTGGTTTACTAGAGAACAGATCGGTAAATATATATTAAGATGTTAGTTTAAATATTATAAATTTGATAATTTCTAGTTTTTTTTCAGAAAATTAGTTGATTTTTCTAATTATCAAACTTTTTGATAATTTATTGTATGATTTTAAATATTAAAAATTAAGGTATAAAAATGTCTCAAGCAGAAAAACTTCAAGAGCTCATTACTAAAAGTGTAATTCCAGATATCAATGACAGACTTGATGAAATTTATGAAGAAATCGCAGGAAATAAAGAAGCAACAGAAGATGCAAAAGAAGAAATTGAGGAACTACAAGAATTTAAAGATGATTTACAGGACCTTTTAGCGGATATTAATGCTGGTGAAGTTGATGAGGAAGAGTGCTCTGAAATTATTGAAGATATTTTAGAGGCTCAAAAAGGGAATGAAGAAGAGGATTTTGGATTTACTGAAGAAGATTTTAATTCTTAGAGTTTATGAAGCTTCCTATTTAGTAGCTTCATGAATAGATTTTTTCGTAGCATTCCAAGCTTCGCTCGAGTCACTTTTAACCCCTTCCCATGTTCCAGAGCATCCGCTACTAATTACTGTAAGACTTAATAAAAATATTCCAAATACAAATCTTTTCATTTTTACTCCTATTATTGTAAGTCATCTCTAAAATCTTTGAGATCATCTTTTGCTTTTTCTCGTACTTTTTTAACTTTCTCTTTAAGTCTATTTCTTTCTTCTTTGAGATCAGCTTTCATCTCTTTATGTTCATCTTTTAAATCGCCTCTTACTTCGGATCTATTCTTTTTGAAATCCTCTTTAGCTTCATCTCTGTTCTTTTTTAGATCAGTTCTTGCTTCGTCTCTATTCTTTTTTAGGTCGCTTCGAACTTCATCTTTTGCTTTTTTGAGATCATCTTTTGCTTTTTTATGAGTTTTTTTAAGATCATCTTTAAGGTCTTCTCTATCTGATTTCAAATCTTTTCTTTCTTTTTTGAAATCATCCCACATTCTAGAAAGCTCATCTCTAATATCGTCCCATGCGCTTGCTTGAACATTTGCAGACAAAGCAAGTATTGTAATAGTTGATAAAAATATTTTTTTCATTTATTTCCTACCTATATTTTTGTTTTAATGTATGTATCTAATTCGGATACAACTTCTTCAATAGAGTTTTCGCCAGAGATCACGTGAAGCAAATTTTTTTCAGAGTAAAACTCTTGAATTTGACTGAGAGGCTCCACATATACTTTCATCCGATTTTGAAATATTTTTTCATCATCGTCCGCACCACGAGCTCTTCCAAGAACCCTCTCTCTTGCTGTGTTATCACTAACATTAATTTCAATCACACTAGAAAGTGTAACAGATTTTTCTTTATGAAGGTATGAATCAAGCTCACACATTTGCTCAATACTTCTTGGATAACCATCTATAAGAACAAGTTCTGTAGGTGAAGCTTTAATAGCATTTATAATGGTTTCAATGACAATCTCAATCGGAACAATAAGCCCCTTGGACATGTAGCTATCAAGTTCTTTACCTCTTTTGCTACCCGATGCAACTTCAGCACGAAGCATATCCCCAGTAGAGTAATGTGTAATCTTTTCGTTTTGTTTTGCTATCAGTTCTGCATCAGTAGTTTTACCGGAGCCCGGAGCTCCAATAATTAAAAATAATCTTTTCAAAAATAAACCTAATAATTATTTTTTTGATTCGCGAAGACGTATGTGAAGATCACGAAGTTGTGAATTATCCACAGCGCTTGGAGCTTGCGTAAGAACACAAGAAGCTTTTTGTGTTTTAGGGAATGCTATAACATCACGTATACTGGATTTTTTAGTCAACAACATAATAAGTCTATCAAATCCCATTGCAAAACCACCATGCGGAGGAGCACCAAATTTTAAAGCATCCAGTAAGAATCCAAATTTCTCTTGCGCTTCTTCTTCGGAGATTCCTAAAAGTTTGAAGATTTCTGATTGCACATCTTCTTTGTGGATACGAATTGATCCTCCACCTAGTTCTGTTCCATTTAGAACAATATCATAAGCTATAGATTCAATCTCTTCGACATCATCTTTGTCTGTATCTTTTGGTTGTGTGAATGGGTGATGTAAAGCTTTTACTCTTCCATCTTCAACTTCAAACATTGGAAAGTCAACAACCCAAACAAATTCGTATTTATTTTGATCTACTAAGTTCATTTTCTCATGCTCTGCAATAAAGTTTCTGAATCTACCCATATAGTCCCAAACAACTTTCTTTTCACCAGCACCAAAAAATACTACATCACCAACTTGCATATCGAGCCTATCTACCAAAAGCTGTACATCTGCATCAGAGAAAAATTTAATAAGTGGACCTTTAAGACCATCCTCTTTCATTTGAAAGTAGCCAAGACCTTGAGCTCCAAATTTACGCACATAGTCTTCAAAAGATTTCATCTCTCTTTTTGAAAAAACAAGATCAGCTCCAGGGACTTTTAATGCTTTAATTCTATTTTTGTGAGGTTGAGAAGCTATTTTTGTGAAAATTTCATTATCGCATCTTTCAAATATATCGATCACATCTACCATAGCTAAGTCATATCTTAAATCAGGTTTATCAGAACCATAAAGCTCCATAGCGTTCTTGTAGGTCATTCGATTAAACGGTGCTTGAACTTCAACACCACATGCAGAAAAAATTCCAACAAGAAGGTCCTCGGCAACTTTAATAACATCTTCTTGGTTACAGAAACTCATTTCAACATCTATCTGAGTAAATTCAGGTTGTCTGTCTGCGCGCAGATCTTCATCTCTAAAACATTTTGCAATTTGAAAATATCGATCAAATCCTCCAACCATTAAGAGTTGCTTGAAAAGCTGTGGAGATTGAGGAAGTGCATAAAATTCACCTTCATGAACACGAGATGGAACTAGGTAGTCCCTTGCTCCTTCAGGAGTAGATTTGGTAAGGATAGGGGTTTCAACTTCAAGAAAACCATTTGCGTCTAAAACATTTCTAGCAGCTATAGCTGCTTTGGAACGAAGACGAAATACCTCATAAAGATCTGGATCACGAAGTTCTAAGTATCTATATTTTAAAGTCGTTTCTTCACCAACATTTTTATCTCCTATTACAAATGGAACTGGAGCTGATTTATTTTCAATAATAAGTTCATCAACAACAATTTCTATTGCACCAGTTTTGAGACGAGGATTTGTTAAACCTTCACCGCGTAATCTCACTGTCCCTTTTGCAAGCAACACAAATTCATCACGAACACTATCTGCAACTTTATGCGCTTCTGCACTATCTTCGGGATCGCATGTTAATTGAACAAGTCCACTTTTATCTCTTAAGTCAATAAAAATGATTCCTCCATGGTCTCGATAACTGTTAGCCCAACCTGCTAACTCAACTTTTTCACCTACATTTGCTTCGTTTAAATCTGTACAGTAATGAGTTCTCATAAAAACAGAGTCCTATCTTAGAAATTCTTTGCTAAAAAGAGCTCAATTAAAATAGCATCTTTTTAAATAATTTCGCGATTATAACCAAATATCACTTAATACTTTATTTTTGCTTGCATTTGTGTATAATTTGTCATAAGAAAACATTTAAAGAAGCATCTGTGGAAACAAGATTAATAAAAAAAATCGGGGTAATTCTAAGACCCTCTACGCCAGAACTCAAGCAAAGTTTTTTTAAACTTCAAGAAATTTTCACTTCTAACAACATTGAAGTATACATAGATAGTTTGAGCGGTGGAATGATTGATGTAATGGGGATGGACTTTGAGCTTCTTTGTAAGCAATGTGATGCACTTGTAACATTGGGTGGAGATGGAACACTGATCTCTGCCGTGAGAAGAAGTTTTGAGTACAAGATACCAATTTTTGGTGTATATGCTGGTACTCTAGGATTTTTGGCGGATGTGAGTATGGACGAATTAGACCTATTTGCAAAAAAGTTAGCAACAGGCGATTATCGAATTGATAAGCGAGCGGTTTTAGAAGCTATATTTATTAAAAACAATGAAGAGATAAAAGTGAATGCTTTTAATGATGTTGTTTTTACAAGACCATCCATTTCAAATATGATCCATGTTGAAACTTCTGTTGATGACAAGGCTTTTAATACATATTATGGCGATGGCGTTATTGTATCAACCCCAACAGGGTCAACTGCATATAACCTTTCAGCTGGTGGACCAGTTCTTTTTCCACTTACAAATGTATTCACTTTGACACCAATTTCACCACACTCTTTAACACAAAGACCAGTTGTTCTACCTGGGGAATTTTCCATAGAGATGAAAACATCAGATTCAAAAGCGTTAATTATAGTGGATGGTCAAGATATGTATGAATTTGAAAAAGGGGATAGTATACATATAAAACTCTCTACAAATTGTGCTCAGCTTATACATAGAAATGAATTTAATTATTTTGATGTTTTAAAAGAAAAGCTGAGTTGGGGGGAATAATTTATTATATAACTTTAAAGTCAAAACACTATAATTATAAACAAAATTTTTAGGACATTTTCATGAGAATTATATTACTTGGAGCTCCTGGTGCTGGTAAAGGTACTCAAGCTCAATTCTTGACAAAAAAATACAACATTCCTCAAATATCAACTGGAGACATGTTGCGTGCTGCTATAAAAGCAGGAACAGAGATGGGAAAAATGGCAAAAGCTGCTATGGATGCAGGTAAACTTGTAACAGATGAAATTATAATAGGTCTTGTAAAAGATCGTATTGCTGAGGCTGATTGTAAAAATGGATACCTTCTTGATGGTTTTCCAAGAACTCTTCCTCAAGCTGATGCTGTAACAGCAGCTGGGATTCAGATTGATGCAGTTATTGAGATAGATGTACCTGACAGTGAAATTGTAAAGCGAATGTCTGGGAGAAGAGCTCATTTGGCTTCAGGAAGAACGTATCATATTGTTTACAATCCTCCAAAGATTGAAGGTAAAGATGATCAAACTGGTGAAGATCTAGTTCAACGTGATGATGATAAAGAAGAAGTGGTTCTTGATCGCTTAAAAGTGTATCATGAACTCACACAACCACTTATAGGTTATTATAAAGATCAAGCTTCTCAAAACAGTTCTATAAAATACATTACTGTAGATGGAACTGCGAACATATCTGATGTTGAACATGCTATAACTTCAGAGCTAGGATAATACTTTTATATATCCTTGACTTGTTAAAGTCTTAACGACTTTAACGAAACCTTCAATTTTTTTAAACAATCCACAAGCAATATGTCAAATTGCAATATTTTTAATCTCAATATGTAAAAATATATTATTATCACAAACATATAAAAAAAAGGGGTTAGCGATGATTGAAAGATTTTATTTAAAAAACTATTTGAGCTTTAAAGAGGTAGAGTTAAATCTTAAAAAAGGGCTCATAGTATTTAGTGGCCCCAGTGGAAGTGGAAAATCGATTTTAATGGAGTCAATTTTAGGCTCTGTTGGCCTTCAATCATGCGATGCGTCTTTATGTGAATCAACTGTTCATTGGGGAATTGATTCAGAATCAACAGGAATAGAAAACCATGATGTCAACGTTTTTAAGCATGTAAAAAAGGAGAATTCTCGTTATTTTGTTAACAATCAAACTGTATCAAAAAAATCGATGCAAGAGCTTGCTTCAAAACATATTAGACACTTAAGTTTCAAAGATTTTAGTGACTTTGAAAACCATAACCTCTTATCTATTTTGGACAATCAAATTGAGAAAAACAAAAGAGATTTCGTTGAGATGCTCCATGATTACAAAAATTCATTCTCAGAGTATAAAAAATTAAGTAAAAAGCTTAAAGAAATTCAAAATGAAGAAAAAAATATAGTTGAACTTAAAGAGTTTACAGCCTTTGAGATACAGAAAATAGAAGCAATAAACCCTTCAATCGCAGAGGATAAAGAACTTATGAAAATAAAAAAAGAGTTATCTAGAAAAGAGAAGGTTTTGGAATGTATTGCAAATGCAAATAGTATTTTTGCATATGAAAACAAAGTATCCGAGGCATTGGAGCTAATAGATTGTGATAACTCTTTTTTTGATGATGCAATGAATGAACTAAGAGCCATCTTGGATGATACGTATGATCGTTTTAATTCATTAGAAGATATTGAGATAGAAGAGGTACTCGATAGAATTGAAGAGTTAAGTGAATTAAAAAGGAGATATGGGAGTATAGAAGAAGCTCTTCAGTATAAGGAAGAAAAGAAACTTGAACTCAATAAATATGAAAATATTCAAAATGCAAAAGATGAGATTCAAGAAAAAGTTAACAACTTATATAGTAAAGTCCAAAATCTTTCAGAAAAAATTTCTAACCTACGAGCAAAGCAAATTGTTGGTTTTCAAAAGGAGCTAAACAAATACCTAAAAAAACTCTATCTCCAAGATGCGACAGTTAAACTTAAAGAATCACAAGAATATTCTATTGATGGCAAAGATAGTGTTGAGATAACGCTTAATGCCACACAGCTCAATAAAATAAGTACAGGAGAGTTTAATCGTTTACGCTTAGCAATACTGGCTTTGAAAGCTCAAAACTCCAAAGAAGGAATCGGTGTTTTAATGCTTGATGAAATAGATGCCAATTTAAGTGGTGAAGAATCAATGAGTGTCGCAAAGGTTCTAAGGGAACTTGCTCAACACTTTCAAATATATGTCATTTCTCATCAACCACAACTTACATCGATGGGGGATCAGCACTTTTTGATTCATAAAGAAAGAGATCAGTCGATTGTTAAAGAACTTGATACAGTTGGAAAAATTCATGAGATAGCTAGAATAATAAGTGGTAGCAATATAAGTAGTGAAGCTAAAGAGTTCGCTAAAGAATTATTAGAAGTAAGCAAATGTGCTTAGTTTTAGCAGGGCTATTTCTTTATTCCGCATATCATTTTTTTAAAATACCTAATTATTTGATTGCAATTTCATCATTATTGATATCAATATTGTTTATTGTTTTAATGATAAAAAATATAAAATACGTAAAAAATAAAAGAAAGAGAGATTAATATGATTATAGATACACATATTCACCTTGATGACACAAGGTATGATGATGATCTAGAAGAAGTTTTGCAAAGAGCTAAAAAGGAAGGTGTATCTAAATTTATAATCCCTGGAGCGGATCCTTCAACACTTCAAAAAGCAATCAATATTTCTGAGGCATATGATGATGTATATTTTTCAGTTGGTGTACATCCGTACGATATTGAATCATTTGATATGATTAACTTTGAAGAATACATACAACATCCAAAATGTGTTGCCATAGGTGAATGTGGTTTAGACTATTACAGATTAGAGGGAACAGAAGAGGAGAAAGAGAATGAAAAAAAGAAACAACAGGAAATTTTTATTGCACAAATAAGTATTGCTAAAAAATTCAAAAAACCTTTGATTATTCATATTAGAGATGCATCTGTTGATTCAAAAAGAATTTTAGAAGAGTGCAATGCATCTGAAGTTGGTGGTGTTTTACATTGCTTCAATGCAGATGAACAGCTTCTAAGCTTAGCTGATAATAGATTTTACTTTGGGATAGGTGGTGTCTTAACTTTTAAGAATGCTAAAAAACTTGTTAATGTACTTCCCAAAATACCGAAAGAAAAACTACTTATTGAAACAGATGGACCATACCTTACTCCAACTCCATTCAGAGGAAAACGAAATGAACCACTTTATACAAAGTATGTAGTAAATAAAATGTCGGAATTACTTGATCTTCCAATAGAGATTATTCAAAACACAACTACAAAAAATGCATTAAAGTTATTTAATATTTATTAATATAAGCTCCTTATTTTTATAGTTAATAGTAATTTTGATAGAATAACTAAAATAACTTACAAGTGAATATTTATTGAAACTACTTATAATCTTAATTACTTTTTCAACTTTAGTATGTGCTAATTTACGCTATGAATCTAACTACAACAAAGAACTAGAAATTCTTGAGTCGCTTGATATAGAACCTTCATTCTTAAATGATCCAATCATGAATGAGCTTCGATCTGAAAAAACTACTATTTCGAAAAACAATGAACATTTTTTCTCAGCTATGGATAAAGCTTATACTTTTATTCCTGCTATTAAAAATATTTTAAATGAACATAATATTCCTCAAGAGTTTCTCTACTTAGCTATGGCGGAATCAAACTTTAAAACAAAGGCTTACTCAAAAAAAGCAGCATCTGGCTTATGGCAGTTTATGCCAAGAACTGGTCAAAGGTTCGGTTTAAAAATTAACTCTTATGTTGACGAAAGACGAGATCTTATCAAATCTACTAAAGCAGCAGCAAAGTATTTATCAGCACTTCATCAAAAGTTTGGCAAATGGTATCTTGCTGCAATTGCTTATAATTGTGGAGGTGGAAGACTAGCAAGAGCGATTGATAATGCTGGTAGTGATAAGCTTGCTGTTCTATTGGATTATGAAAAAAAATATATTCCTAGAGAAAGCAGGTTTTATATTCGAAAAATTGTTGCTCTTGCACTCATAGGAAATGATGAACAATTAATGTTAAAAAGAGAGTATGAGCATCTTTTAAATAGAGCAAATGCTTACTCTATAGCAACAGTAAAAATATCAAAAGGTGAATCTTTAAAAAGAATCGCAAAAATTCTAAAAATGCCTTTAGAAGATTTAAAAATACTTAATACTCATCTCAAATATGATTTTATTCCGCCGTACGAAGATAAATATGACGTTTATATCCCCTATATAAAGTTATCTGAATTTAAACAAAATTATTTTGAGTCACCTATTAAAAATATATACAGAGTTCATATTGTGAGTAGTGGCGACAACTTATCTTACATTGGTAAAATCTACGGTATTCCATACAAATTAATAATGGACTTCAATAACTTAAAGCACACAAGATTAAAATTAAAACAAAAGCTAATTATTCCAACAAACAATAAGCCGCGTAAAATTAAGCTTAGAACTAAAAAGAATGAATACGTTGTGAAAAAAGGTGATTCATTAGGTTCAATAGCTTATGCGCACAAAGTTAGCATAAAAGAGATTAAAGCTTTTAATAAAATTAAAGGCAATATGATTCGAATTGGAGATAGGTTAAAGTTGTATGAATAGCATCCATTTTTTATTTTTCGGGTTTGCAATTTTTTTTCTTTCTGCTTGCAGTCAAAAATCTAGTTATACATACTGGAAGTATAATCGCGGACATACTACATATTATTCGGATAACAAGAATGACTACAGTTCTGGACTAAGTTGGAAAGCTTATCAACATCCTACAATGCGTCCATATAAAGTTCATGGAGTAAAGTACTACCCTCACGACACACAAGTTGGTGAAATATATAGAGGAAATGCTAGTTGGTACGGACCTAAATTTCATGGAAAACTTACATCTAATGGTGAAAGATATAATATGTACGATATGACCGCAGCGCATAAAACTCTTCCTATGAATACAGTTGTGAAGGTTACTAATCTCAAGAATGGTCTCAACACAGTTGTTCGGATCAATGATAGAGGACCTTTTATTGAAACAAGAATTATAGATCTTTCAAATACTGCTGCTAGGAAAATTGGTATGCTTAAAGAGGGGACAGCTCCTGTAAAAATTGAAGTTTTAGGATTTTATTCAAAAAACAAAAAAAAGATTAATAGAAAAAAAACTGCTCCTAAAGAAGTGAAAAAAGTAAAACAAGATATAATTCCACGTGAAGAAAAAAAGCAGATAAAGTATTCATTGCAAATAGCTTCATTTGAAAACATTGATGGTGCAATAAAAACCCAGGAAAAATATGATAAGATTGATGGTTACACCACTATTATAAAAGATGTTAAAACAGAAAATGGAAGGCTTTTTAAAGTTTTTTTAAATGGATTTAAAACCGAAGAGGAAGCTAGAAACTACAAAAAAAATAGTCAATTTTCAAATAGTTTCATTGTTAAGAATTAAGCAGATGAGAGAATAATATGTTAACGAAGACTAGAACAACCAAAGAAACAGACATAACTATAACGTTAGATATAAATGGTTCAGGTAAAAGCAAAATAGATACAGGTGTTGGTTTTTTAGATCATATGCTTGAGAGTTTTTCAAAGCATTCTTTGGCGGATATAGAAGTGAAATGTAATGGAGACACGCATATCGATGATCATCACAGTGTTGAAGATATCGGAATAGTTCTAGGCTCGCTATTTTCTGAAGCAATTTATCCTGTTAAAGAGATGGAAAGATTTGGAAATGTAAGTATTGTGATGGATGAAGCATGTGTGAGTTGCGATTTAGACTTAAGTAACCGACCATATTTAGTATACGAACTAAATATTAATGGTAAGGTTGGATCATTTGATACTGAACTTGTTGAAGAGTTTTACAGAGCGTTTGTGCTTAATGCTCGTATAAGCACTCATATTATCCAGTTGCGAGGTCGAAACAAGCATCATATTATTGAAGCATCCTTTAAAGCACTTGCGGTAGCTCTTAGAAGGGCAATGTCTAAAAATGAGCGCGTTGGTATTCCAAGCACAAAAGATGTGTTATGATTAAGTTAATAATTTTGGATGTTGATGGCTGTTTAAGCGATGGAAAACTTATATATTCAGTAGATGGTATTGAGAGTAAAAGCTTTAGTGTAAAAGATGGACTAGGTATTACCTCTTGGATTAAGATTGGGAATCAAGCTGCTATAATAACTGGGCGCAATTCGTCTATAGTTGAGAAAAGAGCTAAAGAGCTTGGCATTCAACATCTACATCAAGGAATACGAGATAAATTGAGTGTACTACAGGAGATTATCTCTTCTTTGAATATTAAACCCTATGAAGTTGCAGTGATTGGTGATGATTTAAACGATTACAATATGCTACGCTTTGCAGGTAGAAGCTTTACCCCAAGTGATGGAGTCAAAGAGATTAAAGATATCGTAGACACTGTCCTTTCATCCAAGGGTGGCGATGGTGCAGTAAGAGAAATGATAGACTTACTTGTAGAGCAGAACGATCAAAAAGACCAGTTCTTAGCCACTTGGAATATTAAGTGAATATAAATATATTTTTCTCTCTCATAATCGTTGGTCTTTTTGCCATCTTATTTCTGTTTAAACCATTGGAAATTCAAAAAAAACAATTTGATGAAATACCCACTTTTGAACTCGAGCAATTTCGTTTGCTAGAGTTAAGCAACAAAGGTTTAACAACTATAATGGATGGTAACAAAGCTATTAAATATACAGATAAATATATTGTTCAAAATATAAATTATACA
>Ga0181569_10001232_pt1 | contig 20177 bp, 21 predicted proteins | sample 101ome_19_FD_132452 | JGI IMG/M metagenome (GOLD analysis project Ga0181569, IMG submission 132452) | Coastal salt marsh microbial communities from the Groves Creek Marsh, Skidaway Island, Georgia - 101405AT metaG (megahit assembly) | ecosystem: Environmental > Aquatic > Marine > Intertidal...
AAACCTCCGTGAGCAAGATCAACCGGAAATCATTGTCAGCCTCAATAGACAAAGCAGGTATCGAGTGGCTAACGGAGACTGGATATCCGGCACATATCTATATATCATATTTCCGGTAATCTTTATTACCGGAAATAATGGATTTGCGTTAATCCAATAAAATTAGCCCTTAATTATTTATTTTCAGATAGTTATATCTCTTTTGTAAACTTTTTCTAATTATAGAAATGGCCAATATATGCGAACACCACCCCTGGTGATGTGTGAATCTGACGGCTTGCTGCCGTGCTAAGAGGATTGAATCTTTGAATGCTCAACGTGCGCCTGTCCCGTTCTTCGACACACTAGAAGAAATGGCGAATCCCTACAAACACCGGATTGTGTCACTGAAACACCTGCTCCAGGATGAACCTGAGCATGCGCTGGACGATTACCAGCTGGCCAGTGAGTTCCTCTATTCCTACCGAGGCAGTCCCGACACGTTTTCGACATACCGACGGGAAATCGAACATTTCCTGCACTGGTGCTGGCTGGTGGAAAGTAAGTCGCTCAAAGCCATACGTCGAGAACATATCGAAGCGTACATGGAATTTGCCCGAAATCCGCCGAAAAGCTGGATTGGCGACAAAAATGTTGCCAGGTTTGAATTAAAAGGCGGAGAAAGGGTGCCCAACCCTGAGTGGCGCCCTTACGTGATACAGGGTAAAAACACGGCTGAAAGCGCCTATTTTCAGTCCCAGAGCGCCATTCAGAGCATTTTTGCCGTCCTGAGCAGCTTCTGTAACTTCCTGATTCAGGAGGAATATCTGGAATTCAACCCGGTTGCCCAGATCCGCCAGAAAGGCAAATTCCTGCGCAAACGCCAGGCCAGTCGCCCTATTCGCCGGCTTTCCCAGCTTCAGTGGTCGTATGTGCTTGAAACCGCTGAAAAAATGGCTCAGCAAGACAGCCTGCATGAGCGTACGCTGTTCATCATGAACGCCCTGTTTGGCATGTACCTGCGCATATCCGAACTGGTGGAAACCGAGCGCTGGAGCCCGAAAATGGGCGATTTTGAGCGTGATCTGGAGGGAAACTGGTGGTTTCGGACTGTAGGCAAAGGTAACAAGGAGCGCCAGATATCGGTCAGTGATGCCATGCTGAATGCCCTGAAGCGTTATCGACGTGCTCGTGGCCTGCCCGATCTGCCCTCTCCCGGCGAATTTACCCCGCTGGTCCACAAGGCACGTGGCCAGGGCAATATCACCAGTACGCGACAGATTCGCAGCATTGTTCAGGCCTGTTTTGATGAGGCTGAGCAGGCCATGCGCCGGGACGGTTTTAACGAGGATGCCGATGCCCTGACGGCTGCCACCGTGCACTGGCTGCGGCACACAGGGATATCGGAAGACGTCAAGCATCGTCCACGGGAACATGTCAGGGATGATGCGGGTCATGGTTCCAGTGCCATAACCGACCGCTACATTGACGTGGAATTGACCGAAAGGCATGCTTCAGCCCGGAAAAAACGCATCAAACCGGATTAACACGCTTTGCTCAGACAGCCTTCAGACCAGATCCGGCAAAATTGCCAGCAAAATTACCCGTGGGGGCAAACATTTTTTTGCCAAATTACGTCCGTAAAATAGTAAGATGATTTGCAAGATGGTTGATATCTATGAGAAAAAACACCATTTAATCCTCATGGCATACGGGATGCGTAAATAACCAACAAGACGTCCTAATGAAACGCGCAATCAAAGGCGCTCCAACTCGCTCAAAAAAGCCAATCGAATTCAATATACACCCGATGCAAAACACCACCAGACAAGGCCAAGATATGAAAGCACGCGTTTTACAGCAGGTTTCAAAAGCCGCTCTGATCCTGGGGTTCACCTGTACACTCCATTTCGCCGATGTGCAGGCGCAACAGCCCCTCTACCTGCCGGCTGACATTCCGCTTAATGTTTCTGCTATCTACCAGGAACTCGCGCCGGAGGCCGATTACGAAAACATCACCAAGCGCATCATCGACCACCTGGTGAACAACCACTATTCGGAAATCAATTTCAACGATGAGTTTTCCGGCAACCTGCTGGACAGCTTTATCGAGACCCTGGACGGCAACCGTATCTACTTTACCCAGGGTGATATCGATGAATTCGAAACCTACCGGACCCGGCTCGATGATCTGCTGCAGGATGGTAATGTCCAATTCGGTTATCTGGTCTTCAACCGCTATCGTGAGCGCTTGATGCAGCGTCTGGTCTACACCATCGAAAGCCTGGAAGATGATGCGACGGAATTCGACTTCAGCGAAGACGAATTTTTGATCGTGGATCGGTCTGAAGAACCCTGGGCGGCGGATGAAGCCGCGCTGCAAGATCTCTGGCGCAAGCGCATCAAGAGCAATGTGCTGTCCATGAAACTGGATGACAAGGACATGGCCATGACGGAAATCCGCGAAGAACTCAGTGACCGGTTCCGTTCGCAACTGAGCCAGGTGCTCAAGACCAATGGCCTAGATGTCTACCAGCGTTACATGGACGCCATGACCATGACCTTCGATCCGCACACGCAGTATTACGCTCCCCGTGCAGCGGAAAACTTTAACATGAGCATGCGCCTGTCTCTTGAAGGGATCGGTGCCGTGCTGACCACCGAAGATGAATACACCAAGGTGGTGAGCATTGTCAGCGGCGGGCCAGCCGACATGGGCGGTGAACTGCAGCCATCCGACAAGATAGTGGGTGTCGCCCAGGGCGACATGCCCTATGTCGATGTCATGGGCTGGCGTGTGGATGATGTGGTGCAGCTGATCCGCGGCGAGAAAGGTTCCGTTGTGCGCCTTGATGTGATCCCCGCCTCCTCCGATTCCGGTCTGGAACGCAAAGAAATCAGCATTACCCGCGATACGGTGAAACTGGAAGAACAATCCGCTCGCAAGGAAATCGTGGAAATCAGCTACAACGGTGAAACCCGCAAGATTGGCGTTATCGAGCTGCCGACCTTCTACATCGACTTCGAAGCCCTGCAGCGCCGTGACCCGAATTTCCGCAGCAGCACCCGTGATGTTAAAAATCTGCTGGAAGAACTCAAAGCAGAAGATGTGGATGCTGTCGTCGTCGACCTGCGTCGCAATGGCGGTGGTTCACTGACCGAAGCCAACTCCCTGGTCGGCCTGTTCATTCGCCGTGGCCCGACCGTGCAGGTCCGTGATGCTGATGGCAACAACATTGTCCAGGGCGATTCGGACCCGGAAGTGGTGTATGACGGTCCGCTGGCTGTGCTGGTCAATCGTCTAAGCGCCTCAGCCTCGGAAATTTTTGCCGGCGCCATACAGGATTACCAGCGTGGCCTGGTGCTGGGTAGCCAGACATTCGGCAAAGGCACCGTTCAGGAACTGGTCGGCTTGGGCGAAGGCCAAATGAAAATCACCCGCGCCAAGTTCTATCGCATTTCCGGTGAAAGCACACAACACAAGGGGGTCACCCCGGATATTGCCTTCCCTGACCTGTATGACACGTCCGATGATATCGGCGAGAGCGCCCTGCCCACTGCCCTGCCCTGGGATACCATTGAGCCGAATTATTACCGTCCTTATGCTGACCTGAAATCAGTGATCCCAACCCTGACCAGTCGGCATGAAGAACGTCTGGCCAACGACCCAGACTTTTCCTTCATCGAGGCGCAGATCGAACGCGCCCTGGAAAACAAGGAAAAGAACCAGCTGACCCTGAACGAGGCCAAACTGATTGCCGAACGCAAGGAAGGTGACCAGTGGCGCCTGAATGTCACCAATGCGCGCCGGGTCGCCAAAGGCGAAGAGCCGTTTGAGTCGGTAGACGCCATGAATCAGGCCGATGAAGAAGACGAGGACGCGGTAGTCCTGAACAACGCCGGCATCGACCCCATCGCCCGCGAAGAACTCATGAGTGAAGGCGATGACAACGTTGACCCCTACCTGGTGGAAAGCGGCAAAATCCTGATGGATCTGATTGCCCTGCAGCGGGAAGATGTGTCGCTGGCCTTGCAGCGATAACCATTTATCGTGGTACAAAGGCGCCTTAGGGCGCCTTTTTTATGGCCAATGCCCGCGTCGAACAAGTTTGGCATAGCGGCATACGACAGAGATTTCGGGAAAGGTATTTTCCGGAGCCGTAAATTAAAGCGATCACGGGCCGCATCTCGATTAGTGAAGATTTGTAGGGGGATGGGCAGAGATTCATATACCTGCTGCCCCCCCAGCGGAGGGTCTACAAAGCGGCCGTGCTTCATAGCTATTCTGTGGGCAACTACTCGTCGAACCTGGAGTTCACATCGGATCTCCCGGGAGCCAAAAACAAAAAACCCGGTCGTTGACCGGGTTTTTTGTTTTCTGGCGGAGGGGGAGAGATTCGAACTCTCGATAGGCTATTAACCTATGCCGGTTTTCAAGACCGGTGCATTCAACCGCTCTGCCACCCCTCCTTGAAAGGGGTGCATCTTACCCGAATCCGCGAGGCAGTCAACCGCCATGCAAAGTCTTGTACAGCCTGAAATTTCTTGCTTTTAAGGGCGGTCTAAGTATGATGAAAGCATTGATTTTGCGGGAATTATCCCCATATTTGTGTGTAGTAAAGCATGATTCGAGGTGGCCATTTGTCAATGAAACCCATTTTAGGCCACGTCATGACAGGTTTCACTGACAGCATCAACAGTTAACCAACGGAGAGTAACAATGAGTGATTATGGTTTCAGGACAGACGGTCAGTACGCAGTAGGCTCTCGCAGTCAGGAAGCGGTTTTGGCAACCAACAAGGTGTTGAAGAATACCTACATGCTACTGTCCATGACCTTGTTGTTCAGTGCAGTAACGGCCACTGCCGGTATGTATGTGGTGTTGCCGCCAATGATGCACATCATTTTGATGTTTGCCAGCTTTGGCCTGCTGTTCTGGGTGAATGCCGCCGCCAATACATCCATGGGCATCGTCGCTGTTTTCGCCTTTACCGGCCTCATGGGTTTCATTCTTGGCCCCATGCTGAATTTCTATCTGACCGCCATTGATAACGGTCCGCAGATTGTCATGCAGGCACTAGGGGGCACTGGTCTGATATTCCTGACGCTTTCAGGCTATGTACTCACCACCCGCAAGGACTTCTCCTTCATGCGCGGCTTCCTCATGACCGGCCTCATTGTCATGATTGTCGCCATGCTGGCGAATATCTTCCTGGCCATTCCGGCGCTGTCCCTGGCAATCTCTGCCGCCGCAGTCATGATTTTTTCCGGCCTGATCCTGTTTGATACCAGCCGGATTATCCATGGCGGGGAAACCAACTATATTCGTGCGACAGTCAGCCTGTACCTCGATATTTACAACCTGTTCATCCACCTGCTGCACCTCCTGGCGGTATTGTCAGGCAGTCGTGACTGACGAGCCGTTACCAACGGCGTGTAAGCAGTTTTAACAAGATGATTACACGAAAAGCCCTGCAGCCTATGCAGGGCTTTTTTATTTGAGTCATGAAGTTTTCCATTGTTGTCCAAGGTGCGCCCTGGAACTCGGCTTCAGCGTTGAGCGCATTGCGCTTCGCGGAAACCGCCGTCGCTGCCGGCCATGACATATATCGGTTGTTTTTTTACCAGGACGGGGTTAGCAATGGCGCCCTGTTGAGTGTGCCGCCCCAGGATGAGGTCGATATCCCGGCCAGATGGCAGCAATTGATTGAAAATCACAACATCGATGCTGTCGTGTGTGCCGCCTCTGCACTCAAACGCGGGATTCTGGACCAGGCCGAAGCAGGCCGATATGAGAAGACCGCAGCCAGTCTGCGCCCAGGCTTCTCGATTAGCGGCCTGGGTCAGCTGGTGGATGCCTTCCAACACTCCGATCGTGTCGTCAATTTTGTGCGTTGATCACAAGACTATGACTGCCCCAACCTCTCTTCTGATTCTGATGCGCACTACCCCCTATGGTGATCAGCAGGCTCGTGCGGCTATCGACCTGGCTCTCACAGCTGCCGCTTTTGAGCTCAAGGTGAATTGTGTCCTGCTGGATGCGGCCGTGTTGCAGCTCGCCGGCAACCAGGACACCAGCGCTGGTGGCCAGAAGAATCATCTGGCCCTATTGTCCGCTCTGGAAATCTATGACGTGGAAGCTCTCTATGTGCATACCCCGTCGGCCGATCGCTTTGGGATATCTTCAGCATCCCTGCCCTACTTTGCCCAGCCGCTTGAGGATAAGCAGCTGCAACAGCTGATGGCTCAAGCCGACCAGGTCATGGTGTTCTGATGACTCTGCACACCATCAACAAACAGACAAGCGATTGCGTATCCCACTGCCTGAATGCATTGGCAGAAAATGACACGGTGCTGCTGATCGAGGACGGGGTATATGCCGCCATGACGGGTTGTTCGGCTGCCGAGCACTGGCAGCAGCTGCCCGATGGTGTCACCTGCCTGGCCCTTGCCGACGAACTGGCAGCAAGGGGCATCAGAGGACAAATTGCTGCTACCGTGCAGCCAGCGTCCTGGGAGGAGTTCGTCGCACTCTGCACCCAACATGAAAAAGTGATCAGCTGGGGCTGAATGGTAACGATATGGCTGCTGCACTGACCATTGCCGGCACGGAAATCGCCCTAGACAAGGAAGGCTATCTGGTCGACCTGGCCGACTGGTCTCCTGAAGTAGCTTCGGCACTGGCGGCCCGAGAAGCCCTCCAATTGACGCCCGCCCACTGGGAAGTGATCAATCTGCTGCGCGGGTTTTATGCAGAGCATGGCTTGTCGCCGATGATGCGTATCCTGGTCAAGCAAATGAAACTGGCCTATGGACCGGAAAAAGGCAGCAGTATGTATCTGATGGCATTATTTCCCGAGTACCCGGCGCTGATTGCCAGTAAAATAGCCGGACTGCCCAGACCCACCAACTGTCCCTGAAGACCGGCTTGCGCCCATTGACTGCAGAATCCGCCATGAAACCTGACAGGCCCTTTACTGTCATCCCACTGGACTACGAGGCTACCCCATATCCGTTATTCAAGAAAGTACGGCATCTGCCCTTGCCCGTTTTACTGGCCAGCGGCAATGACAGGCAGCGCAAGGATAGCCGTTTCGAATTCATTGCCGCGGCGCCGGACACGGTGTTGCGGGCAGAGGGAGAGCAAACACAGCTCAGCGCCAATGGCAGCAGCACATTGGTGACGGGCAATCCCCTGGAAATACTGGCCAACACCTTTTGCCTGGAAGCCCGGTCTTTCGCCACGGCAGACCTGCCTTTCACGGGCGGTGCCATTGGCTACCTGGGGTATGAACTGCTGCATCCCTGGCATCGCATCAACAGCAGCAAACAGCGCGATATCGACCTGCCGGATATGCTGGTAGGCCTATATTCCTGGGTCATTGTCATTGACCACCTGAAGCAGCAGACCAGCCTGGTTATCCGTGACCACTGTCCGCAGGAGACGCAGGATGCCATACAGGCTGCTCTGGCCCAGGGCAGTGGCAAAACCTCCGGTCACTTCCAGCTCAATGGCGACTTCACCTCCAACTTCACCCGGGAGGAATACCAGGATGCCTATCAACGGGTCATTGATTACATCCTGGCAGGTGACTGCTACCAGGTGAACCTGACACAGCGTTTCAGTGCGCCGTGCGAGGGTGACCCCTACTCTGCCTTTACCCGTCTGCAAACCATTGCCAAGGCACCTTTTGCCGCCTTCATGGAAGACGGTGAGCGCAGTGTGCTGTCCTTTTCACCTGAACGTTTCATCCAGGTGCGGGAGCGCCAGGTCATGACCCAGCCGATAAAGGGCACACGCCCCCGGCATGCCGACCCGGCCATCGACAGGGAAAACCAGGTGGACCTGGAAACGAGCCTGAAAGACCGGGCGGAAAACCTTATGATTGTCGATCTCTTGCGCAACGATCTGGGTCGGGTTTGCCACACCGGCAGTATTGCCGTGCCGGAACTATTTGAAACCCAGAGCTTTACCAACGTGCATCACTTGGTCAGTACCATTACCGGTGAGCTTGGGCAGGTCAGTGACGTGTTTCGCCTCCTGGAAGCCGGTTTTCCCGGTGGCTCCATCACCGGTACGCCGAAAAAGCGCGCCATGGAAATCATCGGTGAACTGGAAACCGTCATGCGCTCGGTCTATTGCGGCGCCTTTGCCTGGATAGACTTTGGCGGCAACATGGACAGCAACATCTGTATCCGGACACTGGTCCAAGATGGCAACCGGATTCACTGCTGGGGCGGTGGCGGTGTGGTGGCCGATTCGGTGGGTGAACAGGAGTTTCAGGAATCCCTAGACAAAATTTCCCTGTTCATGAACGCCCTGCGGGCCGGGCTTTGAGGGATACAACAATGGCCGGGTGGACAATGTCGCAATTGCGCCAGCTGTGCCAGGACCTAGACACCAGCCATGCCCTGCAAGACTACCGAGACGGCCATCGCCTGGCAGCCGTGCTCATGCTGGTTTATCCCGGGGCGAGGGAACCCCACATCATCCTGACCCGCCGCACGGAACACCTGCCAACCCATGCTGGGCAGATCAGCTTTCCCGGCGGCAGTATTGACCCCCGCGATCCCGATCCGGTGCATACCGCCCTGCGCGAAGCGTATGAAGAGATTGCTCTGGTCAGGGATAACGTGGAAGTCCTGGGCATCCTCGATGTCACCGTGCTGCCCTCCGGCTTTGCGGTCGCCCCGGTCCTGGCCATTACCGATTCAGCCCCCGAACTGGTGGCCAATCCCGATGAGGTTGAAGAAATCTTTTCTCTGCCACTCTCGTTGGCGGCTAATCTCGATGCATATGGCCGGGACTTTCTTGAGCGTGATGGCCAACGTCGCGAATTCTGGACCCTGCAATTCGGTGATTACTATATCTGGGGAGCGACAGCCCGTATGTTACGGGAACTGGCGCACCTGCTATCTGTGTCCTCAGGGCGCCAGTGAACGATTGCTGGCCTTGAGAAACTCCTGCTGCAGATCGGCGTAGGTGAAAACGGCCGGAAATTGCGGAAATTCCGCCACCACGTTATCGGGTGCCATGAACAGGATACCCTGGTCGGCTTCGGCCAACATGGTGGTGTCATTGTAGGAGTCGCCTGCAGCAATCACCCGGTAATTGAGGCTGTGAAAGGCTTTTACTGATTGACGCTTCGGGTCCTTCTGGCGAATCTTGTAATCGACCACTCGGCCATCTTCGGCAATTTCCAGGCGATGACACAGCAGAGTCGGAAAACCCAGCTGGCGCATTAATGGCAGGGCAAACTCATAAAAAGTGTCTGACAGTATGACGACCTGGAAACGCTCACGCAGCCAGTCGATGAATTCCACGGCCCCTACCAGAGGGCTCATAGTGCCGATGACTTCCTGAATCTCGTTGAAACCGAGCTTGTGCTGTTCGAGTAGGCGCAGCCGCTGCTGCATGAGCTGATCGTAGTCCGGGATGTCGCGCGTGGTCGCACGCAACTCGTCAATACCGGTTTTTTCGGCAAAATTGATCCAGATCTCGGGAATAAGGACCCCTTCCAGGTCCAGACAGGCAAGTTCCAAAACAGGTTCCTTTCAGCGATTGACTAGTCTATGAACACCAGCCCCCATGGAGTGACTGGCAAAGGCGCTATTCTCCCTGTTTCACAATGTCCGTGCAATGCAACTGGCCGCATGCATACCACATCTTGTGGCAGATTGACTACAAACCCCTATATTTTGCGTGTCACTGCATGCGCACTTTTATAACTCATTGGTTTTAATCGGGTTTTTTCATGTGAAACATCGTATTAATCTGTTGTCAGCTTTCGAGACTAAGTGGCTGTTAAATTGACGATTTCATGCCAGTGCCCCTCAGGGTACAATGCGCGGCGTGTTATACCCCGCCAGGTCGCGCTTTCTACCACCCATGGCCAGCTTCTGCGCCATAATCCAGGCGGAGAAGATTCATCACGACTGTTACCTATTCACCATCGATGCGTTGCAACACTATGCCATTAACCACTGAACAGCTCCCTGCCCTTGCTGCAGAATATGCGGACAAGGACCCTCGCGACATCCTAACCCTGGCGTTGCAGGCCTATGACAACATCGCCATTTCCTTCAGTGGCGCCGAGGACGTGGTGCTAGTGGATATGGCGACCAAGATTGCCAGGAAACTGGGCAAACCCCTACAGGTGTTTACTCTGGATACCGGACGCCTGCACCCGGAAACCTACCTTTTCCTCGACCGGGTGCGTCAGCATTACGCACTCGACATCGATATCCTGTCACCGGATACCGCCGCACTCGAAGCCTTTGTCAAAGCCAAGGGCCTGTTTAGCTTCTATAAGACAGATCACCAGGAATGCTGTGGCATCCGCAAAATAGCCCCGCTCAAGCGCAAGCTCGCCACGCTGGATGCCTGGATCACCGGACAACGGCGTGACCAGAGCCCCAGCACTCGCCATGCCGTCCCGGTGCTGGAAAGTGATCCGACGTTCACAACGGGAGACAATCCCCTGATCAAATTCAATCCGTTGGCCAACTGGTCATCGCAGCATGTCTGGGACACGATCCGCATGTTCGATATTCCCTACAACGAACTGCATGAACGGGGTTTTGTCAGTATTGGCTGTGAACCGTGCACCCGACCGGTCAGACCAGGACAGCATGAACGTGAAGGACGCTGGTGGTGGGAAGAAGCTACCGCCAAGGAATGCGGCCTGCACCAGGGCAACCTCATCGCCAGCGATCACGACTGAACCCCCTTATCGGTTTATTTGACCGGTATTTCCACGTCCGCAAACAGGGCCTGCACGGCCTCACGTTCCTGACATTGCAGGGCAGCTTCCACGCGGTTTCGTGTCAGGTGAGGGGCGAACATTTCAATGAAGTCATACATGTAGCCGCGCAGATAGGTTTCTCGACGAAAACCCAGGCTGGTGGTGCTCCAGGCAAACAGGTGACTGGCATCCAGCGCCACCAGATCCTCATCATGATCCTCCACGGCCATACTCGCCAGAATGCCGATCCCCAGCCCCAACCGCACATAGGTCTTGATGACATCTGCATCCACCGCTGTGAACACCACTTTTGGCTCCAGGCCGGCAAGCTGGAACGCTTCATCGAGTTTGGAGCGCCCGGTGAACCCGTAGACATAGGTGACAATCGGGTGCGCAGCCACGGCCTCCAGGGTCAGTGTGCTGAGCTGGCACAAAGGATGATCCCGGGGCACGAGAATGGCACGGTTCCAGTGAAAACACGGCATCATGACCAGGTCTGAAAACAGTTCCAGGGCTTCGGTGGCAATGGCGAAATCGGCCGTGCCATCGGCAGCCAGTTGGGATATCTGCATCGGCGAGCCCTGATGCATATGCAGACTGACTTCCGGATAACGGCCGATAAACCGCTTGATGACCTCGGGCAGGATATAGCGCGACTGCGTGTGCGTGGTAGCAATGCCGAGACTACCTAGATCAGGTGCCGTAAATTCCCGGGCAATGCCTTGGATGGCCTCTGTTCGGAGCAGGAGATCACGGGCTGCAGCGATAATCTTCTCCCCCGCCGGGGTCAGGGCCAGCAGGTGTTTGCCATTACGCTGAAACAGGTCGGTGCCCAGTTCATTTTCCAGTGCCCGCACCTGTTTGCTGATACCGGGCTGCGAGGTATACAGGGCCTGGGCGGCACGGCTGATGTTGAACTGGTGATTGACGATTTCACAGGCATAGCGCAGTTGCTGTAGTTTCATGACGGGTCTCGGGAAAAGTCCATTTTATATAACCAATTATTATATAAATATACCAAAATATTATTATTCAGAATAATGAAATTGCTCTACAGTAGTGCCCCTGTTGTAGCAAGACATGGTGGGACGCGTTTTTCATGCTGGATTTTCTGGTGCTGGTGTTTTCCGGCGGCTTGGTCGGTTTTGCCATTGGCCTGACCGGAGTTGGCGGTGGCTCCCTCATGACCCCGATCGTGTTGCTGCTCGGCTACCCGCCACCGGTGGCGATTGGCACGGACCTGCTCTATGCGGCCTTGACCAAAGGCAGCGGCGCCCTCTTCCATCACCGCAAGAACAACGTCGACTGGCGCGCCATGGGGCTGCTGGCCGCGGGCAGCATTCCCGTCTCCCTGCTGATCTCCATGTTCGTGCTGGATGACGACTTTCGCGACAGCGCCTTTTACGAAGAGGCGATGACCACTTTCCTGGGCATCATGCTGATCGTGACTTCCCTGGTGATCATCTTCCAGAAACGTATCCAGAAACGATTGAGTCCTGAACTGGAAACCAGGCATGACCAACACGCCGTTATACCGGGACCAGGCTTGTTCCAGCGTCAGACGCTGACCATTACTTTTCTGTTGGGCGTCATTCTGGGGATATGTGTGACCTTCACCTCGGTGGGTGCAGGTGCCATCGGGGCAGCCATTTTGTTTCTGCTGTACCCGAAATGGAGTGCAGCTACTGTAGTCGGGACGGACATCGCCCATGCGGTGCCACTGACACTCGTAGCCGGACTCGGCTATCTGGCCAATGGCCTGGTGGATTTGCAGCTGCTGGCAAGTCTACTGGTTGGTTCACTGCCCGGCATCTGGCTGGGGACACACGTTGGGTCGCTGTTTCCGGACAAGGCCCTGCGCACGATTCTGGTCATCGCTTTGTTGTGCCTGGGGCTCAACTTCACCCTGTTCTACTAACGGCACAAAGGCCTTTTGTGTCAGGCCTGGTCAGTTTTCACCCGCAGCCAGGTTGGCGATACCATGGGGCACATGGCCAGTGGCAACGTGCTCACGGGCGGATTCACAATGACCTTCCTGGTCATCGAAAAACACATCCGCATCATACGCGCGCAAAAAAGCGCCTTTGTCTTCCCCGCCAAGAAACAATGATTCGTCGATGTTGATATTCCACTCACGTAGGGTGCGCACGACCCGCTCATGGGCGGGCGCTGCCCGTGCCGTGACCAGGCAGGTACGGATAGGTGAATCATCAGGCCCGAATTCCTGCTGCAGCATATGCAGTGCCGCCAGGAAATGTTTAAAGGGTCCGCCGGTCAGCGGCTCCTTGGCGGCAGCACGTTCGCTGCGGGTAAACTCCTCAAGGCCCCGGGTTTTATAGATTTTTTCTGCCTCATCGGAAAACAGCACAGCATCACCATCAAAGGCAAACCGCAGTTTGTAATCGTCGATATTGGCCTGGCGCGAGTTGAGAATCGTGGCCGCCGCAATACCGTTTTCCAGGGCCGTACGCACATCCTGGCCGTCAGTAGACAGAAACAGGTGGGAGTTGAAAGCGGAAATATAGCGATAGGGACTGGAGCCGCCACAAAATGCTGCCTTCTGGATATCCAGGTCATGCTGCTCAATGGAGTTGAATATCCGCAGGCCGGTATCTGCTGAGTTACGTGACAGCAGAATGACCTCGACCCGCTTCTTGCCTATCAGGGTGTTCAGGTTGAGCAGCTTGCGCACCAGGTTGAAAGCATCACCGGGTTCCAGCACTTCATCTTCATGATTGATCTGATACTGCCGGTAGGCCTCCACGCCCTCGCTCACATAGACCTTGTGGCTTTCATCAAGATTGAACAGGGCGCGCGATGAAATGGCGACGACTAGCTTGTTGGTAGTTGATTCACTCATGCCTGCAGTTTACCACTGGAACCCATTGCGCGCTCAGTCGCCAGCTCAGCCGCAGCGGACGCCTGTGCCGCCGAGGCCGCAATAACCATCAGGATTTTTCGCCAGGTATTGCTGATGATATTCTTCGGCATAGTAGAACGACTCCAGAGGCCGTACTTCCGTGGTTATGTCAGAATAACCGGCCGCATGCAGGGCCTGCTGGTAAGCTGCCTGGCTGGTGCCGACGGCAGCGGCCTGTTCGTGGCTTGTGGTGTAAACACAGGAACGATACTGGGTGCCCCGGTCATTGCCCTGGCGCATACCCTGGGTGGGGTCATGGGACTCCCAGAAGATGCTCAGTAACTGCTCATAGGAGATCACACCCGGATCGAAGACCACCAGCACGACCTCGGTATGTCCGGTAAGGCCACTGCAAACCTCCCTGTAGGTGGGATTGGGCGTGTAACCGCCGGCATAGCCTACAGCCGTGCTGTACACGCCCGGCAACTGCCAGAATTTGCGTTCCGCCCCCCAGAAACAGCCAAGCCCGAATACCGCTTGCTGCAGATTTTCGGAAAACGGCGGTGCCAGGCGATTCTCTGTCACGGCGTGTGTTTCCGGGACCGGCATGGGCGTCTCACGGCCCGGCAAGGCATCGGATTCGGCCACGAGGGTGCTCTTGTCCAGTGCGCTGTTCAACAGTGCGTCCAAAAATGCCATAAGTTGCTCCAGATTGTGCGCGTAATTAATTGAATAAAAAGAATAATTTCTATGTTGTTATGCCCCGGCGACCGCGTAGACTTGGCATCATAGTCGGCCGTAGTTTTATCGAAAAGACCGGGGGTGCTGTATTCATCACCCAGTTTCTTACGCATTCCAGCGTAGAGGCCGGCGCAAAACCGGCGCACATCCAAAACGTCATCGGACCTGAAGGTATTTAGATTTTTTTGGCATGCGCAAGCTGCCGTACACCCTGATCCGGGCGCAACGTTGATCACGCTTGTTTTCCCATCGCCTCCACGACATATTCAATCCAGTGCTTTACCGGTTTGTCGGTGACTGCCGCCAGGTGACATTGACAGCCAATATTGGCCGTGGCGATGCGCTGCCCGCCGGTATGTTCGAGAGTCATGATTTTTTTAGCCAGCAGGTTTTGTGACATCTCGGGCTGAAACAGGGAATAGGTACCTGCCGATCCACAACACAGGTGGCTGTCTTTCACCGCCGGCAGGGTAAAGCCCAGGTTTTTCAGAAGCGCCTCTGTGGTACCGGCCAGTTGCTGGCCATGCTGCAAGGTGCACGGTGAATGCCAGGCCAGTATGCCGTTACCCGGACTTTTCAGCCGGGCCAGATCCTGCGTTGCCAGATATTCACCGATATCCTTCACATAAGGCATCAGGCGGATCACTTTCTCCGCATAACCGGCTTCACCGGCCAGTACATGCACATAATCCTTGATGAAGTTGCCACAGCCACTTGCGGTGCTGATAATCCCCTCGGCCCCGGCATCAATTTCCGCCAGCAACTGATCGGTGAGCTTTCTTGCCCGTGTCACACCCGGGGCCTGCTGGCCGGAATGGTAATGCATGGCACCACAACAGCTTTCAGTGCTTATCGTCGATGCGCGTATGCCCAGTTCACGTAGGACAATGGCTGCGGCATGATTCGTGTCAGGAGACAAGGCACTTTGTACACAGCCATTCAAAAGCACGACACGGCGCGCAGGTGTCTCCCCCATGAACCCGCTGGGCTTGAATTTGGCCCTGCCCGGCAACTGGCGTGCGAGTCGGCGTGGCAACCATGCGGCAAAGGCGCTGCCCAGCCTGACCAGCACCGCAAACAGGCGTGGCGTGCCCAAGACCGCCAACATGAAACCCTGCTTGCAGCGAGTCGAAAACGGCAATTTCACCTGCTTGCCCAGCAGCTGCTGGCCGATACTCAACAGCCGGTGATACTGCACACTGGAAGGACAGGTGGTTTCACAACTCTGGCAACCCAGGCATCGATCCAGGTGATGCCGCGTGATCTGCGAGGCCTTGCCTGTTTCCAGGAATTCCTTGATGAGGTAGATGCGCCCACGCGGGCTGTCCAGTTCGTTGCCGGTTTGCAGAAATGTCGGACAGGTCGCCGTGCAGAAACCACAATGCACACAGGCGCGCAGAATGCGATCGGCCTCGTGGCCGGCATCCGTAGCAAGCAGCGTTGCGGGCAAATGGGTCTGCATATCGGTGTATCTGTCGCCTCAGAATTCGGTGTGCATATGTCCGGGATTGAAAATGCCGGCAGGATCAAAGGCCTTTTTCAGGTTTCGGTGCCACTGTAACTGGATTGCAGGCAAAGGCTGAAAAAGGCGTGCGGCGCGTGGCGAGTCTCCCTGTCGGAACAGGGTAGCGTGTCCCTCGCAAATCGCCATGAACGCAAAAATACTATCCGGATCCCGCGTTGTGGTCAGCCAGTGCAGTGCGCCGCCCCACTCGCTCAGCAGCGCATCATCGGTGCCGATAAATGCCGTGAGTTCAGCCAGGCATGGGGTGGATAAGCGCCAGATAGCCTTTTCCGTGTTGAAAAAAGGCAGCTCATGATCGCGCAGGCGCTGCCAGTAGCCGGCCTCCTGGAACACCTGCCAGTCGACAAAGCGGTAACCGGTTTCAAGGTGCTTCTCAAGCGCATTGATTTCCAGTGCGCCAGCCGAGAATCTGACCAGTAACTGTTCACCCGTGTGTGCCGACGCAGTGACCGGCAAGCCTTCTCGGCGCAGGTTATTGATCAGTGCTGTGGCGTTGGCGCTGTCGATCATGAAGGCAATGGACTTTTCGGCCGGTGGTTTTGGCACCACTTTCACGGTTGCCTCCACGATGACACCAAGGCAGCCCAGCGACCCGGCCATCAGGCGCGACAAGTCATAGCCGGCAACATTCTTCATGACCTTGCCGCCGAAACGCAGCAGCTCCCCTTTCCCGTTCAGGATGACACAACCCAGGACTGTGTCCTGTACAGCGGCCCGGTAAGGCCGGGACGGACCGGACAGTCCTGCTGCCAGCATGCCCCCAAAGGTGGCCTCACCGGCAAAGTACGGCGGCTCACAGGGCAGCATCTGGCCATTGGCTGTCAGCGTCTCTTCAATAGTTTTGAGTGGCGTGCCGGCCCGTGCGGTGAGCACCAGTTCGGACGGTGTGTACTCGATGATGCCCTGGTGTATCGTAGTGTCCAGCCTGTCCCCAGCCAGCGGATGGCCATAAAAGTCCTTGCTGTGCCCACCGCAAATCGCCAGTGTCCGTTTGTCCGCACAGGCTTGCCGGACCATCTCCTGCAAGATATGGGCACTGTCCTGCATCAGGGCCTCTCTTCCGCCCGCAGCAGGCGATTCGGCTCCAGGTCACTGGCCAGGGCACGGTATTCCTGGCAGTGCTTGAGCAATGGAATGTTCTTGCCGGGATTGAGCAGGTTACCCGGATCTAGGGCCGCCTTGACACGATGGAACTGGGCAATTTCGTCATCCGAAAACTGCAGGGGCATCTGGCGGATCTTTTCCACGCCAACCCCGTGTTCCCCGGTGATGGTACCGCCCACGGCAATACATTTTTCCAGGATGCGCCCGCCCATTTCCTCGACCAGCTCAAGCTGCCCGGGAATATTGCCATCAAACAGTATCAGCGGATGCAGGTTACCGTCGCCGGCATGAAAAACATTGGCCACCGGAAAGCCGTATTCGCCGGAAAGCGTATTGATATAGCCCAGCACTTCTGCCAAGCGACTGCGGGGAATGGTGCCATCCATGCAGTAGTAATCCGGCGCAATCCGCCCTACTGCCGGAAAAGCACTTTTGCGGCCTTTCCAGAACAGGGCCCTTTCGGCCGCATTGGCAGCAATCTTCAGCGAGGACACGCCAGAGGCCTGTAACACCTGGCGAATGGCCAGTAATTGCTCCTCGACATGGCGGGCGGAACCGTCAATCTCGATCAGCAATATGGCCGCCGCGTCTCGCGGATAGCCGGCATGGGCATAATCTTCAGCGGCACGAATGGCATTGTTGTCCATCATTTCCAGGCCTCCGGGAATGACGCCTGCAGCGATGATATTGCTGACGGCATCACCGGCTTTTTCAATGTCATCGAAAGCCGCCAGCAGTACCTCGACATGAGTCGGTACCGGCAGCAACCTGACGGTAATTTCCGTGACCACCATCAGCATGCCTTCCGACCCGATGACCAGCGCCATTAGGTTGAAGCCGCTGCTGTCGTAAGCACCACCGATGGTCACCGCTTCGCCTTCAGCGGAAAAGCCCTTGAGCTGAATGATGTTGTGGACCGTGAGGCCGTATTTCAGGCAGTGCACACCACCGGCGTTTTCAGCGATGTTGCCGCCAATCGAACAGGCGATCTGGGAGGATGGATCCGGGGCATAGAACAGACCGAATTCGGCCGCGGCTTCTGAGATGGCGAGATTGCGCACACCCGGCTCGACACGGGCTGTCTGCCTGTCCTTGTCGATGGCCAGAATCCGCTGCATGCGTGTCATGACCAGCAGCACACCCTCCGGATGGGGTTGAGCCCCGGCTGATAGGCCTGTCCCCGCACCGCGGGTCACCAGGGGAATCTCAAGCTCTGCACAGAGGCGGATGATGGCCTGCACCTGTTTGGCGTTGCCGGGCAATACGGTTACCAGGGGCAGCGCCTTGTAGACAGACAGGCCATCGCATTCAAACGGCTTCATCTGTTCCCGGGTCGACAGGATGAATTCGGCCTCCACAATGGCCCGCAACCGGGCCAGCAGCGTATGCCTTAAACGGACATCTGTGTGCGTAGCGGCCTCAGCCATGACATAACGCCAGGTACTTTCCTACGATCTGTTCCATCCCGGCCTCTATGCACTCCACGGTTAAGGCGTGACCGATGGAAACTTCCAGGATGTCGGGAATGGTGAGAAAGTCACCCAGATTGTTCAGGTCGAGATCATGCCCTGCATTGACACCCAGGCCGGCAGCTTGTGCCTGCCTGGCAGTGTCCCGGTACCCGGCCAGCACGGTTGCCAGCTCCGGCGTGCCCCAGGCATTGGCAAACGCTTCAGTGTAAAGCTCGATGCGATCACTGCCGGCATAGGCCGCCGGGGCAATCTGGCTGACATCCGGATCCAGAAACACGGCGACACGAACACCCCAGTCCTTGATACGGGCATTGATGCTGGCCACAAACTCACCCTGCTCATGAAAATTCCAGCCATGGTCTGATGTCAGCTGGGCCTCGCCATCAGGCACCAGTGTGCACTGGTCGGGCCGCACATCCTGGATAATCCCGAGAAAGTCCTCATTCGGATAGCCCTCGATATTGAACTCCACATTGGGGAAATCCTGTAGAAACTCACCCAGCTCGTAGGCATCGCGGTATTTGATATGGCGTTCATCCGGCCGGGGATGAATGGTGATGCCCTGGACTCCCAGTGCAATGAATTTCTCTGCAAAACGAACCACATTGGGATAGTCGCGACCACGGGAGTTTCGCAGCAATGCGATCTTGTTCAGATTGACACTCAGAGCAGTCATAAAAGGTACTTCAGCATAGGAAATAGCGCGTGCATTATAACTTTATCGGTGCCCGCTTACCTTTTTTTCGCAACCAGTTCATCGAATGCAGCACGGACTCCCGGCTGATGCACCAGCGCTGCAGGTGATACTTGCCGGGAAAATCAATCATGATGATGCCCAGCAGGATGGTCAGCAAACCCTGGCCGGGCAATACCAGCAGCATTATCCCAACCTGGATGAAAAACACCCCGATCATGTTTTTCAGGATCTGCAGCACAACACGCAGGACCGGATCATGCATCTCACCCAGCAGGGAGCGGCGGGTCTCGGCCATGAAATAATCTTCAGGAATGCGTAAAACCAGCCAGGGTATGAGGAACAGTGTGACCAGGAAAAAAACAGCGAGAACAGCCCAAGATATAGCAGCAAAGATTGATTCGAAAATAGGGGTTCAAGGAAGGCCGGCATGGCTGAATTGTAGGGATTTAGTATGCTATGGGCCAGTACCGAGAAGTTAACAAGTGCCTGTCCTGTTTCTACCCTGTCCACTGGCTCTCACAGGGACTTAAACCGACATGGGATTTTTTTTCACGCCATCGTTTCAAGGCAGAACAGTTCGTTGACAACATCAACCGGCGGCTGTCGTTTCTCCTGAAGATGAGCCTGGCCGTTGGTGCCCTGCTGTTGTTCTTTCAGGGCCGCTACCAGGCCATGATGGAAATTCTGGTGATTCTCCTGATTACCTTTATGCCGATCCTGCTGGGCAAACGATTTGATGTCGGTATTCCCCATGGTTTCGAAACCATGGCGGTCATTTTCCTTTACATGTCACTCTTTCTTGGCGAATTCGGTGATTACTACAACCGCTTCTGGTGGTGGGATTTGGTCCTGCACAGCGGCTCCGCCTTCCTGCTCGGGATCCTGGGTTTCCTGCTGGTGTACGTGCGCAATGAAAAACAGGAGATCAATCTCCACCTGCCCCCCCCCCATTTCATCGCTCTATACGCGTTTCTTTTCGCAGTCGGTATCGGCTCGATATGGGAAATATTCGAGTTCTTCATGGACCAGGTCTTCGGACTCAACATCCAGAAAA
>Ga0181569_10001238_pt1 | contig 20128 bp, 17 predicted proteins | sample 101ome_19_FD_132452 | JGI IMG/M metagenome (GOLD analysis project Ga0181569, IMG submission 132452) | Coastal salt marsh microbial communities from the Groves Creek Marsh, Skidaway Island, Georgia - 101405AT metaG (megahit assembly) | ecosystem: Environmental > Aquatic > Marine > Intertidal...
TGGTAAAGCGGCAAGCGACCATAATGACCCTGACCGCTACGAAAAAACCCACCGACATGTGGATGTCTTGATTGTTGGCGGCGGTGTTGCCGGATTATCTGCGGCGCTTAGCGCTGGACGTTCTGGGGCAAGGGTGATGATTGTCGATGAAGGGGCTGAGTTTGGGGGATGGATACTATCCGAAACCAACACCAAGCTTGATGGCAAACCTGCAAGCAAATGGATTGCTGCCACCATTAATGAACTTGCCAGCCTAAGCAATGTTACCATGCTTTCACGCACACAATGCTTTGGCTATATGGATCAAAACTTTCTGACCTTGGCAGAAAAAATCAGTGACCATTTGCCAGAACGCCCAGCGCATCTACCCCGCCAAAGGCTATGGAAGATACGCGCCCAGCAAGTTGTGCTGGCTCAAGGGGTTCACGAAAGGCCCTTAGTGTTTGGCGGCAATGATAAGCCCGGCGTTATGATGGCTGGTGCGGTGCGCAGTTACATTAATCGTTATGCTGTCATCCCCGGTCACCGCGCAGTCATTTATACCAACAATGATGATGCCTATAAAACGGCCTTAGCGCTTCACCATGCTGGGGTAAAAGTAGCCGCGGTAGTCGATCAACGGCCTGCCCCTTCCTCAGTTTTGGTCAGTCAGGTGATGCAGGCTGGGATCACGGTTCATAATGGTCATGCTGTCCTTGATGCCAAAGGCACTCGCCATGTTGGTTCAATTAAAATTGCGGCAATTAATCCCGCAACAGGGCAAGTCACAGGCCAGCCCTTTTATCTTGATGCGGATCTGGTTGCGATGTCTGGTGGCTTCACCCCTGTGGTGAACTTACACTCACAAGCGCGAGGGAAGATCCGTTGGGATGAACAACAAGTCTGTTTCCGTCCTTCTGAATATCATGAGGCCGCGATTTGTGTGGGTGGATGCAATGGCATTTTTGGCGTTGCTGGTGCCATGCAGGATGGTGCAAAAGCTGGCGCAGATGCCGCTTCTGCTGCTGGTCACAAAGCTAAACCTGCTGCTTTGCCAGAGGTAAGCGAACCCGACTCTGTGATGCGACCTCATGTGTTATGGAAAATGCCTAGTGACGCTGTCCCCGGGCAAGAGCCAAAGGCCTTTGTTGATTTCCAAAATGATGTCACCGCCAGCGATATTAAACTGGCCGTGCGCGAGGGGTATCATTCGGTTGAACATGTCAAACGCTACACCACCAATGGCATGGCTACCGATCAGGGCAAAATGTCAAATATCAACGCCTTGGGCATTCTGTCAGATCAGTTGGGCAAACCTATTCCCGATGTTGGCACGACCACTTTCCGATATCCCTATACTCCAACCACATTTGGTACAATTGCTGGTCGAGAAATTAAGGGGTTATTTGATACTGAACGCCTAACCCGCATGGATGGCTGGCACCGCAACCATAACGCCAAATATGAACATGTTGGCCAGTGGATGCGCGCTTGGTATTATCCCAAAGGTAATGAAACCATGGATCAGGCTGTGACACGCGAAGTCAAAGCCGCGCGTTCCCACGCAGGTATCCTTGACGCATCTACCCTTGGCAAAATCGATATCCGCGGCAAAGATGCGGCAGAGTTTCTTAACCGTATCTATACGAATGCTTGGACATCGCTAAAGGTTGGATCATGCCGTTATGGACTGATGCTAAAAGATGATGGCATGGTCATGGATGACGGGGTGACCACAAGGTTAGGGGAAAACCACTTTCACATGACCACAACCACCGGCGGCGCCGCTGGGGTATTAGCTTGGTTAGAAGAATGGCTTCAGACCGAATGGCCTGAATTAGAGGTTTATCTGACCAGTGTGACCGAAGAATGGTCAGTGGCAACAGTTTCCGGCCCTAATGCTCGCAAAATCTTAGAAGCAGCAGGATGTTCCGTTTCTCTTAATGATGCGGACTTCCCCTTCATGACCTTTCAGGATGCCACTTTGGCAGGCTTGCCTGTTCGTATCTTCCGGATTTCCTTTACCGGTGAGCTCAGCTTTGAGATCAATATCAAAGCCAGACACGGATTAGCGTTGTGGCGGCATCTGATGCAATCAGGTGAGCCTTTTGGCCTTACCCCATATGGAACAGAGGCGATGCACGTTTTGCGTGCTGAGAAAGGTTTTATCATTGTCGGACAGGAAACTGATGGATCGGTTAATCCTCATGATCTGGGGATGAGCTGGATTGTCTCTAAGAAGAAATCTGACTTTATCGGCATGCGAGCTTTGGAAAGAGCAAGTATGGCTCTGACCAACCGTAAACAACTGGTAGGCCTGAAAACAGAAGACCCCAAGGTGGTAATTCCAGAGGGTGCGCATGCTGTGCTTGACCCAAACCAGCCTTATCCAATGGATATGCTAGGGCAAGTCACATCATCGTATTTCTCACCTAATCTCGGCCATTCAATAGCTATGGCCTTGCTGAAGGGCGGCCATGCCATGAAAGGCCAGACCGTCTGGTTCCCTATGATTGATGGCCGCAAGCCTATCAAAGCTGTGATCACAGACACCGTATTTTATGACCCGAAAGGAGATCGGATCAATGGTTAGTTCTGCCGTATTACCCGGCCAGTCAGCCCTTGCTGACATTCCTGCACAAAGTCATGAAACCCCTAAGGGTTCGCCAGGCAAAGTTATCATCCGTGACGCAGGGCCTATGGATTTAATCAATCTGCGGTGTCAACGTGACAATCGCAAAATCAGTGCGATCTTAAAAAAATTAGCAGGTAATGGATTGGCTGCTGCTAATCAATTTCTGAAATCTGGTGACCGGGCAATTGTCTGCTTAGGGCCGGATGAATGGCTGATCATGTCCGAAGCAGGCACGTCTAGCACGATCACAGCCGCCCTTGAAACCGCTAATGCTGGTCATATCGCAACCACAGAGGTTAGCAGTGCCATGGGTGTCCTGAATATTAGTGGTAAAGCTTGCCGCGATCTGTTGGCAAAACATTGCGCCATTGATTTGGATCGCTCTAGTTTTAAGGCTGGTGATGCGGCACAAACCATATTCGGCCATGCTGGCGTTATCCTCTTGGCTAACGCGGATGATCAGATCACCTTGGTTGGTCGCTCCAGTTTTATGCCTTATCTTGTAGCGCTTCTGGTCGATTCTGGGGTGGAATACGGGGTAGAATACCGTCCTGCCTGATCCTTTGGGGTGATCCCATCAGATCATAACAGGACGGAATTGCGTATTTTTTCTTTGCCTGATAACAGATTAAATCCCAATATCCTTAGAATTCACTATCTGGCAACTCTTCCATGCGCTTTGACTTATAGGCAATGAGAGCCTCATCAATCACTGGGTCTAGCGCAGGCGCTTCATATTGCGTTAGCATCTTTCGAACGCGATTTTCTGCTCTTTTCGCGCTTTCGATGCTGCCCTCAGAACTCCACTGCTCAAAGGTTGTATAATCCGCAAGCTCAGAACGCCAGAACGCATCTTCAAAATTCGCTTGCGTATGACTTGACCCAAGGAAGTGCTGACCAGGGCCAGTTTCGCGGATCGCATCCATAGCCTGACCATTTTCAGAAAGATCAATACCCCCAACCATGCGTTGCATCATTGATAACTGATCAGCATCTAATACCAATTTCCGGTAATCAGATACTAACCCGCCTTCCATCCAACCAGCAGCATGAAGCATAAAATTAACGCCGCTAGTCACCGCAGGAAGCAGGGTATAAGTGGATTCATAAGCCGCTTGTGCGTCAACAGTTTTTGCCGCTGTTAGAGATCCGCCAGAACGAAACGGAACATTCAATCGCCGCGCTAGTTTTGCACATCCATTCAGCACCAATGCAGGTTCAGGTGTACCAAAAGTTGGTGCCCCTGTTTGCATCGACATTGAACTAGCGAATGATCCAAAAATCACCGGCGCACCCGGTTTCACCATCTGGGCAAAGGCAATACCACTCATCGCTTCGGCAAGGGTCTGCGCCAAGGTACCTGCAACCGATACTGGTGACATCGCACCTGCCAAAATAAATGGTGACAGCATTACCGCCTGACCATGACGCGCATAAATCTTAAGCGCACCAAGCATGGTATCATCCCATGTCATTGGCGAATTGGCATTAATCAAGCTGACCAAAACATTGTTTTGATCTAGGAAATCGGCACCAAATAGAATTTTAGCCATTTCCACTGTGTCCTGCGCCCGGCTTGCCGCGGTCACCGAACCCATAAACGGCTTATCCGAATATTTAATGTGGCTATAAACCATTTCCAGATGGCGTTTGGGTACTGGCAAATCAACCGGTTCACAAATTGTCCCACCAGAATGGTGCAACCCTGGCAACATATAAGCCAGTTTGATGAAATTCCGGAAATCTTCGATAGTGGCATAACGCCGTTCATTTTCAAGATCACGAACAAATGGCGGTCCATAAACCGGGGCAAAAACCGTATTATTGCCCCCAATTTCTACCGAACGGTCAGGATTACGCGCATATTGGGTGAATTGAGACGGTGCCTTTTTACAATATTCACGGCAAAGGCCACGCGGAAAATGCACACGCTGGCCTTTAACATCCGCCCCATGTTCCTTGAGAATTTCAAGGGCCTCAGGATCATCTTTGAACTCAATCCCAACCTCTTCAAGGATAGTTTCGGCGTTGTTCTCAATGATTTCCGCCCCTTCATCAGACAGAATATCATAGAGTGGCACCTTACGGATGAGATATGGAGCAGACATTTTCATGCCGCCACCACTTCGTGCGGTCCGGCGGGCATCACGTCCACCACCTTTGCGGCCACGTTTTTCAGTTGATGCGTCTTCAGACATAATATCCCTCATTGCTTTTCATGGTTAGTGGGCTTTAGGCTCTTAATCTCAAATTATCCGGATCAAATGGGCTTTCTTCAACAATGACTGCCGGATAACGCTCACCCAGGATTTCAATTTCAAATGCGGTTCCAACACTTGCTAGTGCTGGCGGTACCATACCCATCGCCAGCGACTGTTCCACACGGAAGCCATAGTTACCAGAAGTAGCACGGCCAACCATCTTACCATCATGGTAAAGAGGATTGCCACCAATCACATCCGCATCCTTAATATTATCAATTCGGATAGTCACAAGCTCATTTGCGAAACCTTTTTCCTGCCATTTCACCAGCGCATCACGACCAATGAAATCCCCTTTGTTGAGATGGACAAATCGATCCAGCTTAGATTCAAGAGCCGCGTATTCAATTGATAATTCCGTCCCCATCATCCGATAGCTTTTTTCCATTCGCATCGAATCCATAGCCCGAATACCAAACGGCTTTATGCCCAGATCCGCCCCTGCTTCCATCAGATGATCAAAGATATGATTCTGATATTCGATGGGGTGATGCAATTCCCAGCCAAGCTCGCCAACATAGTTGACACGCGCAGCAAGTGATGGGGCATGACCGACATCAATCCAGCGCGAGGTTAGCCAAGGAAAGGCGTCATTAGAAAAATCAAAACGTGGGCTGACCCGTTCCATCAGTTGACGCGAATTCGGCCCCGCTACCACCAGAACACCCATAGCATTTGTAATATTGGTTAGCTGAACACTGCCATCTTCAGGCATATGCTTTCGCATCCAATCATGGTCAACTGACTGTAGCGCACCTGCGGATACCACATAAAAACTCTGATCAGATTCGCGAATGATCGTGTATTCCGAATGGACACCACCACTATAAGATAGCGCATGACAGAGATTAACCCGGCCAACTTTCTTTGGCACACGGTTAGCGATCAGCCGATCAAGAAACGCCTCTGCCCCTGGCCCAGAAACCCTTGCTTTGGCAAAAGCAGACATATCAAGAAGTCCAACATTTTCCGTCGTATTGCGAACCTCATTGCCGATATGTTTGAACCATTCTGAGCGGCGGAACGACCAATGGTCTTCTTGAGCCACGCCTTCAGGAGCAAACCAATTGGCACGTTCCCAGCCAAACTTTGCCCCAAACACTGCACCCACCGCTTTTAAGCGATCATAGCATGGTGCTGTCCGTAAGGGTCTTGCGCCTTCGCGCTCCTCATCGGGGAAGTGGATGGTAAAGACATTCGCGTAGGCTTCTTCGTTCTTTTCGATCAAATAGCTTTCGGTGGCATAATTGCCATAACGCCTTGGATCAACACCAGACATATCAATGGTTGGCTCACCTTCAACAATCCATTCCGCTAACTGCCAACCTGCCCCACCTGCGGCAGTGACGCCAAAAGAGTGTCCTTCACTAAGCCAGAAGTTTTTTAATCCCGGCGCAGGACCAATAATAGGGTTGCCATCCGGAGTATAAGCAATCGCGCCATTATAGACACGCTTAACGCCAACCTCACCAAAAGCTGGAACACGGAACATCGCACTTTCAATATGCTGCTCAATCCGTTCCAAATCTTCTTGGAAAAGCTCATATTCGCTGTCTTCACTTGGGCCTTTGACATAACAGGCTGGCGCGCCGTGTTCATATGGGCCCAGGATCAAGCCTCCTGCTTCTTCGCGCATATACCAACCATTATCACTGTCACGCAACACGCCCATTTCTGGCAGTCCATCAGAATGACGAGCTTTGATCTCTGGATGAGCTTCAGTAACGATATATTGATGCTCAACGGGAATTACTGGAATATTTAATCCTACCATCGCCCCTGTTTTGCGGGCAAAATTGCCTGAACATGACACCACATGTTCACAAGTGATGGTGCCTTTATCGGTAACCACTTCCCATTCCCCTGATGGGGTGCGATGAATGGCCTGAACTGTGGTATTACGATGAATTTTTGCGCCTCTATCACGCGCGCCCTTAGCCATGGCTTGGGTTAGATCAGCGGGCTGAATATACCCATCTTCAGGGTGCTGAATGGCACCTAGCAGACCTTCGGTGTTGCACATAGGCCAAACTTCTTTGACCTGTTCCGGGGTAAGCCGTCTGACATCAATACCAATGGTATCAGCGACACCAGCATATTGCATGTATTCATCCCAGCGATCAGCCTTGCTGGCAAGACGAACATTAGAAACATTGCGAAAACCGACATTCATGCCCGTTTCTTTTTCCAGTTCTTGGTAAAATTTGACTGAATATTTATGCACCTGACCAACAGAATAGGACATATTAAACAATGGCAAGAGGCCCGCGGCGTGCCATGTTGAGCCAGACGTCAATTCCTTGCGTTCGATCAAAACAGAATCTGTCCAGCCTTTTTTGGCAAGGTGGTAAAGCATAGATACCCCAACCACTCCTCCACCGATAACAACCGCGCGTGCATGACTATTCATGATATTGATCTCCAACTGTTTAGCTTTTTTAACTGCTGGCGCATTATAGAAAAATCATAGCAGGAAAGCATCCGGCAAACGACATAATCCGGTCAATAATGGCCCCCTTAACGGTGAGGGCCATCACTACCACTCGCCTAGGGATAGAGACGCTGGATATCCCATCCCGATGAGGGTTGGTCAGGCTTTTTTAAGCGAAAGCAGAAACGGTCATGAAGCCGTGACGCCCCATCATGCCAGAACTCTATCTCATGCGGGACAAGCCGATACCCACCCCAAAAAGGTGGCCGTGGTGGATTTTCCGGGTAATCCGCTTCTGTCTGGCTGACTCTGGCAATCAAATGTTCGCGGCTAGCCAAAGGCTGGGATTGTTTTGAGGCCCATGCACCAATGCGGCTTCCATAAGGCCGGCTAGCGTAATATTCATCAGAAACATGATCAGGCAAGCGCTCAACCCGCCCAACCAAGCGGATTTGGCGGCGCAAGGATTTCCAATGTATGCTCATACCGGCGCGGCCAGTGGCGTCAAGCTCACCAGCTTTGCGACTAGTATAATTTGTATAAAAATGCAGGGCCTTATCATCACGACCTTTGATTAAAACGATGCGCACAGACGGCCAGCCATCAGAAGAAACTGTTGCAAGGGCAACAGCGTTAGGATCATTTATTTCTGAGCTTTCTGCCTCAGCTAACCAAGCATCAAAGAGAGCGAAAGGGTCTTTTCCCGTGGGATCAAAAGCGGATTCGTTAGTCATTTTAGCCCTCATTTGGTTTTGCTTGGCAATATCACCAAGTTTAAAGATTAAATTTACTTGCCGTAAGCTTGCCTATCTTTTGACAAAATTTCATGTCATTATTCCATTATCTTATCGTATGGGTATCAAATGCCGCAAGCAGAGGAAGGCTTGAATGCTAAAAAGCCGCACTTATGTTAAGCTATAGTCCGGTTATTTGGTATCAGATACGATGAACTTAACTATTGGAGGTTAATATGAGATCCCTTTATGCATCACTCCTCTGCCTTTCTATGGCCATTCCAGGCTCAGCAATAGCAGGATCCACCACTTCCGTTGATAGTATTGTTGGAACTGTTGGTTATGTGGAAACACTAAAATCTACTTATGTTCAAGAAACTCAGGTGCCACAACGCGTTTGCCGCTTGGAAAATGTTCCCATTTATGCGCAATCTGGACAGCAATCTGATGAATTGGGCAGTATGATTGTTGGCGGACTTATTGGTAGCGCTGTGGGCAATGGCCTGACCAGCAAAGATGGCGCAGGCACGGTTGGTGCTGTCGCTGGTGCTTTGATAGGCCGCGATATCGCAAGCAAAAATAACGCTGCTAATCAGCAAATCGTTGGTTATCAGGAAAAGAACGTGTGTGAAAATATCACTACTATCCGTGAAGACCTGATTGAAACTGTCACAGGCTATCGGATTGAGGTCATGGTCGATGGGCGCAGCATCACATTGGATTCCAACCGATCCTATCGCACTGGCGACCAAATTTACCTAAACCGTAAAACCACTTACAGTTTGCGTTGATAATTAAAAATCTATTCTTTCTCATCAGGCTCTTGTCTTTACAAGGGCCTGATTGCTATGATGGGTAAATCGTATTTGGTGAACGTAAGAAATAGAAAACAATGGTACAGTATCAAGATATTCTAAAAGGCAAACGCGGACTGATCATGGGTGTTGCAAATGATCGGTCTATTGCATGGGGAATTGCCAAAGCCGCACATGATGCTGGCGCTGAACTGGCCTTTACCTTTCAAGGTGAAGCCTTAGAAAAGCGGGTTAGGCCTCTTGCCGCTAGCATAAATTCCCATCTTGTTCTGCCATGTGATGTGACCAGCGATGATGACATTGATCGCTTGTTTAATGAGCTTGAAAACACATGGGGAAAACTGGACTTTATCGTCCATGCCATCGCTTATTCTGATAAAGAAGAACTCAAAGGCAGTTATTACAGCACAACTCGCGATAACTTTACCCGCACCATGGATATTTCTGTTTATTCCCTGACTGCCGTGACGCGCAGGGCAGAACATATGCTGAATGATGGAGGGTCAATCATCACCTTGACCTATTATGGGGCAGAACGGGTGATGCCGCATTATAATGTGATGGGGGTAGCAAAAGCGGCACTAGAAGCTTCCGTTCGTTATCTGTCGGTAGATCTTGGCTCTCGCAACATTCGTGTCAACAGCCTTTCCGCAGGGCCCGTAAAAACCCTGGCTGCTTCTGGAATTGGCGATTTCCGCTATATTTTGAAATGGAACGCGTATAACGCCCCCTTAAAACGCAATGTATCCCTTGAAGATATCGGGGGGGCAGGGGTTTATCTGTTATCTGATCTTTCTAGCGGCGTTACTGGCGAAACACACCATGTTGATTGTGGCTATCATGTTGTTGGCATGAAAGCCGTGGATGCCCCAGATATATCTGTGGATCAACCGCATGGCTGATAACAGCTTTGGTACGCTTTTTCGCTTTACGACATTCGGCGAAAGCCATGGCCCTGCTATAGGATGTGTTGTTGATGGTGTACCACCTCTCTTGCCTCTGACTGAGGCTGATATTCAACCTTTTATGGATCGGCGCAAACCTGGCACCTCGCGTTTTGTGACCCAGCGCCGTGAAGACGACAAAGTTCGGATCCTTTCTGGGGTGTTTGAAGGTAAGACCACCGGCACACCTATTGCTATTTTGATTGAAAACACTGACCAACGATCCAAAGATTATTCTGACATTGCCAAGCAATACCGTCCTGGTCACGCAGATTTCACCTATGACAGCAAATATGGGATCAGAGATTATCGCGGTGGCGGCAGATCTTCGGCACGGGAAACCGCAAGCCGTGTTGCCGCCGGTGCGATTGCCCATAAAGTGCTTAACCACCATGTGCCTGACCTTACCATTCGTGGGGCAGTGGTTCAGATTGGTGAGCATAAAATCAATCGCGACAATTGGAACTGGAATGAATGCGAAAAAAACGCCTTCTTTAGCCCAGATGAAGCTATCACACCTGTCTGGGAGGCTTACCTGGACGAAACGCGTAAAAACGGGTCTTCAGTTGGTGCGGTAATCGAAGTTGTTGCTGATGGTGTTCCAGCTGGATTAGGTGGCCCTATCTATAACAAACTTGATGCCCAGCTCGCCAACGCGATGATGAGCATTAATGCCGTTAAGGGTGTTGAAATCGGGTCAGGCTTTGCTACTGCCAGCCTCCCTGGTAGCGATGCTGGTGATGCGATGCGCATTGATGCCAATGGCAACCCAGTTTTTGCTAGCAATCACGCTGGCGGCGTTCTTGGCGGCATTTCCACAGGTCAGCCTCTGGTGGTGCGGTTTGTGGTTAAGCCAACAAGTTCTATTCTTACCCCTCGCCCAAGTATTAATAGTGATGGCGAGGAAATTGAAGTCACCACCAAAGGTCGCCATGACCCCTGTGTTGGTATTCGTGCGGTTCCTATTGGTGAGGCTATGATGGCGGTATTGCTTACTGATATGCTGATGCAACATATTGCCCAATGTGGACCGCTTACCTCATCCTAGGGGTTTTCTAGCGGCAATTATAAACTCTCGGTTACCCTCCGGCCCAGTAATGCTTGATTCCACCACCCCTTGCACCTGCCAGCCTAGGTCATTGGTCAGCCACGCTTTGATATGATCCTGCACGCTCTGATGCAAGATAGGATCACGAACAACACCGCCCTTGCCCACTTGCCCTCGGCCAACTTCAAATTGCGGCTTAATCAATGCCACTAACCATCCCCCCGGACAAACCAAGGCTAGACTGCTGGGCAGAACCTTTGTAAGCGAGATAAAAGACGCATCACATACCACCAGTTCAGGGGTGTCAGGGATATGTTCAACCGTCAAATACCGAGCATTAGTTTTTTCCAACACCACCACCCGTTCATCTTGACGCAACGCCCAATCCAGCTGACCATGCCCAACATCGACAGCATAAACACGGCTCGCCCCTCGCCGTAAGAGAACATCCGTAAAGCCGCCTGTGCTGGCACCAACATCAATAGCAATCATCCCTTTCGGGTCGATTTCGGTAAAATGATCAAGCCCACCAGCAAGTTTCACGCCGCCGCGCGAAACATAAGGATGATCCTTGCCCTTAATCCGCAATTCCGCCGCTTGATCCAATTTATGCCCAGCTTTGGTGAGTTGTTGATCACCTGAATAGACTAGCCCTGCCATAATCAAGGCTTGAGCTTTTTCGCGGCTTTCAACAAGACCACGCTGAAAAAGAAGGATATCAAGTCTTTCTTTGGCTGAATTAGCCATGCCACCCTGCCACAGCAGTGGCCGTCTTATCGTCAATGCATGGGGAGATGGCGGCAAAAATGCCTGCTGCATCAAGCCCTGCTTGCGCTAATTGCGCTTCTTGGGTGTTATGATCAATCATTTCGTCAGGCAAGGTCAGCATACGGAGCTTCAAGCCCTGGTCCAAAAGCCCTTGATTGGCAAGGAATTGGGCAACTTGTGATCCAAACCCACCAACACTGCCTTCCTCAATCGTCACCAGCATCTCATGCTCTGCCGCAAGACGTGTAATCAGATCATGATCAAGCGGCTTCACAAAACGCGCGTCTGCCACGGTAATTGCCATACCATGAGCCTTAAGATGATCAGCCACCTTAAGACAATCTCCTAGCCTTGTTCCAATAGATAACAAAGCAATAGTATTGCCTTCACGCAAGATGCGTCCACGCCCTATTTCTAGTGGAGAAACCTGGTCCGGGATGGGAACACCTGTACCCTCACCACGGGGATAGCGAAACGCCGACGGTCTATCATCTAGGGCGGCGGCGGTTGATACCATCGCTGCTAACTCTGCCTCATCCGATGGCGCCATGACCACCATATTCGGCAATGCTGACAAATAGGCCATATCATAGGCGCCAACATGGGTAGCCCCATCCGCGCCAACTAATCCTGCCCGATCAATGGCAAAGCGCACAGGCAGTTTTTGTAGGGCAACATCATGCACCACTTGATCATAACCTCGCTGCAGAAAGGTAGAATAAATAGCGGTAAAAGGTTTAAGACCCTCAGCGGCAAGCCCTGCGGCAAAGGTTACGGCGTGCTGTTCTGCTATACCAACATCATAACTGCGCCCGGGAAAACGTTCCGCAAACTTATCCAGCCCTGTGCCTGATGGCATCGCGGCAGTAATGCCAATGATCCGATTATCCTGTTCGGCTTCTGCTATCAGACGCTGGGCAAAAACCGTTGTGTAGTTAGGTGGGCGATTACCGACGGGCTTACTGTCGTTTTCAGCAACCAGATCAAAGCGTGGCACTGCGTGATATTTCTCACCGCTTTCCTTACCAAAGGGATGGCCACGCCCCTTTTCAGTCCGCACATGGAGCAAAACAGGCCCATCATGCGAATTGTTGCGCAGATTACTAAGAATTGGCACCAATTGGTTGAGATCATGACCATCAACAGGCCCTAGATAATAGAACCCTAATTGTGAAAAAAGAGTGCTACCACCAACCAAACCACGCGCCATTTCTTCGGCGCGCTTAGCGGTGCGTTGAGCTTCTTCAGGAAAGCGTTTTGCAACCTTTTTGGCCAGATGGCGAATAGAAAGAAACCGTTCAGAAGAAATCAGTTGGCTGAGATAAGAACTCATGGCGCCAACCGCCGGGGCAATCGACATATCATTATCATTCAAAATGACAATCATTCGTGATTTCAAATCACCAGCATTATTCATGGCTTCATAAGCCATGCCAGCGCTCATCGCGCCATCACCGATAACGGAAATCACATGATTTTTGCCACCAAGATGATCGCGCGCTACCGCCATCCCTAATCCTGCAGAAATTGAGGTAGAGGAATGCGCAGCACCAAAGGGATCATAAGGGGATTCGTCCCGCTTAGTGAAACCAGACAATCCCCCTGGTTGGCGCAGGGTACGTATTTGATCCCGCCGTCCGGTTAAAATCTTATGCGGATAGGCCTGATGCCCAACATCCCATATTAACCGATCATTAGGGGTATCAAAAACATGATGCAAAGCCACCGTCAATTCCACAACGCCTAAACCTGCCCCCAAATGCCCCCCTGTGCGGGAAACTGCTGAAATCGTCTCAGCCCGCAGTTCATCAGCCAATTGCTGCAACTCCTGCTTTGAGAGATGCTTCATGTCTTTCGGGGTATGTATCTGATCCAAAAGGGGTGTGGACATAGGTCGATCTTTAGTTGGTGTTTCGATTGATGCCATGACTTACTTATTCATCTATTCTCTATCTTTATCAAAATAAAGAAAAATCAAGCCTTTCGGGTAATAATAAAATCAGCCAGCGCGGTTAAATGCGCTTGCCAATGAGGGTCAGCGTTAGGAATACACCCTAATGCCTCTTTTGCCAGACGTACCTGCCTTTGCGCCTCATCCCGGGCGGCATTAAGGCCCAGATGTGCCACTAGCGTAGCCTTACCACGCCAATCATCTTGCCCTAACGGCTTACCTACTAGTGCTTCGTCACCATCAGCATCCAGCAAATCATCAGCGATCTGAAAGGCTTGGCCAATGGCCTGACCATAAGTCTTCAAATGCGATAAACTGACCTGATCTGCCCCTGCAAACCGCCCACCTGCAAGCACCGATGAGGCAATCAAAGCCCCCGTTTTTAAGGCCTGCATTTGCATGGTTTCCGACTGGTTAAAGCGGCGAGTCTCTGCCTCAAGGTCTAGCATCTGGCCGCCAGCCATTCCAGCGCATCCTGCCGCACCAGCAAGTTCAAGCACCAAATCCGCGCGTATCCTGTCATTCGCATGTGTATGAGGATCAGCCAGCAAGGCAAAAGCCAGTGTCTGTAATGCATCTCCTGCAAGAATAGCAGTCGCTTCATCAAAGGCCAGATGACATGAGGGTTTTCCGCGCCGGGTTGCCGCATCATCCATAGCGGGCAAATCATCATGGATAAGTGAATAGGCATGGAGGCATTCAAACGCGGCCGCCACCCTTGCAATACCTTGTTGAGAAGCTTCATCGCTTTGGCGATTGATCAAACCTGCACCGCCATAAACAAGATAGGCGCGAATACGCTTACCGCCATTCAGGGTGGCATAGGCCATGGCATCAACTAAACGCCCAGATGCGTGAGAGGTTTTATAATTGGTAAAAATGGCATCCAGAAGAGCATCCGTCTGCATCGCCATCGCACCAATATGCCGCGACAACTCCTCCTCGCCTAGTTTAGGCTGCTGATCAGAGGCCAAACCCATTTTGGTTTCTCCTGCTAAATGCTATTTATCCTGATCAAAAGGGGCCGTATCTTCGGCAACAGGGCTAGCCTTTTTGGCACGGATCGCCTCAACGCGCATCTTGGCCTCATCCAGCCTTTTCTGACAATGCTGTTTCAACTCTGTCCCACGTTCATAGGCCATCACTGCATCATCTAGGGAAACATCACCGCGTTCAAGCTTTTCAACGATTGTTTCCAGTTCTTTTAAAGCTTCTTCAAAGCTCATCTTCTCGGCTGCATCTGCCATGACCACTTCCTTTACTCTGTTTATTCGTGTTCGTTTTTAATTTCTTATATCCCATCAATCATCCCGATAACATTTTACGCTTAGCCGCAAGCGTTAACGGCCTGTCATTGCCTGAGAAATTGATTTTACCATTTCCGATACCCTTTTTCTGATCTGCTCGTCCTCAATGCGGTAATAATGGCGAACAAGCTCTAGGGTTTCACGCCGCATGAAGGTATCTTTACCAGGCACTTCCACATCAAACTTATCTTCAGCCAAAGCCATTTTGCGAGGCGAGCTTGATTTAGTGGAAGATGACATATTGTTGAAAAAATAGCCAATATCGACTTCTAGAATCTGACTGATATCCCACAATCGTGATGCACTGACGCGGTTAGCGCCGCGTTCATATTTCTGTATCTGCTGAAAAGTGATGGATAACCCTTGCGCCAGCTGCTCTTGGCTTAGGCCTAAGAGAGTACGCTGCAAACGGATTTGTCTGCCAACATGGATATCAATAGCATTGTTATTAGTGATGCCAAAAACACGGCCTGTTTCTGTTGAGCTTGCTTTATTACCCATGGTTTACCCGCCTCACTATCTGCATTTGCATTTTTTCTTTGCTTGGATTTGTTTGCCGATAAGTATTGCGTGCATGCCATCAAAACTCAACCCTCATCCCCTTTTGTGGCAAAAATGATCTCTGATCACGCCTTAAACCAGCCGAGAAATCCGTTCAAGACCCGCAAGCAACTGAGAGAGAATTCCCGCCTCAAACGCTGAATGACCAGCATCATCCACAAGCGTAATATCCGCACTTTTCCAGCGTTCTGCCAGCATATAGGCTGAAAATGGGGGGCAGATCACATCATGCCTGCCCTGAATGATCGCCGCAGGAATACCATTAAGACGGTCTATATGATTGGTGATATAGTGATCCGGCAGAAAGCAATCATGACAGAAATAATGAGCTTCCATCCTAGCCAAACTTAAGGCCATGCGACCACCACCGCCGCGCATTTCAGCCTTGAGGGTAGCGCAAGAGTTTTCATAGGCAGACCAACTTTCCGCCGCAGCCATGGCAATATTTGCATCATCACTCATCAAACGGCTGGTATAAGCCACCAGCAAATCATGCCTTTCTTCTTTGGGGATGAAATTGGCAAAGCGTTGCCATGCTTCAGGGTAGAAGCGCTTCATGTCATAAAGAAACCAGTCAATTTCCGCCTTTGTGCCCATAAACACACCGCGCAGGATAAATCCCAAACATTGGCCAGCGTGACGAATGCCGTAAACCAGTGCCAGCGTAGCCCCCCAAGATCCGCCAAACACAAACCATTTCTCAATCCCGAGCTGAGTACGAATACGTTCCATATCTGCTACAAGGTCATCCGTGGTGTTGTTCATCACAGAGGCAAACGGACGCGATTGCCCTGATCCGCGTTGATCAAACAACACGGCACGAAACCGAGCCGGATCAAACATCCGCCGATGCATAGCAGAAATGCCTGATCCTGGGCCACCATGAAGGAAAACGACAGGAATACCATTAGGATTGCCACATTCCTCAATATAAAGGCTGTGGCCATCTCCCGTGTCTATGCGATGCCTAGCAAAAGGCGTTATAGGGGGGTGAAGGCGATCAAAATTATCAGTTGAACGCATTGATGGGGTTCTATCTAGGCCATGAATGGCAAATCACTGATATCTGCCACACGTCTTTCAAGATTATCGCGGATTTTGTTAAAAGCTCTGGCTTCTAATTGACGAATCCGTTCTTTGCTGACACCAAAATCAAAGCCCAGCTGTTCTAGGGTTGAACCTTCTTCTTCAAGGCGACGCCGCTGAATGATCACTCTTTCGCGGTCGCTGAGGTCTTCAAGAGCATCTTTCAGCCAAGCTGACAAAGTTACGGCATCAGTTGCCATCATGGCAGATTGTTCAGGATTTGGTCTGTCATCGACGAGAAAATCTTGGATGGAATTATCGCTATTTTCGCCTACCATCATATTCAGTGACGCATCAGCACCAGACATTCGCATTTCCATATGCTGAACATCATTGACAGACACACCAATGCTTTCCGCAATTTGTTCGCGGCCATCAGTAGTTAACGCCCCACCATCAGCCTCACCAATGCGGGCACGCAAACGGCGTAGCTTAAAAAAGAGCGATTTATGGGCAGAGGTTGTTCCAGTGCGGACAATCGACCAATTCCGCAGCACATAATCCTGAATTGAAGCCCTAATCCACCATACAGAATAGGTTGAAAATCGCACTTCACGGTCAGGGTCAAAGCGATTAGCCGCCTGCATAATGCCAATATTGCCCTCTTGGATAAGATCACCAACTGGTAATCCATAATGCCGGAACTTAGACGCGACACTCACAACAAGGCGAGAATAGGCCATAACCAACCGATGCAGGGCGCGTTCATCTTGATGATCGCGCCAAGCTAAAGCAAGCTCGAGTTCTTCCTGACGTTCAAGGAGGTCTTCTCGCATAACGCGGCGAATAAACTGATTATCATAGTTAATCGCGTCGCGATTTACACTTTCACTCATTTCCTACACCCAAAAAATTATTTTATTATACTTTAGGTTCTATTGAAATAGTTCATTAACAAAAGAGATCAAGCCCAATTTTAAAAAAACCCTGCTAACTTGGCAAGACATGGGTGAGATTCCAATGATATCACCCGATCCCAATTGTTTAAGCCGCATCCATCAAATGTTCCAACTTATCCGCAGCAGCAGACTGGTCAATTTGTTCAATAGCCGCAAATTCTCTGGCTAGACGTTCAAGAGCAGCCTGATACATCTGTCTTTCACTATAAGATTGTTCAGTCTGGTTTTCGCGCCGGCGCAGATCACGCACCACTTCAGCAATGGAAACCGGATCACCTGACCGGATTTTGTCATCATAGACCTTTGCCCGTTTTGACCACATATCACGGCGTGATTTGGCCTTGCCCTTTAACGTGGTGATCGCTTCTTCCATCTGTTTTTTTGAAGACAGCGTTCTCAGCCCAAGGCTGCGCGCTTTTTCCAGTGGCACACGCAAGGTCATCCGATCTTGCTCAAACCGAACAATCAGGACATCCATCTTAAACCCAGCGATGGTCTGTGTTTCTGTCCCCAAAATACGCCCCACCCCATGGGTAGGATAAACCACAAAATCATTGGCATTAAACTCAACGATAGCTTTCTTTTCTTTCGCAGCCATTAATCTTCCCGTTTCTCAATGAAAATAACCGATCAGAACTTTATCCCGTTTCTTATTTGAAACATGGCTTAAGCCGAATGAAGCATGATCACATTATTTCAAAGTTATCTTTTCCTGCTTAGGAAAAACGAGGCATTAAACCTTATGCTTACCTAAACCCAAACAACAATCAGATGATAAATTACCACAAATCCTGACTTTTGGAAAGTCAGGATGATTTTGTATGAGTTTTAACGCTTAGCGCCTAGACATCCCCTTCGCCAGGACGATCGACAAAGTAAGCTTCAAACTTGCCTTCAACTTCTTGGAAATCATCAGCATCCGCAGGCGCATCCTTACGACGAGTAATATTCGGCCAAGCTACGGATTTGTCCGCGTTGAACTGTAACCATTTTTCTGCCCCTTGATCTGTATCAGGGAGAATCGCCTCAGGCGGGCATTCTGGCTCACATACACCGCAATCAATACATTCATCAGGGTGTATCACAAGCATGCTTTCCCCCTCATAAAAACAATCTACGGGGCATACCTCAACGCAATCGGTATATTTACAGCGAATACATTTGTCGTTGACGATATAAGTCATGAGCCATCATCCCAGTTATTATGGTGATGTTTTAGCGAAAGCTGACAGGTGAGGCAATAGGCAAATCATCGCATCAGACGATCAATGGCGCGGCGGTCTTTTTTGGTTGGTCTTCCGCTTCCTGGATCACGCGAAGCGCCTGATTTTATCTCATCTTTATTGGCTTTTGACTTGGGTTCAGGGGGCGCAAGGTCTTCAAATAACTGCACAGCTTCAACCGCAGGCCCTCGCCTCTCAGAAAAGCCAAGGATACGGATCACGCGAATATGGTCGCCTTGCGGAAAAGTCAGCACCATATCCAATTGGGCTTGGCGGTGCGGTTTTGACATGATTGCCCCATTGAGCCGCAATCGACCAGCCGTGATCAGCTTAGTTGCCAAGGATCGGGTCTTAAAAAAGCGCGCCGTCCAAAGCCATTTGTCTAGTCTTGGTCCGATGCGTTCCACCGCATCATTCATGAATTCTTTTGTCGCGATTTTAGCTGTGCGAGAACAGCAAAAGGGGAATTGGGATCTATTGGGGGCTCAGCCTTGCGCGATGGTTTGTTATCTTTTCGGCTAGAGGAATGCTGGGGTTTGTTCGGTCGCGATTTTCCCCTAGCAGCATTTTGTTTTGGATCAGATGCGTTCCCATTTCTGGCTGGTTTTGGTCTAGCCGGCCTTTCAAAGAGAGCGATAGCTGGCTTTTCTGGGTCTTCTGATGCTTCTTCACCTGTTTTCTTAAACCCAAAATCTTCAATCATGACTTGCATTTGTTCGCGCGTTGCGCCTGCTAGAGACAACATTTCCTCACTGATACGAAAAACACCTTCCCGGCTAGCAGCACGAACCACAGCAGCCAAACGTTCCGCCATATCAACGCGCATCACTCGGCCACCAATCCGGCGATACCCGGTGGCTTGCCAATAGGCATCGCTAACCCCGTCAATATGATCTATCGCTACCCTGCCTGCAGGTGGTGGGCCAGATGGGGGAAACTCATCATGAAAAAGGCTGAACAATAAGGCCCTAATTTCAATTTGTGAGGGCTTCAAAAGGTCTGGCATATAAAGCATATCAACGCCAATTCTGACCCCTGCACGAGCCAATTGTCGCTTCCCATCTTCATCCAGCTTTTGTATCAAGTCTACCACTTGGCGGCGTGGCAAAACTCCTAATGCCTCAAACACCTGAAAGGCTATGCCGCGCGACACACCCGTCATTTCATCGCTAACCAATTGATATAGTTTTTCAAGCTTTTGGCGCGGCATCTCAGTAGCAAAACGGCTAAGACGTTCGGCAACCATTTTTAACTGATCGCCTTCAAGCAACTGGCTTGGCAAGACCTCCGCACGCGGCTGATCAATACTAGGCCCCTTAGTCAGCTGACCAATGATAGCTTCGCGCCAAGTGATCTGCCCTTTATGGTTAAGATGAAAGGCTAAATCCGCACTTGCTGCCAACGCTTGAGCCCGGCGGCGTATCTCATCCGCCAGTCCCTTCCGCGCCGCGGCAATGATAGGCTTTTCGATATCTCCTTCGGACAA
>Ga0181569_10001240_pt1 | contig 20116 bp, 15 predicted proteins | sample 101ome_19_FD_132452 | JGI IMG/M metagenome (GOLD analysis project Ga0181569, IMG submission 132452) | Coastal salt marsh microbial communities from the Groves Creek Marsh, Skidaway Island, Georgia - 101405AT metaG (megahit assembly) | ecosystem: Environmental > Aquatic > Marine > Intertidal...
AAACAAGGTCGTGCTCCGACCCAAGAACTTGTAGAGGGTGCAATGATAGTAGTGGGCGGACTGGTGCTGCTAACACCTGGCATCCTCACCGATATTTTCGGATTTGCGATGATGGTACCCAGCATACGTAAATCCTTGGCCAAGCAATTTAATGTGCGTATCCCGAAAGGATTTACTTCCGCAAGTGCTGGTTCCCAGACTGGATCGAAATCCCGTCGTGACGATGATGTCATCGATGTTTGAAGACAGTTTAATCTAAATCAACGAAAGTGCCGGCATCGCCCTCTGCCTGAGAAATCATATCGAGAAGCATATTACGAAATTCAGGCCCTACGCCCTCCCTTTTGGCTATTTCAATGTATAAAGGCACATAATCCTCCTGCAACAAGGCTTTGTTTGCAATGTTATGAAAGGGATCCTCAGAATCGATGAAATAGGTATTGGCTCCGAAGGAGAGAGTGATACCCGAATCCGTACGAAAAATACCTAAAGATGATGACTCCCTGCCCATATCAATTAAAGTATTTCGAGCTTATGTTTCTGGCAATTCATTTGTCCGCTTGCCCGAAAATTGGTTAGGCTTTACTAAGAAATTTTATGTTTTTTTTACCTTACAAAGACGACAACCCCACCCGCACATTTCCGTTGGTCAACTGGGTGATAATAATCGCCAATTTCTGGGTATTTTTTGCTTTGCAATTCCCTTTGGATGGAAAACAGCAAATGGCATACTTTTCAAACTTTGGCTTTATTCCGGCCACATTTTTTGGCCAATTTTTTTATCCATCCATCAAGGGTATAGCCTGGGAATGGTACTCCGTTATAACTTCCATGTTTAGTCATGGCGGACTCGCTCATTTGTCTGGTAATATGCTTTTCCTCTACCTGTATGGAGACAACATGGAGGACGCCCTGGGTAAAGTTAGGTATTTATTTTTTTATGTGGGTTGTGGATTATTGGCAGCTCTTGCCCAGGCGTTTCTGAATCCAGCTTCCCAAATACCAATGGTAGGGGCATCCGGTGCCATTTCCGGAGTAATCGGAGGTTACCTACTTCTCTACCCACGGGCAAATATACGAGTATTTTACTGGGTATTCATTCTCATAGGAACGATGATGGTGCCTGCTTATCTGGTTCTAGGGCTTTGGTTTTTAGAGCAGGCATTGCTATTTCCAGACTCGATGAAAAATGCAGGCGGGGTGGCAATCGCAGCTCATTTGGGTGGCTTTGCCGGTGGATTCTTTTTAACCCCCCTTTTAAAAAAGAAAGAAATCAAGCTTTTTCAGGGTGGCTACTCCAGACCTTTTTCTCGCAAAAGTATGAGAATCCGATAATTGTTCATTCTTATAACCCATGGAAAAAGCGTATTCTCCTCAAGAAGTCGAAAATCGACTTTACCAAAAATGGCTTAATGACAATTGCTTCTCCGGGCAAGTTTCCCAGAGCAAGGATTCCTATTCAATCGTGATCCCTCCGCCCAATGTCACCGGAGTCCTAACCATGGGCCATGTATTAAACAATACGATTCAGGACATTCTAGCCCGACGAGCCAGACAAGAGGGACAATCCGTCCTCTGGTTGCCGGGCACTGACCATGCGGGTATCGCCACGCAAACCAAAGTCGAGCAAGCCCTTCGCAAAGAAGGTAAAAATCGTCGTGACCTAGGCCGGGAAAAATTCCTGAAACACGCTTCAGACTGGAGGGATAAACATGGCGGCATCATTTTCAAGCAATTGCAAAAATTGGGTTGTTCCTGTGATTGGGAACGAAATGTACACACCCTCGACGAAGATTACTCGAATGCAGTTATTGATGCGTTCGTAAAACTATATGAACGGGGTTATGTATACCGTGGCAAAAGGATGGTTAATTGGTGTCCCGTGAGCCTGACCGCACTTTCAGATGAAGAGGTGATCATGAAGCCTCAGACGAGTAAGCTTTATAAAATAAGGTATGAGATTGTGGAGTCTCCCGGAGAATATGTTTACATCTCCACCACTCGTCCTGAAACGATTATGGGCGATGTGGCCATTGCCATTCACCCAGAAGATGAACGTTGGCCGGGCCTAGAGGGCAAATCGGTAAGACGGCCACTTCAACCTAAGGAAATACCTATTATCCCAGACTCTGCAGTGGAAAAAGATTTCGGTACAGGCATGCTTAAGATCACGCCTGCCCATGATCAACTTGACTTTGAAATTGGGCAAAGACATGACCTCCAGTTTGTCGATCTCTTCAACCCGGATGCCACTCTCAATGAACTTGCCGGTAAAGATTTCGAAGGAATGGATCGCTTCAAAGCCAGAAAAGTTGCGGTTGAAAAATTAAAAGAACAGGGTGACTTGATCGAAGAGGAAACCCATGAAAATAATGTAGGGTTTTCTGAAAGAGCGGATGTTCCAATTGAACCAAGATTATCTGAACAATGGTTTCTTAAATACCCACGAGTGGAGGAGGCCAAGAAAGCTGTACGCGACGGGCATATAAGCTTTTTCCCCAAGCGTTGGGAAAAAACATACCTTCACTGGTTGGATAATATTAGAGACTGGTGCATAAGTCGCCAACTTTGGTGGGGCCATCGTATACCTGTTTGGTATCGAAAGGGTGAGCAAAGGTCGGATTCAGCCAATTGGTATGTCGGAGTCACTCCTCCCAATGACATTGATAACTGGGAGCAGGACGAAGATGTTCTTGATACTTGGGCATCATCGTGGCTTTGGCCCCTGGCCACCTTGGGATGGCCCGAGGAGAAAGCTATGAAGGAAAAAGGATTGGATTATTTTTACCCGACGTCCGCATTAGTAACTGGTCCAGATATCATTTTCTTCTGGGTTGCCCGGATGATCATGGCCGGGCTTGAATTTAAAGGTGAACCAGTAAAAAAGGAATCTACTCTTTCAGAAACAGAAATCTCGAATCGTATCCCTTTCAAGGAAGTTTACTTTACCGGAATCATTCGTGATGGCGATGGCAGGAAAATGTCAAAATCTTTGGGCAATTCACCGGATCCACTCGAATTAATTGCCAAATATGGAGCCGATGGCCTGCGCCATGGCATCATGAGCATTGCACCAAAAGGTCAGGATATTCGTTTCTCTGAAGAGAGAATCGAACAAGGAAGAAATTTCTGTAATAAGTTGTGGAATGTGTCACGCTTTCGCCAAATGTCCGGAGATTCTCCCGACAACTCGGTTCCGGAAAATATAGTCGAGAGAATTCAAAAAGACTTCTTAACCAAAGATGATCAGGCCATTCTCCTTCGTCTGTCCGAAACCCTGGATACAGTTGAAAAACTTTACAAGGACTATGAATTCAATTCGGTCCTCCACACCATATATCACTTTTTTTGGACAGATTTCTGTGATTGGTACATCGAAGTATCAAAGCCGAGAATGAATAGGGACGAGTCAAAAGCAACCTGTCTCGCTGTACAGGATTTATGCCTCAGGCAAATCCTGCTTTTACTGCACCCCTTTACTCCTTTTATCACAGAAGAACTATGGGCTCTACTCGGCTATGCAGATGGTAAAAGCATTCAGGGATATTCTCCCGGTTCCGGCAGTCAATTCTTTCAATTGCTTACTCTCAGTGAAATTTCCATTAGCAAATCAATTTTAGAAGAAGTGAGTAAAGTAAGAACACTGGTCACCGATCTTCGTTCACTTAAAGCCGAGAGAAACCTATCCAACAACCGGGAAGCAGAATTCTATTTTGTCGCAGGACCAGAGGATACGAAAACGATTCAAGAAAATGAATCTTCGATACTGGCAATGGCTGGTGCTGTTGCTTTAAAAGTTACGGAAGACGCACCACATGGATTGCCCGCGTCCGTCTCTACGCTGGGTACTTTTTACCTCGATCTGAGCGCTGGTGTTGATCTGGAAACCGAAAGAAAAAGACTGAATAAAGAAGTAAGTTCCCTTGAAGGAATTATCACCGGGATAGAGAAAAAGCTCAATAATTCCTCTTTCGTTGATAAGGCACCAGTACAAGTGGTAGAGGGGGCGAAAAAACAACTTCAAGACAACCTCCATAAATTGCAGGAAACAAAAGAGGCTCTTTCAGCACTTAAGTAAAAAATTAAATTTCAGTTTAACCTTAGGTTGGATTAACGCCTAGCATCCAGACAAAATGGTTTTGGTTTGCTTGAATGTAATAAAAATTAAGAGATAGGTGATGTCCAAAGAGAAAGTAACCAAAAATTTCTTAGATCCCGGGCAATTAGAGATTGAAGATGAATCCATTTTTATAATTCAAACACATAGCCAGGGTCCCTCAGGTAAGATTGAGCTATCCGATGAAGTCCTGAAGCATGCCCCCTCCGGCAATCTTTTTGGACTAAGTCAGAATGTGGGGATGGGCTGGAGTCCGAAAAACTTTCTGGGCCCCCAATTTCTAATACTCAACAGCCATGGAGGAGTCCGTTCTGAAGATGGCTCACCGATTGCCCTGGGGTATCATACGGGACATTGGGAAATCGGGCTCTTAGTAAAGCGAGCTGCAGAGGAGATGAAAAAGCTTGGATGTATTCCTTTTGCGGCTCATGTAAGCGACCCATGCGATGGTAGATCCCAAGGAACCACTGCCATGTTTGATAGCCTGGCCTATCGAAACGATGCATCCTTGGTGATGCGTCGACTGGCGCGCTCCCTCCCGACTGCTGAAGGAGTGATGGCTATTGCTACCTGTGATAAAAGCATGCCCGCAATGATGATGGCACTTGCGGAAATGCGTGACATGCCCACCATCCTTGTTCCTGGTGGAGTCACCTTATCACCAAGCGAAGGAGAAGATGCAGGTAAAGCGCAATCCGTTGGAATCAGGTATGCACAGGGTGAACTGGCCAAGGACAAAGCAGAGGAAATTTTATGCAGAACCTGTGCGACTCCTGGAGGTGGCTGTCAATTCTTAGGAACTGCCGCCACTTCACAAGTGATCGGAGAAGCGCTTGGTCTATCTCTCCCCCACTCTGCTCTGTCTCCCAGCGGATTTCCTGTATGGTTTGAACTGGCCACTCGTTCCACCAAAGCTCTGAGCAATCTTCATAAAAAGAAGATTAGCACATCGCAAATTCTTACTCCTTCCGCCATTCGTAATGCCATGATCATCCATGCTGCTTGTGGAGGATCGAGTAATCTCATTATTCATCTGGCAGCCATAGCTTATCATGCAGGGATTAAAAGACCCACGATTAAAGAATGGGATGAGGTAAACCGGCTCGTCCCAAGGTTGGTAGATGTTCTACCAAATGGTCCAAACGGGTATTCCACCGCACAATTCTTTCTCGCAGGCGGAGTACCGGAATTAATGTGCAGACTCAAAGACTTGGATTTATTGGAACTTGAGGCACTTACCTGTACAGGAGACTCATTAGGTGAAAACCTGGAAGCCTGGGAAAAAAGCCTGAGAAGAAAACGATTTCGCGACCTTCTATCGAAGTTAGACCAGATCAACCCGGACGATGTTATTCACTCAAAAGAAAAGGCTGGTAGTAAAGGGATGACCAGCACCCTCTGTTTTCCCACAGGCAATCTGGCTCCTGATGGAGCGGTCATTAAGAGTACTGCTATCGATTCATCCATGCTTGATCAAAATGGAATGTACAAACAAACCGGACCGGCCAAGGTATTCACAACTGAAAGAGAGGCCGTTCGGGCAGTCAAAGGTCTTGGAGACTCTAAAATCCAACCTGGCGATATTATAATATTATGTGGAAGAGGACCACTTGGGGCAGGAATGGAAGAGGTGGCACAAGTGGCCCTTGCCCTGAAACATTTATCGTGGGGCAAGCAGGTGGCACTCCTAACCGATGCCAGATTTTCAGGAGTCAGCACGGGAGCTTGCATCGGTCATATTTCACCAGAAGCATTGGCAGACGGACCTATAGGAAAAATAGTGGACAATGATCTCATTCAGATTGAAATCGATACTAAAAACTTAAGTGGATCGATTAATTTCGTGGGTTCATTAGAAGAAAAACTAGATTTTCAAACAGCTGAACAGATCCTTAAAGAAAGGAATCCCAATGATAAACTGCAAGCAGACCCGAGATTGCATGCGGATACAAAACTTTGGGCAGCCTTGCAGAATATAAGCGGTGGAACCTGGGGCGGGTGCGTTTTTGATACAGAAAAAATTATAAAAACCCTTCATGCAGGACAAAAAGCTCTCAATAAAAATTCATGACTTTCTATTGGTTGAACTTGCGATTTCGTAATTCATTTCGTGAAAGATTATTTATGCAAATGATTCTCGTATTATCCTCTTTTCTGATTGGCACATCGCTGTTGGCAGAACTAAACTCATGGCCTCAATGGCGAGGCCCCAACCGTGATGGGCAAGGAATCCAAAGTATAAATCTACTGGAAAATGTAGAAGAAACCATTCCCAAAAAAGTTTGGGACAGTTTCGATATACCTAGCCAGGAAGACGGTGGTTTTGGCAGTGTTATCTCGGATGGGAAACGGGCATATATATCCGTTGTTTGGCACCGTAATGAACCCACAGAAAAAAGAATTATAAATTCTTTGGTATTACGGCAACTAGGCCTTCGTAATGTCAACCTACCAAAAGAACTAAGAGACAAGGTCGAAAAGGATCGTCTGTCTTTAAGTCCAAGATTGAGGGGAGCCAAACTTGATGAATGGATTGATAATTGGATAGAACAACATTTGGATCAAAAACAAAAGATGACCCAAGGTGCTCTGCTTGCCTCCAGATTTAAGCAGGGAAAACTTGCCACCCCGCTCTGGGTTATTGATCGAATGTTTAAAATAAGGGATCGAATTTTCCCGTCACAGGCAGAGCTAGACAAATGGCTTAATGAGCAAGAATTCCCCGAAAATATTAGGAATAAAATCAGCCAAGATGTTCCACCCACCCAAAGAATGGCCGATGATGTCATCCTCGCATTGGATCTCCAAACGGGAAAACAAATTTGGAAAACAAGCCTGTCCGGAGTACCGGCTGGTCGTTCATCTTCGTCAACCCCATGCCTTGCTGAAGGAAAAATATTTTCTGTTGGAGGAAATCGCTTATTTGCCGTCATGGCAGATAGTGGGAAATTAATTTGGGAATCACCGCTTGGTACTGAAGCCGTTGCGAGTTCTCCTCTTTTCCATGAAGGGAAAGTACTCGTGCTGGCAAACACTCTTCGAGCATTTGATTCCCTTACAGGCCGGGAGGTTTGGGAAAATAATTCGGTGAGAGGCAAAGCCGCATCTCCGATTCTTTGGGTAAATGATTGGCAAAAGTCGATCGTTTGCAATTCTTCCAAAACCACATTTTGCGTAGACCCCAAAACAGGGAAAACACTATGGGAGGGTCCTGGAGGAGGTGCTTCCACTCCAGCAAGTTCTGGCAATCTTCTATTAGTTCACGGAAAGAAAGAAGATGTCGGCTTAATTTGCTTTAAAGCAGAACCTCAAGGAATCTATGAAAAATGGAGGTTTCCCAAGCTGACTAGACGGACTGACTCGAGCCCCATAATCTTTGACCAAAAAGCAATTCTTTTCGGGGCAGGTATGCGTCTATGCATAGATTTACCAAGCGGAAAAGTTTTACGCAAGCTATCCGCCAAGCACGATATTTCATCTCCTGTTCTTGCCGGTGGTAAAATCCTTGCCTACGAAATCAATGGCTCCTTCTTATCCTTCGTAGAGGCTACCCCCGAGAAACTTAATGAGGAACAAAAATTTAAATTGAACGCATTAAAATGCACTTCACCCGCTCTAGTCGGAACTAAGCTACTTGTTCGTAATCAAAATGGAATTTCCTGTTATGAATTGGGTAAAAATGTGCCCAACTAAGTAATTGTCTCTACTCCAGTATTCTCGAATCTCTCCCTTTGTTTTGCCAACAAATCGGGTAGCTCAGGCAGATCGTCGGAGACATTATTTCCCCCGACTACTTCCCTGGCCAACTCCTGTAAGTGCTGCCATCTAGCCAAGTTTAATTCGGGTGCATAAGTAATAAGGGAAAGCAGGCTTTTCCATTCGATCTCAACCCGTTCAATATCCCCGCTGTGTAGGTCTGAATTTGTTCCTAGCTCATTCAAAAAATGCCTACGATTTAAAAGAACTTCCGTGGCCCCCTCTCCGTATTCTTCGGGAAGTCCACCTTTCAGGTAACCCCGACAATCCCTTAATCCATAGGTCTCACGGCAGACCATAGCCAGCCTGGACTCGCTCGATACATATCCACGAAAACGATGACCAGCACGGAGGTTCGCAAGATCGTTTATCAATTCTTCGACGGGGTATTTTTCATCTTCTACAGCGGCTGCGATAGCCAGTCCTTCTCCCCTCGAAAAAAAACTGAAAATTTCCCCCCGCACGGTCGGATGAGCGTCCTGATCGATCAATCCGAGCTCATACCATGCTTCCGATGGGCTAAGGTTATTCAATTCGCGAGAAGATGGTTCTTCATGACAACGAAAGGGAGAATCATAAACTCGTTTAACTCGACGCATCGGCGGGTTAAGAAGAACCTTACCACGAGCATCTTTCCATCCCAGAACTACTGCATTCTCATAGCTTAGACGAGCCCGAAGCACTTTACCCCGATCCACCAGTTCCACCAGCTCGCCTCCCTGAGAAGCAAGAGGTAGGATACTTCGAAATACATCCTCAAGCCCATGGCGTCTCCATACCTTTCTTGAAAATTTCTTTTTAAGACCAGGGCTTTCTTCCGCAATTACTTCTCGAAGGCGTTTTCTAAATGACTTGATTAGAATAATTTTGGGAGTTTTACCCTCTTCATTTTCTTGGTACATACCGAGAGAAATCTCACGTCCATAGACTCTTTCTTTTTTAGAGCCGAACCGACAAGGATTTCCCATTTTCACTTTCCCAAGTGTGTCAGCAAGGGTCAAGGGATTCACCCACTCCCCTTTTGATAAGACTAGTGCATCGGTAAGCTTACATTTACTTTGCCCGCTCCTTCGCTCCCATAATCCGACTGAGTTTCGCATCTCCACCACTTCATCCCGTTCCCCAGCAGGTTCTTGATCAGACTCTCCTTGGTTTTTAGGCAATTTTGATAAGGATATATCCAAACCCAATCTCACCCTTTCCTCAGAAAAAAGGCGAAGAGCCAACCACCTCGCGGCATCAATAGGGTTCTTACCTTGTTTCCGTGCAATAGTCATTGTGCCTATCAAAGCAGCCCAATCCAAGGTTTTTGAACGATGAAGCTTTAAGGGCCGTGCCTCGCTCATCCGCGCCTGCCGAGGTACCACAACCACAAAACCACGATCATCCATCCCTCTTCTTCCTGCCCGTCCAAACATCTGCAAAAGTTCATCAGGACGAAGAAGACCCAATTCATCATCAACCCTGTATTCACGATCTGTCACTAAAACCGATCGCATTGAAAAATTCACTCCCGCCCCCAAACCTGTGGTTGCCACCACTACCTGTAGTTGGCCCGCTTTGGCCAGTGGTTCGATGAGTCCTGCCCGTTTCGCATAATCTAGCCCACTGTGATGATAGGCAACACGGCGTTTAAGTAACCCCACCAGTTCTTTACCTGCTACTTTTTTTTGCTCATGACTTAGTTCAAGCGTCTCCACTGGGGGAAGTTCGGTGGCCAACTGCCTTGCAAGATCTTCAGCGACGGCACGTCTTGGTGCAAAAATAAGCAAAGGCCCAAGATTAGCATTTAAAGCCCGGGCAACTAACTTCGGCCAATGCCCCCGTATTTTCCTACCTCGAAACGGACGACGAAGCAGAGTTTCGGCAAAAACCTCATCCAGGGGCACGGGTCGCCTTCCCTCAGAAACCAGTTCCACCTGTCGTCCAATACTTCGTAACCAGTCGGCCACTTCGACAGGATTTGCAACGCTTCCACTCATTAACAAGAGTGTTGTCTTCAGGGGTGTCAGTGCAATAGTCACTTCGTAACCTGGGCCCCTCCTTTGATCTCCGAGTAATTGATACTCATCCACAACAAACAAATCAGGGCTAATCCCTTTGGCAATACTACCACGCTGAGTTTCAAGAGTCGCAACCACGATACTTGCCTGCGGTTGATATCGTATATCACCTGTAATGAGTCCGACATTCCAACCCCTTTCTTTCCAGTCGCGAAATTTATCGTTTGCCAATGCTCTCGTGGGTACGGTGTAGACCGCTTTCCCCTTCCATCCCGATTCGATGAGTTGTTCGAAAACAAATGTTTTTCCTGCGCCAGTTGGTGCATGTAATACCACATCTTTCCCATCACGAAGAAAATTCAAAGCCTTTCGTTGCCAGGAATCTGGAAGAGCCAAAGTTTGACCAAACTGATTGGAGTTCATTTGCATTTATCCGCCATTTCCATTTCATACTTAAGTTTTCGGATAATACGATTAAAACTTATTATGATTTTACGGCTCTTCTCTTATTCCAATGATTAATTTAATTGTAGCCTGTGACCTAAATCGTGTGATTGGAAAAAATGGTAAACTCCCCTGGTCAATTAAAGAGGACTGGAATTATTTCATGGAAAAAACATCTGGCGGATCCATGGTGATGGGCAAAACCTGCTATTATGAATTTGAACCATATGCCGATGGTCGGGAACTAATAGTTTTAACGCACAATGTTTCATCTAAATTTGCAAAAGCCCAAGCGGCTAACTCACTTAGTCAAGCACTTTCCCTAGCAACTCATTCCCCCATTTGGATTTGTGGTGGAGAAAAATTGTATGAAGAATCAATGCCAATAGCAGACAGACTCTACATTACGAAAATAAATCATTCATTTGAGGGTGATGTTTATTTTCCTGATTGGGAAAAAACATTCCCGAGAATGGTTTCTTGTACGAAATTAGATACAGGCAAATACAACCTAGAGTTTATGGTTTTTGAAAAAAACACCTAAACAACTGGCTGATGGGCAAGGCTTGCCAGATACAAGTTCATTCTTATAATCATCTTCTTTTGCATGAAAGAACACAAGTTTCTCACCTTTGATGATCTAGAACAAATTCGTACTGAGTTTGGTACCCCAACCTATGTATATGATGAGAGCATCTTACGATCGAATGCGCAGCAATTACGAGCTTTCCCGCATGCCTTTGATTTTTTCCCTCGTTATGCCATGAAAGCAGCTCCAACTGCTGCCCTTCTCCGGATTTTCAACAATGAAGGCTTGGGAATTGATGCCAGTTCAATTCATGAAGTAGAACGTGCAATAAGGGCGGGTTTTGGTACTGAATCGATTTCATTGAGCACGCAGGAATTATCCGAAGATTTTCGCTTTTGGGCCCAGGATGGAGTTAAGATCAATCTCTGTTCCCTGAGTCAGATTGATCGATACGGAAAATGGAAGCTTGGTGAAACTGTTGGTTTACGCTTTAACCCTGGAACTGGTTCCGGTGGTAATAATCGTACAAATGTGGGAGGGCCATCAAGCAGTTTTGGTATATGGAAAGATGATTTGGAAACGGCCAAAAATCTCTGCAAAGAAAATGGTCTGGTGGTAGATCGTATTCATACCCATATCGGTTCAGGCTCCGATCCAGAAATTTGGAAAAAAGTCGCAGAGATGAGTCTTGAAATAGTTCGAGCCTTTCCCTCGGTGCACACATTGAATTTAGGAGGAGGTTTCAAAGTTGCAAGAATGGCTGACGAATCCGCTACGGATCTCCAAGAAATTGGACAACCCGTGAAAGCACTTTTCAAAGAATTCGCGGCAACAACTAATCGAGAATTGAAGTTAGAAGTTGAGCCCGGAACCTTTCTTGTCGCCCATTCATGCACCTTGGTAACGAGCGTACAGGATGTTACACAAACCGGTTCTGACGGTTATCGTTTCATAAAATTAGATTCCGGGATGACGGAGATACTTAGACCTAGCTTATATGGTGCACAGCATCCGATTCACATATGCCCAGAACCCGGACAAGCCAAATTCCGGGAAAATACAGAACAGGTTGTTGTCGGTCATTGTTGCGAGTCGGGTGATTTGTTAACTCCTGCAGTTAATGATCCCGAAACTCTCGCTCCCAGGTCATTACCCCGTGCAGAAATAGGTGATTTTTGCCTTATTGACAGTGTTGGTGCCTACTGTTCCTCAATGACAGCAAAGAACTACAATTCTTTTCCTGAAGCAGCCGAAGTTCTGAAAAAGGAGGATGGCGACTTGGCACTTATTCGGAAGAGGCAAACCTTCGAGCAATTAATTGAGAACGAAGTTGTGCCGTGAAGGTAAGTGGGCTCGGTCATTTTCCCTTAGGCACACCAGTCCCGCAAAAAGAACACGCCGTATGCGTTAGTCTGCCAACCTTTGATGATATTGTTGGGTATGAAGAAAAAAAACCTGAAATTCTAAAGAAGCTTCATTCAGGATATCCCAGATTTGTAAGACATCGCAAGGTACAGGAGCTTGCTGAATTTTGGAATCAAACCCACTCACTCAACGGTAAAGATTTATTCTTTTTCTCAAATGCAAAGGATTGGGACTTTGCTCAAAAAACCGCCGGTCTATCTGATCCTCGTATTGAAGAGGTGGAAGATTATCTAATTGTAGGATTGCCACCCGATTCTAAGGAAAGCACTCGTTTGAGTAAATTCTTACAGCATACAGGTTGTGGGTTGTCTTCGCGCCATGCTGAAAAAATCCTTGAAGCCCTTGGGCAAACGGTCCTAACCGAGTCAATCACTCCGAATGTGGATGCGGAAAAAGAAATCAAAAAGATTATCTCAGAAGCACATGGTCCTAATATTGAGGACGAAGATGTCATGATAACTGCTTCTGGAGCCAACGCTTTTACTGCTGTTTTTCGTTCCGCCCTCGAATTATCCAGAAATAAGGGTAAGCAAATATGGATTAGAATAGGTTGGCTATACCTCGATACCATTGAAGTAATGAATTTGCTGTGCGAGCCACAAGAAAGAATTATTGACCTGCTTACACCGAAAGAATTTGAGACGGTCGAAACTGTTTTTGAACAATATGGAAGTCAAATTGCAGGAGTCGTAACGGAATTTCCCAGCAATCCGCTCCTGCATTCCTGTAATCTTGAAAAAGTACGTGAATTAACAAATCGCCATGGTGCACTATTGATAGTGGACCCGACTATGGCTTCACCTAAGAACGCAAAGGTTTCTGGTTTTGGCGATGTTGTTATTAATAGTTTAACCAAGTATGCCAACTGGGAGGGGGATGTGATGATGGGGAGTGCGGTATTCCCTAAAGAATCGCCACTTGGCTTGGAAATTAAAGAAACAGCCTTTGAAAACTCTACCAAACCTTTCTACCGAGATCTCGAAAGAATGGCGGAGCAGATCCCTTTTTATAATAATTTCATTGACCAAACGAATCAGTCGCAGGCAGAAATTGTGACTTTTCTTAAGTCTCACCCAAAAATAAAGAATGTTTTCTGGGCATACCAGGATAGCACTGGTTCAAATTACTCAAGCATTGCAGGCGAAAATAAACCGGGATGCATCGTCAGCTTTGAAATTAATGGTAGTTTCAAAGATTTTTACGACAATCTTGAACTTTTAAAAAGCCCGAGTTTTGGAACTGAATTTTCGCTTTGTTGCCCTTATGTCTATCTTGCCCACTATAACTTAATAAATGACAAAACCGGAAAAGAGAAATTGAGACATGCAGGATTGTCTCCTGAACTGCTCCGCCTTTCTGTTGGACTTGAAAGTCCCGATGAAATTAAAGAAAAAATAGCCCTAGCACTCAAGGAATGCTAGGGCCATAAAGTTTTAAGCTTAAAATTCTTACTCGAAAGAAAAAGAATCTAGTACCTTGCGAATTCTCCTTTTGGAAAGGCGCACATAAGCCGGTAGCCCATTATCATATGGTACTTCAACTTCACCCTGAATTAAAGGCTGGCAATACTTGATGAATTTCGCGGTCATGCTGACACCATCCTCAGCAATCCAATCAGAAGGTATTTCTTTAACTCCGTTCGCAATTTCGGAAAGAGGAGCAAGTCCTGTCTCACACTCATAGGTATCGCCCTCAGCCCGGACTAAAATAACCATTTTATCTGTTTCACCATCAACAGCAGCACGAACCGCTGCTTGTCCAGCCATAAAAGCTTCATCATTATCCGCTTTCGACGAACAATGGGTTGCTGCTCGTTGACCTGTGCCAAGCTTTGAGGAGCGAGCCTTTACTGCTAAATTACTCTCAATGTAATTGGCAAGAAAATCTCCAATACCCCCTAACTGTTGGTGACCAAAAGCATCCTGACTATCAGTACTGTTGGCTACATAATTTCCGTCCTTATCAATGAGTCCCTCTCCAACTACAACCAGGCAGTAGCGGTTCTTTTTAAGAACGCGTTGCACATCATCCAAGAATTTCTCCTTGGAAAAAGGTAATTCGGGAAGGTAGATCAAATGAGGTGCGTCGTCAGGATTTTCCTTACTTTTGGCGAGCGTGGTTCCGGCGGCTATCCATCCGGCATTTCGTCCCATTACCTCAACAATTGAAACGAGATCATGCTGGCCCATTGCCTCGTGATCCAAGGCAGTCTCGCGAACGATGGTGGAAACATACTTCACCACACTGCCGTAACCCGGGCAGTGATCGGTGGTAACCAAGTCGTTATCAATAGTCTTTGGCACCCCAATGACGCGCAAGGGGTAATTCTTCGATTGAGCAAGCTTGGAAATCTTGTCAGCGGTATCCTGAGAATCATTTCCTCCACAATAGAAAAAGTAGCGAATATTATGGGCTTCAAAAACTTCAAGAATACGCTCGTATTCGCGATCCTGTTTCAATTTAAACCGGCATGTACCTAAGGCAGATGCGGGGGTGTAGCGAAGTCCACGAATGTTCTGCTGAGACTCCTCTGCTAAGTCCATAATTTCCTCTTTAAGAATCCCAAGAACTCCATTCATGCCTCCATATACCTCTTCGATACAGGGGTGATTGAGTGCTTCCGAAACGACTCCAGCTACACTTGCGTTAATAACGGCGGTTGGTCCACCCGATTGGGCGACCAAACAATTTCCTATTAATTCCTCTGCCATGATGATGTAATGATGTAAAAATGAACGAACGAAGAGTGCATAACTTAAATGCAAAATTGGCAATCGCAAAAATATCTGCTTATGAAAACCATAAACAGATTCCGATCGAGCCTAGAGGATACCGCTAGGGTTGTATTTTCGAGCCTCTGGGTAGCGGGATGCCCAGGTTTTTACTCTTTTTATGAAGTGTTCGACTTGATGATGTGCCGCTCCAACCGAAGCCTCCCCCTCTTTAATGATATTGCGGAGTGCGGTAATCTTTAAACCAATCCTTTTGTCTTTGGAAAGTCTTTGCACAAGATCATTATCGGAGATTTTACCTTTGCGCAGATCTCTTACTGTTGCCAGGGCATGTTCCTTGATAGCTGCGTGTGCATCTTCTCGCCCCGCCCCAGCCTTTACTGCTTCCATCATAACTGTTGTGGTAAGCAAAAAAGGAAGATATTTCTTTCTTTCCGCACCGATGACGGAAGGGAAAACTTCCATTTGATTTAGTATGGTCAGAAAGGTGTCAAGCATACCATCTATGGCAAAAAAGGCATCGGGTAACATCACCCTTCTCACTACAGAACAGGATACATCTCCCTCATTCCACTGATCGCCCGAAAGTTGGGAGGCCATGGTTAAATGACCATTTAAGATCGCGTGAAAACCATTAATTCTTTCACAACTTCGACTGTTCATCTTGTGTGGCATCGCAGAGGAGCCTGTCTGCCCTTTTGCAAAACCCTCTCCGAGTAGTTCATGCCCAGCCATGATCCGAACAGTTTTGGCAAAACTTGAAGGAGCTGAGCCAAGCCGTACAAGTAAGGAAACCACTTCAAAGTCCAAACTGCGCGGATAAACCTGACCTACATTTTCCCAATTTGCGGTTGCTCCGAGATGGTGCATAACCTTTTGGTCCAACTGCTCAGCTTTTTTCGCATTACCAAGCAATGTTATCTGGTCAAGCCTTGTGCCGACCGCACCTTTAAGACCCCTGTATGGGTAGGTTGCACAGAGACGGGAGATACTTTCGATTGCATACTCGAGTTCCTCTCCCCAATTGGCCATTCGTTTTCCTAAGGTAGTCAGCTGAGCCGGCACATTATGTGAACGAGCTGTAACTGCCAGCTCCTTAAAACTTTTGGCTTTTTCCCCAAGGGCAATGAGGCAGGCAACCGATTTCTCCAGAACTAAGCTCAAGGCACGATGAGTTTGCAATTGCTCAACATTCTCGGTCAGGTCGCGACTTGTCATACCTTTATGTGCATGCTGATGCCCAGATAAGTCAGCAAATTCTTCCAAGCGGGCTTTCACATCGTGCTTGGTAACAAGTTCCCGTTCGCGGATTGATTCAAGATTCACCAAACTTTTGATCTTCTCGGACTGATCGATTGCTTTCTTTTCGATTTTGATTCCGAGTTCTTTCTGGGCCTTCATGACCGCTATCCAGAACTCTCGCTCCATGATTACTTTTCCAGTTGGCGACCAAAGGGATACCATCGATGATGAGGCGTATCGGTCCGCTAAAACATTGGGTGTTTCAAATTTTTCCATATTAATTATAAAGATTCCAGTCGTTCGCAGACTTTACGAATAATAAATTCAGGGGTAGAGGCACCGGCGGTTACTCCGACAGTATCATAATTATCAAAATCCGCTCTTTCGATGTCTTCTGCGGTTTCGATGTGAAAAGTAGGGCGCTCATAAGAAGCAGCCAGTTTGGCAAGTTTACGGGTATTCGCTGAATGTTTTCCACCAATGACCACGATTGCATCGGCCCCCTCTTTGACCAGATCGACAAGATCAGATTGTCTTTCCTTGGTTGCTCCACAGATAGTATCAAATACAAGCATATCAGGATATTGATCCGATAGTAAATTGCTCAAATACTTAAATTCATGAGTAAACATAGTGGATTGTGAAACCATGGCTACCTTTTCTCCTAAATCCGGAAGATTTGTAATATCATTTTCATTGGTCACCACATAAGATTTCTCTTTGGCGTATCCCATCAATCCAATAACTTCAGGGTGCTCGGGATCACCAAAAATAACAATCGAGAACCCTTTTTCAGCATGTAACTTAACTTTACCCGCAATGATTCCAACATCGGGACATGTTCCATCCCGAAAAGGCAATCCTAAGCTTTTTAAATAGTCTCTTCTTTGAGGAGAAATTCCATGGGCACGAACCACGACCACTGATTCTTTGGTATTCTCCTCATTGAAATCAATTTTTTTCTTACTTTGATAATCGCCAACCTCCTGAATGTCATCTTTCCCAAGAGCATCCATCATCTGGCGGTTATGAATAAGTGGACCATCAGTGTATACAGTTCGGCGTCCACCCTGAGACTCCTCACGTGCAACTTGAATTGCTCTTTCTACTCCCCAGCAAAACCCGGCACTTTTGGCTCTTATTACTTTCATATTCGTATTTACCTTACTATCTCTTCCTGTCTTATGGTTCAATATTGATTTGCCACACCCTCTTTTTCGTAAAAGAAATGATCTATGAAAATTGCTCTTTCTATATCGCCTCTTCTATGTGCGTTATCATGCATACTCCCACCTTCTGCATTTTTGCTTCATGCAGAGGAAAAAAATAGCCCTTACAAACTCGGACAAGCCACCCGTGATGGCATTGGCAAGTTTTACATGGGGCGTGAAATCTCAAAAGTGATGGGACATTTGGGTGCATCTTGGTTGGAGCGACCCAAGCGTGAACAGGAGGAAAGAACTGATCTTTTGATTAAGGGCTTAGACCTTAAACCAGCGGATAAAATTGCCGATATTGGTGCAGGTTCTGGCTATTTCAGTTTTCGTATGGCCAAACTCGTTCCTCAAGGAAAAGTGTTTGCGATTGATATTTCCCCGCAAATGGTCGGGATGATGAGAGCAAAAATGGCACAACAGAAAGTGACCAATGTCGAGCCCGTGCAGAGTACCATTACCCAAACCAAATTACCCCCGAACAGTGTTGATGCCGCCCTGATTGTTGATGCCTACCATGAATTTTCTCACCCTCTTGAAATGGCCACATCGATCCTCAATTCTCTCAAGCCGGGCGGAAAACTTATCCTTATTGAATACCGAATGGAAGATCCAAGCGTACCGATTAAACTTCTTCACAAAATGTCAGAAAAACAGGCTAAAAAAGAAATGAAAGCCGCCGGATTCAACTGGGAGAAAACACTGACCATGCTACCCCAGCAACACTTTATGATTTTCCGAAAGCCAAAGTGAAGAGTCTTCTCCTCTTCATCTGTGTCACCTTTTGCTACTCACTGGAAGCACAGAATTGGAATCGTTTTCGCGGTCCCGACGGAAACGGCCAATTCCATGAACTTACCCTTCCACTCGCATGGAAAAACACAGACAGTGCCTGGAAAATTAAATTGCCTGGAAGTGGACACTCCTCTCCGGTCATCTGGGGAGAGAAAATTTTCACCACATGCGCATCACCAAGCGATTCGACCCAACATGTCCTATGCATAGATGCAGAGACTGGTAAAATTCTTTGGCAGAAAGAGTTCGGTTCCACACCCTACAGCCATCACAAATTTAACAGTTATGCCTCATCCACTCCTGCCGTTGATCAGGATTTTCTTTTTGTTGCCTGGACAACCAAGAAATCAAATATTCTTCTTTGCCTGGATCACCATGGCGAAATGATTTGGAAACGTGACTTTGGAGCCTACCAAACAGAACATGGCAATGGTTTTTCGCCAATCGTTTATGGAGCACATGTTTTCGTGACCCATGACCACGAGTCCGACTCTGCCCTTTACGCACTGAACCGGAAAACTGGAAAAACAATTTGGAAAGTCGACCGAACCGGATCCAAGCCGTCCGCATCAACACCAACCATTTACAAAACAAAGCAAGGTAAAGCCTTGGTCGTTTCTACTTCACAATCGCATGGATGCTACGCCGTGGATATTGAAAGTGGCAAAATTTCATGGGAAACAGGACCGGGCAGTCTTGATAAACGAAGTGTCTCCTCCCCCTACTTCGCAGGCGGATATTTTTTTGGCTCCTGTGGCTCAGGTGGTCGGGGCAGTCGCTTTCTTATAGTCAAACCACCCACCGCTTTGACAGAGAAGGTAGAGATCAAACACACCATCACTCGCAATGCTCCCTATGTGCCCACAAGCTTGGTTATTGAAGACTTTGTCTTTTTAATTTCGGACGGTGGAATTGCCTGTGCGATAGATTTGGAATCTGGAGAAAACTTGTGGAGAGAAAGAGTGGATGGCAATTTCTTTGCCTCTCCCGTGTGTAGCGGAAAAGTCATCTTTTTGGTTTCCAGAGAAGGAAAGGTAATAACTGCAAAAGCCAACCGCAAAGGTCTAGAACTCCTCGGCGACTCATCATTAAATGAGCTTGTTCACAATACTCCTGCTTTTTCTGCGAGAGGAATCTTTTTTAGAACTTACAGCAGCCTCATTCATATTCCTGCAAAATCTTAAATTTTATTTATTATCCATTGACTCTGAAACCAAGAAACACAAATTCAACAACTATGAAATTCATATCCTCTAAGCTGATCTTTACTTTTTGTTTCCTTACTTCTTTTACCTTTGCTGAAAAAATCACGGTAGCAGGTATCAATTTTGAATCCCCCGAAAATTGGGAATATTCCGAGCCATCCAACAATATGCGAAAAGCACAGTTCAGTGCCAGTAGTCCTTCGGGAAAAACGGCTGAGGTGGTCTTTTACTATTTTGGTTCAGGAAATACCGGGGGAATTCAGGCTAATGTGGACAGGTGGATGAAGCAGTTCGAAGATCCACAGGACAAAAAAGTAGATACAGAAACAATTAATAAGACTCGTGTTACCTACGCCCAAGCCCATGGTACTTTTCTCAGTGGCCGCCCATTCGGTCCTAAGACTCCAAATCCTGGTTACGGATTACTGGCCGCGATTATTGAGGGAGAAGGAGGTGCCGTATTTATCAAAATCACAGGTCCAAAAGCCGCGGTTGAAGCAAACATTGAAGCCACCAAGAAAATGGTGACAGCAAGCCTTACCAAGTAAGCAAAAATCTTATTTTTGACTGTCTGCCTGTTCAAGGCCGAGCACGACTGCATCGACATATTCCTTAATGAGGCTTTTTCGGCTTTGGCCCTCATTGGTGTCATGA
>Ga0181569_10001244_pt1 | contig 20090 bp, 24 predicted proteins | sample 101ome_19_FD_132452 | JGI IMG/M metagenome (GOLD analysis project Ga0181569, IMG submission 132452) | Coastal salt marsh microbial communities from the Groves Creek Marsh, Skidaway Island, Georgia - 101405AT metaG (megahit assembly) | ecosystem: Environmental > Aquatic > Marine > Intertidal...
AAATTTTTATTGATGAAAAGACTCAAAAATGGGCTAATATTGCTCTTGAAAGAATGATGGCGTTATGATCTCTGCACTTGTGAAAGCTACTCTAGCTGAGGATATCGGACGAGGAGACCTCTATGCACTTGTTGAACCAAGTATCCCTGCTAGTGCAAAGATAATAGCTAAAAGCGATGGAGTAGTTGCGGGTGTTGTCTACATTGATTCGTTGGCAGAGATGGAGTCGTTTTCTGTTTGTTGGAAAAAAAGTGATGGAGATAGCTTTGTTAAAGGTGAAGTGATAGCAACTCTAAAAGGTGATTCCCATACACTCTTAAGAATCGAGAGAACTTTTTTAAATATCTTACTTCATGCAAGCTCCATTGCAACATTAACAAAAAAATACAACGATATTGTCAAGCCATATGGTGTGAGACTTTTGGACACGAGAAAAACTCGTCCAATGTTGCGGGTTTTTGAAAAATATGCAACGAGAATTGGTGGAGCGGTAAATCATCGTTTAGGTTTAGATGACTCTTTGATGTTGAAAGATACCCATTTAAAAACAATTAAAGATCTTGCTGCCTATATTGTTAAAGCAAGAAAAGAGATCCCTTTTACTACAAAGATTGAGATTGAAGCTGAAACTTTTGAAATGGCAAAAAAAGCTTTTGAAGCTGCTTGTGATATTGTTATGTGTGACAATATGACTCCAGATCAAATTCGTGAAATTGTTCGTTATAGAGATGAGCATTTTCCACATATCTTGCTTGAAGCGAGTGGAAATATCTCTTTAGAAAATATTGAGTCATATGCACAAAGTGGTGTTGATGCGATTAGTACTGGAGCATTAACTCACCAAGTTAAATGGATTGATCTTTCAATGAAAATGGATTAAACTAACGTATGGCTGACGATCAGGAAAAAACCGAAGAAGCCACCCCCAAGAAGATAGAGGATGCCCGAAAAGAAGGGAATGTTCCTAAGTCCCAAGACACATCGGGTGTTATAACACTTTTTGTTGCAGTCCTGGCATTTTTACTTCTTTTCCCTTTTATGTCAAAACATATGGTTATTCTTTTTGAGTACTACTTTTCCCTTATAGGGACACCTGTTGATAAACTTTTTATAATTGATATTATAGTTGTAAGTATAAGAGAGTTTTTACTCATAATGATGCCTCTAGCTGTAGCAGTAGCTATAGCGGGTGTTATAGCTGCCGTGAGTCAGTATGGTTTTCTTTTTACGACCAAAGCTGTAATGCCTGATTTTAAAAAAATAGATCCTATAAAAGGAACAAAAAATCTTTTTTCTTTAAAGAAAATTATTGAAGGTTTTAAGATTACCCTTAAATCGTTTACCACTCTTGGTGTAGGTTTTGTATTTTTCTTTTACTTTATTCAAGAACTTCCAACTGTAGCTTTGTTTGGTTTAGGAGATCAGATTGATTGGTTGGTTGATAAAGCGATCATTATTGCTTTTTCGATGATACTTGTTATTTTTGTTTTTGCAATGATTGATCTTGTTATTGTGAGAAAACAATACTTTGATGGTTTGAAGATGAGTAAACAAGAGATTAAAGATGAGATGAAAAATATGGAAGGGGACCCTCTAATAAAGTCGAAAATTCGTCAAAAGCAGATGGAGATGTCTAGTAAAAGAATGATGTCTGAAGTTCCTGATGCTGATGTTGTTATAACAAACCCTACACATTATGCAGTTGCATTAAAGTATGATGAATCAAAACATGCTCCAATAGTAGTTGCAAAAGGTCTTGATAATGTTGCACAGCAGATCAAAAAAATAGCTCGAGAAAACAATGTGCACATAGTTCAAAATCCACCCTTAGCTAGAAGTTTGTATAATGAAGTTGATCTTGAAAAACCAATTCCTGAAAAACTATTTGCTGCAGTTGCAGAGGTACTTGCGTACGTTTATAAAATGAATCAGAAATAAAGTATAATTTCACTGAATGATGAATATAATTGAAAGAATTGAAAAAGCTAAACATATAGTTGTGATTGCACACAAAAATCCGGATGCTGATTCATTTGGGTCAGCAAGTGCTTTTTATACATATTTACTTCAGCTTCATAAAAAAGTCTCTTTTTTTTGTAAAACCAAAGATATATCTCCAAAATTACTATTTTTACCATGGTCAGACAAAGTGAGAGATGGTTTTCCCAAAAGTGCTGATTTGGCAGTTTCACTTGATTGCGGATCTAAAAACAGACTTGGGATTGAGTTTGAATGTGATCTGATAAATATTGATCATCATGAGAGTAACTCACATTTTGGGACTTATAATCTTGTTGATAGTTCTTGTATCAGCACAACACATGTTTTAAGTAATTTCTTTCTTGAACACAATATTAAGATAAACAAAAAAATGGCAACAGCTTTGTATGCAGGCTTACTTGATGACTCAAATGGATTCATGTCAAGTGAAGTTGATGGCACAGTGTTTGCTTTGCAACAAATGCTTATTGAATCTGGAGCAGACTATACAATTTGTAATCATTTTCTAATGAATTATATCTCTTTAGCTGCTTTGAGACTCAAAGGTTTGATGTTTACAAACATGCAATTGACCCATAACGCCACAATCGCATTGTTTCATGTTTATAATAAGGATATGAAGCAGACTGGAGCGATGGGTGAAGATTGTGAATATGCGCTTGAAGAAGCACTGTATTTACCGACAGTAAAAGTTTCTATTTTACTTAAAGAAAATAAAGATTTATCAGTAAAAGTTTCATTGCGTTCATCATCTGAGAGATTAGATATGTCACGTATTGCATCACATTTCGGTGGTGGTGGTCATAAAATAAGATCAGGTTGTACTTTTTCAAAAGAGTATACATTACAAAAAGCTTCACAAGAGCTTTTACAACACATAAAAAAGGAATTAAAATTTGGCACGGAAAAAATCTAAATCAACACTAGCAATTATAATTTTTGGATTAATTATCGTTGGAGTTGTGTATGTAAATACTTCAGTTATGTTTGAAAAAACGGCTCCAGAAATTAGTATGAAAAATAATGGATACTGGAATTTAAAAGATAGATTGGATCTTTCGATATCTGATGAAAGTGGCATAAAATCTTATAAAGTTACTTTTTATAGCTCAAAAGGGGAAACAGTTTTACATCATGAAAAGCCTATAAAGCCTGAAAAAAGTGTGAAAATAGACCTAAAAGCACCAAGAAATGCATTTGCTTTAAAACAAGAAGATATAAAAGTTAAAGTTGAAGCTCAAGATGGTAGTTCTTGGAACTTTTTTAAGGGCAATAGTAGCGCTAAAGAGTTTACCATTACAATTGATAAAAGAAGACCAAATACAAGTATAGTAAGTAACTCGTATGGGATCAAAAAAGGTGGTTCTGCATTAGTTGTCTTTAAAGCAACAGATGAAAATTTAGAAAAAATATATATTGAAACGAATTCAAATAACAAATTTACTCCTCAACCTTTTTATAAAGAAGGGTACTATATTTCACTTATTGCTTGGCCAGTCACAAGTAGTAGTTTTGATGCATCAATTATAGCAACTGACTATGCAGGTAATGTCAAGAAAACACATATTCCTCTTTATTTAAAACCTAAGAACTATAAAGTTTCTAAGATTAAAATCAGCGATAATTTTTTAAAAGGAAAAATAGCTGATTTGGCTGAAGAGTTTGAAGAGACTCAAGGTGTTTTTGAACCATTAGAGCAGTTTAAAATTATTAATGAAAAAGTAAGAGCTAAAAATGAAAAGCGTATTCATGAGATGGCATCTGTAGTTGATACAGATCAGCAAATTAGTTCTTTTAAAATTAACAAAATGTATCCTTTAAGAAATGGAAAAGTTGTTGCATCATTTGGTGATCATCGTAAATATATTTATAATGGAGAGCAGGTAAGTGAGTCGTACCACCTTGGTCTTGATCTTGCATCTAATGCTATGGCAACAATACGACCACAAAATGGTGGTAAGGTTGTTTTTACAGAATATAATGGATTGTATGGAAACATGCCTTTAATACATCATGGTCTCGGTTTGTATACACTTTATGGACACTGTTCAAGTATTAATGTAAATACTGGTGAAGAGATTGCTGCTAAAACAGATATTGCAAATACTGGGAAAAGTGGTTATGCAATGGGTGATCATCTTCACTTTGGTGTTTTGGTTCAAGGCGTGGAAGTACGACCGGAAGAATGGATGGATACACAGTGGATTAAACTCAATGTTACTGATGTGATCAATGAATCTAAAAACATTATAAATAAAAGTTAGTTATAATTAAGAAAATTTAAAAAGAATCGATTTATCTTAATGATTTGAAATGGGCTTATGCAGTGTAAGTCGATTATAAAAATTATCAAAGCTAAACTCTTTGCTAAGAAAGGTAAGACTACAATGTATCAAACAACAATAAAAAAATCGGTTGAGATGGTAGGGATAGGTCTTCACAAAGGCTCTCCTGTAAAGTTGAAACTTGAACCTTTAAGTTCTAATAGTGGTATTGTTTTTTATAGATCAGATGTTGATATAGCAATCCCACTTTTGCCATCAAATGTTGTAGATACAAAAATGGCTACAGTAATTGGAAAAGATGGATATGTGATTTCAACAATTGAACATCTTTTGTCTGCTGTGTATGCATATGGAATTGATAACCTCAAAGTGATAGTTGATGCTGATGAAGTACCTGTAATGGATGGAAGTAGTGCAAGCTTTTGTATGCTCCTAGATGAAGCTGGAACTCAAGAGCTTGATAAACCAAAAAAGGTTTTACGTATCAAAAAAGATGTTCTTGTTCAAGATGGTGATAAGTATGTAAAGCTTTCACCATCTCCAGATCTTAAATATGATTTTAGAATCAAGTTTCCACATCCGGTTATCCAAAATCAAGACTATGTTTTAGAATTTACAAAAGAGTCATATAAAAATGAAATTTCGCGTGCAAGAACATTTGGATTTTTACATGAAGTTCAGTACCTTCGCTCAAAAGGTCTTGCACTTGGAGGATCACTAGAGAATGCTATAGTTCTTGATGAGAAAAAAGTTTTAAATCCTGAAGGTTTAAGATACTCTGATGAATTTGTACGACATAAAATTTTAGATGCTATTGGTGACATGTCTCTCATAGGTATGAACTTTGTTGGAAACTATGAGTCTCTTGCAGGAAGTCATGATTTAAATCATAAACTTACACTTGAACTTCTGAAAAGTCCTGAAAATTATGAAGTATTAGAACTTGTTGGTGAAAAAACAGCTGAACTTGAAAAAGCATATGCTTAAAAATGTTGATGTTGTAGTTGTTGCTTTATCTTCCCCTCTACTAATAGGAATTTATGAAGATAAAACACTTATTGAAACATTTAGCTCTGATAAGAAGAGCTCAGATGTTTTACCAACTCTTTTTAAAGAAATATTCACAAAATACTGTATAAAAAAAATGTTTTATGCGAATGGCCCAGGAAGTTTTATGGCTATAAAAGTTGCATATATTTTTCTTGAATCCTTGAGTGTTTTAAAAAATATCCCACTATTTGCAACAGATGCGTTTTATTTTAATAATAATCAACCAATCAAAGCGATTGGAAAGCTATTCTTTGTTAAAATAGATTCAGAAATTAAAACTCAAAAGTTAGAAATAGTGCCTGAAACGACTTTTTCGCTTCCTGATGTGCTAGATTATGCTGAGTTTAATGATAACAATACACCACTTTATAGTATTGCTGCAGTAGGAAATTAAACTTCTTAGTGTAACAATTGACTTAGGAAAATAATTGACAATTAGTGTGCCCGCGACAAGTGCAAATTTAGGACCTGGATTTGATTCATTAGGTCTTGCTATAGATCTTAGAAACCGTGTTGAGTTTCATCATTCAAAATTTTTTAGTGTAGCTATTAAAGGTGAAGGTGAAAATAACCCTCGATTAAAAGGAAATAACCTTTTTATTAGTATTTTTAATGAGCATTATGCACGTTTAACAAAAACAAAACAAAATTTCAAATTTACTTTTTATAATAAAATTCCTATGTCAAGAGGACTTGGAAGTTCATCAGCTGTTATTGTTTCTGCAGTTGCGTCTGCACATGAGGCTGCTGGTATTAGAGTTTCAAAAAGAAGAATATTAAACCACGCGCTTGTCTATGAATCTCATCCAGATAATATAACTCCTGCAGTTATGGGTGGTTTTAATGCTGCAACTGTTGAAAAAAACAAAGTGTTTTCGCAAAAAAAACATCTGCCAAATTATATTAAGGCGATTGTTGTTATTCCTAACAAACAAATGAATACAGCTAAGGGGAGAACATTGTTGCCAAAGTCATACTCCAAAGAAAATGCAACGTTTAATCTTTCTCATACAGCATTAAGTGTAGCTGCTTTTTTCAATGAAGATTGGGAAATGCTCAAAATTGCTTCACAAGATAGATTTCACCAAAAAGCTAGAATGAAAATGCTTCCGGAGCTATTTTCAGTGCAAAAAATTGCGTATGAGAGTGGGGCTTTAATGAGTACTTTATCTGGAAGTGGCTCAACTTTTTTCTCAATGGTGTATGATACAGACGCTGCAATGATAGCTAATAGATTGAGTCAAAAGTTTCCTGATTTTATAGTGCAGACTTTAGATTTTGATAATTATGGGCTTATAATAGAGAAGTAACCCTATTAAATCAAGCAAGTTTTAGATATAATGGCAAAAAAATTTCATCAGCCTATTCGAATGTGTATCGGATGTCGAAATCGATATGAACAAAAGCTTTTAGTAAGACTTCAGTGTGATGAGGGTTTATTAAAAGCTTTTTCTAGCATAGGGCGAAGTTTTTATCTATGTAGTGATTGTCTTGAAGATCAAAAGAGAATTACTAAAGCACTCATGCGACAGTGTAAAAGTGGCGACAAAGAGAAGATTACAAAGAGACTAAAGGAGATCATCCCTGATGACAGAAAAAGTTAAAGTAAGTGAAATAGCAGCAGAATTAGGAATTAATTCAAAAGATGTTCTTAAAAAAGCCTCAGACTTAAGTATAGAGGCTAAAGCAGCAAATAGTTCAGTTACAATGGAACAAGCAGATGAATTGATGAAATATATCATGAGTGGTGAAACTAAAAAGCCATCTGCCCCAAAAGTTAAAAAAGTTGCCAAGAAAAAAGAAGAAACTCCAGATATTAAAGAAGAAGTAAAACAAGTTCAAAAAGACTCTGAAACTGTAAAAAAAGAGGAAAAAGCGGTAGTTCAAGAAGAGATCAAAGCAGCAACTCCTTCAAAAAGTGAATCATCTCAAAATGTTGATAGTATCAAAGAAGAAAAAACTCCATCTCCTGCAATTAAACAACAAGTTAAAAAGTCTGGTCTAAAAATTGTCAAAAAGAAGAAGAAAGTAGTTGAAGAAACATATAGTGCTCCTGTGAAACAAAGTTCTGTATCAAGTTATGGAAAGATGAGTGCTGAAGTTCTTGAAGAGCTTGCCCAGAAGAAGAAAGCTAAAAGTTCAAATGCTCCAGCTGCAAAAAAAGAGCATGGTACAAAGCTTGATATTTTTGGTGGATCAATGGCTGAAGTATCAATGGATATGGATGATCAGGTTACCCTTCTTGATTTAAATATGACAGAACGTGCCCCAGTAGCTGAAGAGGAGCCTAGAAAGCCTCGTACACCAAAGCCAGTAGGTAGAAATGCAAATAAAAAGCAAGCTCCAAGAGGACGAAAGGTTCGTAAAGAGAAGAAGCAAAAATATACTAAAGCAAAACAAGAAGATGAAGTAATTACTCACGTTGAGATCCCTGAGGATATTCGTGTATATGAATTTGCTGAAAAGCTAAAACGTCCAATGTCTGACATTATAAAAGTTCTGTTTGATCTTGGAATGATGATGACAAAAAATGACTTTTTAGGAAATGACGAGATTGAAATTCTTTCTGAAGAGTTTGGTGTTGAAGTAACAATAATTGATCCAAAAGATGAGTTTACTCATGAAGAGGAAAATATAGAAGAAGATCCAAATGCAGTTGAACGTGCTCCGGTTATCACTATCATGGGACATGTTGATCATGGTAAAACATCTTTACTTGATGCAATCCGTGAAGCAAAAGTTACTGATGATGAAGCTGGTGGAATAACACAACATATTGGTGCGTACACAATTGAACAGCATGGAAAACCGATTACATTTATTGATACTCCTGGTCACGAAGCATTTGCTCATATGCGTCAACAAGGTACAGATGTAACAGATATTATCATTATTGTTGTAGCTGCTGATGATGGAGTAAAACCTCAAACTCTTGAAGTTATAAAGCTTGCTAAAGAATCAGGTGCTCCAATTATTGTTGCACTCAACAAAATGGATAAAGAAACAGCACAACCTGATATGGTTAAGGGTCAAATGGCAGAACACGGAATTAATCCAATTGATTGGGGTGGAGACATTGAATTTGTTCCTGTTTCAGCAAAATCTGGTTTAGGTATTGATGATCTCTTAGAAAATATTTTAACGACTGCTGAGATTATGGAGCTTAAAGCAAATCCAAATACTCTGGCTAAAGCTGCTGTTATAGAATCATCTTTAGAGAAAGGTCGTGGTCCTGTTGCAACTGTGATTGTTCAAAATGGTACGCTTAAAGTTGGAGACTATGTAGTGTGTGGTGCTTCATATGGTCGTGTTAAAGCTATGGTTGATGAACATAATAAGCAAGTTAAAACATTAAGTCCTTCTCACACTGCAGTTATTGCTGGACTTAATGAAGTTCCTGCATCTGGCGAAATAATGATGGCTATGGAGAGTGACAAAGAAGCAAAAGAGTTCGCTCAAAAACGTCATGAATACGATAGACACAAAGAGCTTTCAATTAGTACAAAATCCTCTCTTGAAGATATGACAGCAATGATTGCAGAAGGGAAACTTAAAACTCTTAAAGTTGTTCTTAAAACTGATGTGCATGGAACACTTGAAGCGATTAAATCATCAATTTTAGCATTGAGAAATGATGAAGTTAAAGTAAGTATTATCTCTTCGGGAGTAGGTGGTATTACTGAAAACGATGTTGAACTTGTAAGTAATTCTGAAAACTGTGCACTTCTTGGATTCAACGTACGTCCAACTGGAGCGGTGAAAGCAGCAGCAAAACAAAAAAATGTAGAGATTAAAACTTACTCTGTAATCTATCAGCTTATAGATGACATCACTGGTATGTTGACAGGTATGATGGCACCTAAATACAATGAAGAAAATACAGGACAAGCTGAAGTTCGTGAAGTGTTTAAAATACCTAAAGGTATGGTTGCTGGATGTGTTGTAGTTGATGGTAGATTGATCCGTGGTGGTATGGTTCGTGTTATTCGTGATGGTGTTGTTCACTACGAAGGTGAGCTTACATCTCTTAAACGTTTCAAAGATGATGTTGAAGAGATTGGTAACGGGTATGAATGTGGTGTTGTTATCAGTGGATACGATGATGTTGTACCAGGCGATGTACTTGAAACGTTCAAAAAAGTTGAACAAGAAATAAGTTTTTAATGACAGAAGCAGAGATTAAACTCAAAAGAACTGAATCAATTCTTCAAGAATTGATTCCCGAAGCTTTTGGAAGTTTAAACGATACAAGACTTCATAATTTAGATGTATTGGAAGTAAAATGTTCTCGTGGGAAAAGTGATGCAAAGGTCTATATAGATCCATCAAATTACAGTGAGAGTGAAAAAAAAGAGTACTTGCAAACTTTAAAAAAAGCAAGACCAATCATTGAAAGCTATTGCCTTAAAGATCAAGGTTGGTACCGCTGTCCAAAGTTTACATTTGAGTTTGATACACATTTACAGCAGACACAAAATATTGAAGAACTTTTTAGAAAAATCTCAAAAGAGAAGGAAGAAAAGTAATGTCTTTAGAATCAGATATCCGATCACTTGTTCAATCTATGGATTTAGAATTGTATGAGACAGTTGTTGTCAATGAAAATGACCAAACTATTTATCGTGTTAGTGTTGTTTCAAAAGAGATAAAAGATTCTAAACGAGTAGGTGTTTCTTTAGATACATGTGTGGAATTAACACATATGATTTCACCACTTCTAGATGTAACTCCTCCTGTATCAGGAGATTATAGGTTAGAAGTTGGATCTCCTGGAATTGAGAGGAAACTTTCTTCTCTTGAGCATTTTACTTTAAGTATTGGTGAAAATATATCTATCCAAACAGTAGAAAAAGAAAAAATCAAAGGTTTATTGAGTAAAGTTGAAAGCAACACTGTATTCATAGATACTGAAGATGAAACTTTAGCAATTAATTATAAAGACATCACTAAAGCTAAAACATATTTTGATTGGTAAAAATCAATATATCTCGTACATTTTTTAATTATTTCAATGGATTTTCATGCAAATAGATGCTAATTTTTTTATGAGTTTGGCTCTTCAAGAAGCTTGGAAGTATCAAGGGTTAACATATCCAAATCCTGCGGTGGGTTGTTGTGTAGTTGGAGCAAACGGTGAAATATTAGCAGTTGAAGCACATCAAAAAGCAGGTGCTCCACATGCAGAAGTAAATGCTCTTAAAACTGCCTATATAAAGCTTACAAATGATGAAACTATACTTTCAAGCAAGAGTTCAGCAGATATACATGAGTATTTAAAAAAGCATCACAATGAAATATTTAGAGGTCTTGAGTTATATACTACACTTGAGCCGTGTTCCCATTATGGAAAAACACCATCATGTGCTTCGTTAATATCTGAGCTAGGGATATCAAAGGTATTTGTTGGGAGTAATGATCTTAATCCAGAAGCAAAAAATGGAAATGTAGTATTAGAAAATAATGGCATAGAAGTTTCTACAGAAATTTTAAAAAATGAGTGTGATGCACTTTTAGATCCTTTTATGAAGTTTCATAAAAAAAATTTTATTTTTTTTAAATGGGCTCAGAGATTCAATGGTACAACAGATGGGATGGAAATTTCATCTCTAGAGTCAAGAAAAAAAGTTCATGCTATGAGAGATCTTTGTGATCTACTAGTTATTGGTGGAAATACAGTGAGAACAGATAGACCTAGATTGGATGCTAGATTAGTAGATGGAAAAGCACCTGATGTCTTAATTGTTTCAAGAGAAAAAAACTTTGATCAGAGTATTCCACTTTTTGATGTAAAAGATAGAACTGTTTACATAGAGAGTGATTTTTCACGTTTAAAGCAATACAACAACATTATGATTGAAGGTACAGACACAATGTTTCATCTTACAAGAGATATTGTAGATTATTATTTATGTTTTGTAGCGCCTAGTTTTGGAGGAAGTGAAATTTTTCATTCAAGCGAAAGTAATTTTAAAATTTTAAACCTACAAAAAGATGGACAAGATATAGTTTTATGGATGAAAAGAGGAGAATAGTGTGGCACAAGATTTAGAAAAACAAGAAAAAATTGTTTCAATGTTTGATGATATTGCTCCAACATATGATACTGCTAATCGTATTTTGAGTATGGGTATTGATAAGTCTTGGAGAAGAAAAGCTTGTGATCTTGCATATAAGTTTTACGGTAAAGATTCTTTAGAAAAGATTGTAGATGTTGCATGTGGAACTGGTGACATGATGGATTTTTGGCGAGCAAGAGCAAATAGTTCAGGTGTTAAAGTTAAAGAGATTGTTGGTGTGGATCCTTCAGTAGGGATGATTAATGTGGCAAGAGAAAAATTCAGTTCATTTCATTACTTTATATCTAAGGCTACGGAGATACCTTTAGAGGAAAAGAGTTGTGACATATTGAGTATTACATATGGAATTCGTAATGTTGTTGAACGACAAGAAGCATTGCAAGAGTTTCATAGAGTATTAAAAACAAAGGGTCTTGTAGTTATTTTAGAATTTATGAAAAATGAAAATCCTTCTTTTTTAGCAAAACTTATGAATTTTTATACAAATAATATTCTTCCTAAAATTGGTGGAATGATTTCAAATAATCTAGAAGCTTATCAATATCTCCCAAATTCAATAGAGGATTTCTCAACAGTAGAGAATATGCAAAATGAACTCAAAGATGCAGGATTTGATATTATATACACTAAAAGTTTTTCTATGGATATATCTACACTTATTATCGCTCAAAAAAAATAAATCTTTTTGAAAATCAGAAAATTTTATTTTTTTGAGATTCAATTTTTTCTTGAATTTTTAGATCAAGATTTGGAAAGAAATCTATTTTTGTTTGCTCCTCAATTGAATCTATTGATTCTATATAATCTTCAATCTTTGCATTTTTCTTTACATTTTGTGGAATCAAAACTGCAAAACTTTTTAGAGTTTTAGAATCATCTTTTCCTAGGTAGATTTTATAAAAAGCATCTGGGACTTGAATACGTCTTGAGCCTTTTAAAAAAGAAATATTTTTATCAAATACTGGTCCTGTTAAAACCCAAAGCTCTTTGAATTGATGTCTAAAAGTATCAAACTCCATTATTTCAAGTTTCTTCCATATATGTTGATTTAAATTTGGATTTTGAGGTGTAATGTTACTCATTAGAAATGTGCTCTTTTGCCCATTTTTACCATAAAGTGAACTAATAGCATAGTTTGGAGCAAGGTGACCTCTATCGTATCCACTATTGGTGTAATCTTGTGTATTTACTAAGTAAAGAGTTCGTATATCTGGAGAGAAGTTTTTAACTCTTTTGAGTTTTTGTACCTGATCTGAATTTGAGAGTTTGTAAATAACCCATAAAGGATTAGCCCTGATATCTGAATACCCAAGCATAAAGCCATCGTTTCGAAAAATTCGTACAAAAGAACTTCGGTCATTCGACTCCGGAACTCCATAGATTGTCATTTTTTCTCTGGCTATAAAGTATTCGTATGAATATATAACACTAAAGATCATCAAAAACCCAATCAAAATTTTTGGATTTCGATAGAGAACTTTAAAAAAAGATATGAAAAGCTGTTGATTTCGCATATTCATAGTTTTTCCAATTCGTCATAACAAATTTCTTTTGCAACAAACCAATCAGCTATCCCTTGATCGTTATATTGATACTCTCTTTGGGAGATAGGGATGACAGAGTTTCTGATCTTTGAGCGAATAATTCCCATAACTATAAAGCTAAGTACCAGTGTTAAAATCGCTATGAAATAGTCATAAAAATACCAAGCAATGATTGGAGCTATAAAAGTGGTAAACTGTAAAAATAATCGTAAAATAAATGAGAATAATTTACATTTTTTGGAGTGTAATTTAGGTGTAGGTTGAATTAATTCTATATATTCTTTTTGCATTGCGTATTGTATCAAAATCTTTTCAATAGTATTATAAGCTAAATTAACTTTAGTCTATTTGACTAAATAAACTTGATTTTATTTGTATTTATTAACCATTTTTTGCTAAGATTCCAAAAATTTACTTAAAAAGGATATTGAAATGGCAAAACATCAGTTTCAAACAGAAGCAGATCAGATTTTACATTTGATGACACACTCACTTTATTCAAACAAAGAGATTTTCATACGTGAACTTGTGTCAAATGCATCAGATGCATTAGATAAACTCAATATGTTAGTTTTAACTGACGACAAATATAAAGATGTGACTTTTTCACCTCGAATTGATATAGTTGCTAATAAAGAAGCAAAAACTCTTACAATCAAAGATACTGGTATAGGTATGAATGAAGAGGATTTGATGAATAACCTTGGTACTATAGCTAAATCTGGAACTAAAGCATTCTTAGAAAGTATGACAGGTGATCAAAAGAAAGATTCTCAGCTTATTGGTCAGTTTGGTGTAGGTTTCTACGCATGTTTTATGGTTGCTGATAAAGTTGAAGTAACTACAAAAAAAGCTGGTGAAGATCAAGCATATATTTGGACAAGTAATGGATCTGGAGAATTCGAGATCGAAAATACTACACAAGATGGACACGGTACAACTATTGTTATGCATCTAAAAGATGATGAAGATGAATTCTTACAAGAGCATAGAGTTGATAGCATAATTAAAAAATATTCTAATCATATACCTTTTCCTATATTTATGGATAAAGAAAAATTCATCCCTGCTGAAAAAGATGATGAAGGTAATGAAACTAAACCATCAAGTACTGAAATTGAAAATCAACAAATCAATCGTGCAAATGCACTTTGGACTATATCAAAATCTGAAATTTCAGATGATGAGTATAAAGATTTTTACAGCTCAATAGCACATTCTTCAGAAGAGCCACTCACATGGATGCACAATAAGGCTGAGGGTGCAATTGAGTATACTACACTTTTTTATATTCCAAATAAAGCTCCAATGGACCTTTATCGAGTTGATTATCAAACGGGTATAAAACTTTACATCAACCGTGTATTTATTACAGATGATGAGAAAGAGTTGATGCCAACATACTTACGATTTTTACGTGGTGTAATTGATTCTAAAGATTTACCTCTTAATGTTTCTCGTGAGATTTTACAATCTAACGCTGTTATGAATAAAATTAAAAATGCATCTGTGAAAAAAGTACTTTCAGAGCTCTCAAAAATGCGTAAAAAAGATTCAGAAAAGTATGATACTTTCTATACTGAATTTGGAAATGTTTTAAAAGAGGGTCTTTATAATGACTTTGCAAATCGTGAAAAGATTCTGGAACTTTTACAGTTCAATACACTTAATTCGGATACATTTACTTATATTGAAGATTTTGCTAAAAATGTAGACGAAGAGAAAAAAGAAATTTACTACATAACTGGGAAAACATCACTTTCAATGCTTAAATCTTCACCAGCTTTGGAAAAATTTAAAGCTAAAGGAATTGATGTATTGATTCTTAACGAAGAAGTTGACACGATTATTTTTCCAATGGTTACAGAGTATAAAGAGTATAAACTTGTTCATGTTTCAGATGCTAAGTTTGAAGAAACTGAAGAGGAAAAAGCTCAAGAAGAAGAAGTTGCTAAAACTTATGAAGGACTAGTTAAAGAGTTTAAAGATGCTTTAGGCGACAAAGTTAAAGAGGTTGAAACTACTTCTGATCTTGTTGATTCACCTTCAGCTATTAAAGTTGATAAAGATGATCCGTCTTATATGATGGCACAGATGATGAAACAGATGGGGCAAGATACAGGTGCACCTGAACCAGCTCCAATACTTCAAATTAATCCAAAGCACGAACTTCTTGAAAAACTAAAAAATTCAGCTGATCAAAATTTAATTGAAGATGCTGCACATATTTTACTTGAACAAGCAAAACTTTATGATGGTCAAGAATTAAGTGATACAGCTGGTTTCATAACACGATTAAATAGAGTTATGAGTAAAGCTTTGTAAAATTACTTTATGAGTGTGAAACTAAGTAGCACTCATAAATATGAGCTTTTTTATTTTAAAAGTATCGAAATTTTATATAAAAAAATGTTATCATCTTAAAATGGTAAAGAAATCTAAGTATCTATCTACTCTAACTAATGTAAATAGTGTTGAAGAAGCACTTGAAAATGCATTAAAACTTTTAGAAAATTTTAATATCAAAAATTATCATTATTCTCCAAATGAAGCTGTTGAAGAACTTGGGCTTGATTTGGAAATTGTTGAACAACTTGTTCAGGACTATGTTATTCAAATTATGAATGCAAGTAGTGCTTTTGTTAAACACCATGATGTTTTACAAAACTCTCAAGAAAATGGGGATACTTTAAAGTATGATCTTTTGAGGGATTTAGCACATAAAAATTTAGGTGTTGCAAGAAACTTACGCATTAAAGATGCAGAAAAGCTTTTGAAAATCATTATGAATGTTGATGATTTGGATTATGTTTTGAAAGCACTTGAGGCTTTGGTGGCCTGTGCAATAAAGTTAAAACCAAAAGCAGCTTATGATACTTTAGTGTTGATCAAAATAAAAACTACTTTTTAGAAAATTATTCTCTCTCTCGAAATGATTTAGAAATTTTTTCCAATTTATTTTTTGGCTTTTTTTCTACAACAATTACTTTCTCTTTGCTTGGTAGCACTAGGGCAAGTAATATAAAAATAAATGAAAAAACTATACCTGTAAGTGCGGTTAGAATTAGTTTTAATTTAAAATCATTCATAAATTAATTATATCATGTTACCATACTTTATGAGTATAATTATCAAAAAAATATCTTTGATTATTTTTTTTACAAGTTTCTTGTTTGCTAAAGAACCTTTCTTAGCTACCCTCGTTAGTATTGATTCAAATGATATACAAACTTTCCAATATGGTACGATTAAGTTTACATGTTTACCTTATGGAGTTGTGGCTCTTGATCAGCTTTATAGAGAAGCAGATGAAAAATCAAATTGTAAGAAATCTATTCGAAAATATTATCAAAAAAGAAGAGATCTTCTATTTTATACAAATACAAAGATGCATAGAGAGCAAATTTACAGTATTAAAAGAAAAGAAAATAATCGTTGCATAGTACATGTAGCTGGAGAAAAAAGTTTGTCTGAATTTTTACTGGATAAAGGTTTAGCAGTTGTTAAACCAGCATTTCAAGATAGACTTTATAGATATTATTTTAAAAGTGCAGAAAAGAAAGCAAGATTAGAAAGAATTGGGCTTTGGAATGAAAATATAAAAAACGAATGTGTAGCATACCTCTACGTAAAAGATAACGTAGAGTAATTATTTTGAGTGGGTCATATAGATCCAAAACTCTTTATGAGAATACCCTTTATTTAAAAAATATATCTGTAGTACTGCCACTCTGTAGAGTGTAATCATCATTTTTGCGTAAGGTACAAAAAGACTCATACTCACAAGAAGGGACTGTTGTTTATCCCCTTTAGAGGTAATCATCTCTTGCATTCCAATATTTTTGCTAAGATAAACGCCAAACAATATTGAGAACACAAAGTTTAAGATAATTCCAAAAATTATATATGCAATAAAATCTTGCTCATTCATTCCAAAAATCATAGTAAATAAATCCTAGTTTGTTAAAAAATTGATTGAATCATAACAAATTAAACTTGTTCATATCCTTTAATTTGTTTACTTGTGTAAAATGTTCCAAAAGGGATAAGTGCTGCAACAAAATAAATAATATTGTTTTTAAATGCCCATTTAGCTTGTTGATATGCAGGAATCATTAATATGATTAAGCCAATAAATAAAACTCCATGAGCCATCCCAACAATCTTGACAGCCAAAGCAAAACCTAGAACGTATTTAAGTGGCATAGCAATAAATAGTAAAGCTAAGTATGAATAGCCTTCTAAAGTGTTAATTAATCTGAATCTCTGAATGTGGTTTGTTGCCATTTTTTTCTCCATAATTTGATAAATTTTCGAAGTATATAATCAAAAAAGTAACAATCTTATAATTTTAAATCATTACTTCTGATTCCAAACAACTTTTAAACATCTTTACACTATAATCAGTTCGCAAATTATGACAATAAAGGCAACTTATGGAAGCTAACCTCGTAGTAGAGGGGTTGAAATTTATGGGACTTGGAATGGGAACTGTGTTCTTATTCTTGGTAATTTTGATTGGATGTATGAATGTAATGTCTAATCTGATTCATAAATTTTTCCCTGAACCACATCAGAACCCTGATGCACCGGTACAAAAAAAAGACAACAAAAAGATAGTAGCAGCAATAACAGCTGCAATTGCTCATCATAGACAAGGGTAAGGATAGATATGGCTAAAAAATTTATAGATATTATGGATACAAGTTTTAGGGATGGATTTCAATCAGTATTTGGTGGACGAGTACTGATGAATGACTTTTTTCCTGCTGTTGAGGCTGCAAAAACTGCTGGTATTACACACTTTGAGTTTGGTGGTGGAGCTAGATTTCAGTCTTTGTACTTCTACTTGAGAGAAGATGCATTTAAAATGATGGATAAATTCCGTAAAATTGTTGGTCCTGATGCGAATCTTCAAACTCTAGCACGTGGTGTAAACACTGTTATGCTAGACACAGGTTCAAAAGAGTTAATTGATCTCCATGCTAAAATGTTTAAAAAACATGGAACGACAACAGTTAGAAATTTTGACGCTTTAAATGATGTTGAAAATTTAAAATATTCTGGTGAAAGAATTACACACCATGGTTTAAAGCACGAAGTTGTTGTAACTATGATGGATTTACCACCAGGTTGTCATGGAGCTCATACTGTAGAATTCTATGAAAAAACTTTACGAGAAATTTTAGATAGTGGCATTCCATATGATTCTATTTGTTTTAAAGATGCATCTGGTACGTCTAACCCTCATAAAGTGTATGAAACTATTAAAATGGCAAGAGGTTTAGTGCCAGAAGACACGCATATTCGTCTTCATACTCATGAAACAGCTGGTGTATCTGTTTCTGCATACATGGCTGCTCTTGAAGCTGGTGTTGATGGGATTGACTTAGCTGCTTCACCAGTGTCGGGTGGAACATCTCAACCAGATATCCTTACAATGCTTCATGCTACTAAAGGGCTTGATTTTGATCTTGGTGGCTTGGAGATTGATAAGGTTCTAACATACGAAAAAGAGCTTCAAGCATGTTTGGAAGATTACTTTGTACCGCCAGAAGCTACAATGGTTTCACCAATTATTCCATTTTCGCCAATGCCAGGTGGAGCATTAACTGCAAATACTCAAATGATGAGAGACAATGGGATTATGGATAAATTTCCAGAAGTTATCGCAGCGATGCAAGAAGTTGTTGAAAAAGGTGGTTATGGTACATCTGTAACTCCAGTATCCCAATTTTATTTCCAGCAAGCTCTTAACAATGTTATGCAAGGTCCATGGAAAGCTATTGCTCCAGGTTATGGGAAAATGGTACTTGGATACTTTGGAAAAACTCCAGTTGAACCAGATCCAGAAGTTGTCAAAATTGCATCTGAAAAGTTAAATTTGATGCCAACTAAAGAGAAAGCTCTTGATTTAGCAAATGCTGATTACTCAAAATCTTTAGAAAATTGGATTAACAAGCTCAAAGAAGAAAATATAGAAATTACTGAAGAAAATATCTTTATAGCAGCGGCTTGTCAGGAAAAAGGTATCGCATTTTTAAAAGGCGATGGTGAATTAAATGTACGTAAATTATCTGAAATGAAAAATGATTGTGATGAGAAAGGAGAGAAAAATATGAGTGGAAACTATACAGTAGTTGTAGATGGTCAAAAGTTTAGTGTTCAGGTTGCTGAGGGTGATGCAAATATTCAAGTAACAGCAGTAGATGGTGAAGCGGTTGCACCTTCAGCACCAGCGGCGCCAGCAGCTGCAAGTGGAAATGAGTTAGATGTTAAAGCTCTTTTACCAGGAAATGTTTGGAAAATTGTTGCTAATCCAGGTCAAAGTGTAAATGAAGGTGATGTAATCATGATCTTAGAATCTATGAAAATGGAAATAGATGTTGTTGCACCTCGTGGGGGAGTTGTAAAAAGTATCAATGTAGCTACAAACGATAAAGTAGTAGAAGGTCAACTTGTAGCAGTAATGAGTTAATCATATGAAAGTTTTATTGATTAAATTTTTTACACTATTTATGCTCTTAGGCGTCAGTAGTGTTTACGCTGGAGGATCTACTCATGGTGTAGCAGAAGCTGCTCCCGAGTATCATGTAAAGCCATTTAGTGAAATGATTGGTGGATTTTTAGAGTCTACAGGTATCAATGCTATGATAAACCCTGATCCAAATGAGATGAGCTCACATGGTGAAAAGATGAGTGATTTTCATAAAGGCTGGGGAAGAATCATAATGATTCTTGTAACGTTCTTACTCTTTTACTTGGCAATTGCAAAAGGTTTTGAACCTTTACTTCTTTTGCCAATAGGCTTTGGTGGACTTTTGGCAAATATCCCTGTAGCGGGTATTGCGGGTCCTGATGGATTCTTGGGTATTATTTAAGAAATGGGTCTCTCGAACCAACTTTTTCCAATTCTTATTTTTATAGGTGTTGGAGCTATGACAGATTTTGGTCCATTGCTTTCAAATCCTAAAACTGCACTTCTTGGGGCTGCAGCACAATTTGGTATTTTTGGAACACTTGTAGGTGCAGTTGCACTTTCTCAATATACAACGATTTTTGATTTCTCATTGCAACAGGCTTCCGCGATTTCAATCATTGGTGGAGCAGATGGTCCTACATCAATCTTTATC
>Ga0181569_10001246_pt1 | contig 20075 bp, 12 predicted proteins | sample 101ome_19_FD_132452 | JGI IMG/M metagenome (GOLD analysis project Ga0181569, IMG submission 132452) | Coastal salt marsh microbial communities from the Groves Creek Marsh, Skidaway Island, Georgia - 101405AT metaG (megahit assembly) | ecosystem: Environmental > Aquatic > Marine > Intertidal...
AAACGAATCGAGTCTTCACTGCCACGTATCCTCGGATACCAACTTTTTCTTCTTGGCCCATCCGATGAGGGGCGACACCAACGTCGCGAGCATGTGCACCCCCAACAACGGCTGAAACAGAAACGGCCACAAGAACAACCACGTCCCCAAGAACGGTTCATCGTACGACAGCCCGTTCCCTTTGCTCAACCGCACGCCCACGCCCGCGATGAGCCACGTCAGGATGAATAAGATGACGAAAAAATCATACAGCAAAAACGTATCGATCGCCTCCTTGATCCCATCCATCGCGCTCGGCGCCTCCTCGGATTCGCTCGCGCCCGCGGCGCCGGACGACGACGCGCCCTTGGCGCTCGTCTCTCGCGCCTTGGCCTCGGCGTATCGCGCGATGTCAGCCTCGAGCTCGCTCGAGACGTCAAAGTTCCGACGTCTGGTGAGGTCGTCGTCGTCCGAGACGCCCGCGCGAGGGACGACGCGCGCGCGCGACGCGAGGACGCGCGAGAGGGACGCGCGAGAGTGCGTGCGGTCGTCGCGCGAGACGCGCGCGCGCGGACGCGCGAGGGACGCGCGCACGGTGAGCATGGCGCCGAACGAGTGCGAGCTCGCGCGTCGCGGTTTGGGCACTGGTGCGAGCGATGCGCGCGCGACAGTGGGCGTCGTGCGATGGCGACGACGGCGACGCGCGCGACGGTGCGAGTGGGGATTCGCGCGCGCGTCGCGACGCGCGACGCGGCGCGAGGGGCGCGTGCGCGAGAGAGAGACGGCGCGAGAGGCGCGCGATTGATAACGAGAAGAAGAAGCCGAGGATGCGAGGAAACGTCGAGACGCGTCGCGATCTCGACGCGCGCGGTGGACCCAACGTACGTCGACGCGTTGGGCGTGAGCGCAGCGCAGTGGGAACAGGTGGAGGGCGGACTGTTCGGCGCGTCTTTGGTGCCGTACCTGGGATTTTTGTATTTTTTACAAAAGCCCGAGAGCGCGTGCCCGCGTGGGACGCTCTTCGGATTTAAGTTTCTCTTGGCGTTTGTGTTCGGAACGATACCATTCGCGATATACGCCAAGGTGGAGTACGATGAGATATTGGCCAACGTGGACGTGCTGCACGGAGTGGCGGAGTCGTTGTTGACGATGACGAACGTGTTCATCGTGCTCGGTTTTCGACAAGGCTTGCGCGAGGCGAGCGAAGGGAGCGGTGGAGACGGGAAACGAAAGACGACGAGCTTGGGGGATATCGGTGCGGCTTTATTTTGCGCTTTAGTCGCGTCGAGTGTGATGTTCGGGGCGTCGGATGCGTTGGCGAACGGTGACGTTGGCGCCGCCGCGGCGGCGTGGGATTCGACGTGGCCGAGAATCGAACCCGCGAACGCGCTGAGTCTACCGACGTGGGTTATTCACGTGTCGAGCCTCGTGGAATGGTTGATCGCCATGGGTTTAGCGTGGGAATACGCCGAAATGACGAAACGACCGGCGTGGAAAGGATTGACGTGGGGGATGGTGCCGTGTCACGCGTCTGGTATCGCGGCGTGCACGTTTCATTTATTTTACAATGCGCCGGCTCTGAACAGCGTCGTCGCCATGCAAGCGTTCCTGACCGTCGTCGGTAACACAACGTGCGCCATCGCGGCGTATCGCATCGCGCAGGAAGGCGCGCGCGAGTCAAAAACACTCGAGTCGAATCCACGAACCGCCGACGAAGCCGCCGACGAAGAGCCAGAAGTCATCGAGATCTCCATCGGTTCCGAGTCTATGAAAGGTTGGGAAGATTTGTCTGCCGCGTGGTCTGTGGATTCCGACGCCGTACTTTTGCTCAAACTCGCGTTGGTATCCGTCGTTGTGTCCGCCGGAGTCAAGTACGGTTCGTTGCTCGTCGATTTCCCGTTCGAGCCCAACGTGTGGCTCGCGTTTAGCATCATTTTCATCCCGACCCTATTGAATTGCGCAAAGTGGAAACAGTTGAGCGATGAAGACGCGACGGCGGCGGCCGCGCGCACGTAGACCCATTCAGCGTTGTATGTTAGTTCAACATTTCATGTACAGTACAGTCGTCGTCGGACTCTCCTCGCGCGCTCCCCACTCTGAGACCGTCCCTTGCAAACCGAAACCGCACGCGGGCGATGGCGACGGACGCACCGTCGACGAGTGGACAATCGCGAGACGTCGCGCCGACCGTCGAGATCGAGGACGAGACCGTCGTCGCGCTCCGAGCGGCTTTGGGACACACAATCGACTCTCACGAAGTCGAGTTATTCTTGCGCGCTGTCGGCGTGAGAGACGTCCACGGTGACGTGAGCGATCGAAAAAAGTTTCCTCCGAGCTCTGAATTCGTCAATTACAAGCCTCACGGCGTCTCGTTGTGTTTCGAGAACGGTACGTTGGACACGGTGCATTGTTACGCAGCGGGCGTCGACGGTTACGGCGCGTACGCGGGCGCTTTGCCGAGCGCCATCGCCATCACAAGCGCCGCGGTCGACGTCGTGCGCGCGTTGGGTGAACCGACGACGAAAGGCGGCGTCGGAAGAATGATTTGGTTATCGTACGATCACATGGGCATTAAATTCGACATCGCCGCGACTGACTGGCAAGAGCCCGACGCGACGATCACGTCGGTGGCGATTTGGGACGCGAGTGGATACGGCGAATGACTAGGAACGTAGACAGAGTAGGTAGCTAGTTTGTATGACAAATCGAGGACAGGTGTCGTCGTTACGATCGATATGTGCTATGTGTGACGAGCGCGCGATTCACTTACTTCTTTTTACGGCGTTTTCGTCCTCCTTCGGCCCTTGCACGCTGCGGCATTTTGTTCCCATCCTTATCCACCGCCGCCTTGGCTCGTTCATTTCGCTCAACGAGTTTTTGCGCGTGGTTTTTAATGTAGATCGGATCGGTCGCCATCTTCAGCGGCTCCTTTTGAGGAACGCGAACCGGCTCGCGCTCCTTGGACGAAGACGACGACGAAGACGAAGAAGACGAAGAAGACTCGCTGTCGCTCCCCGCCTCGTCGTCGTCGTCGTCCAAGAAGAAGTCATCCTTCTCTTCTTCCGCGTCGTTGTCGTCGCCGTGCGCCGCCATGGCTGCGCCACCCTCGTTCTCGTCGCCGAGCGCCGCCGCCTCAGCCAAGTTCGCCTTGACGAGCTTACGCAGTCTCGCCCGCTCCTTGGTCGCGTGTTCCGTGTCCCCCTCCTTCACCAACACGCTCACGTATTTCTCACCCCTCGGGAAATGCATCACGTACTCCAAATCTTCCCTCAACTGCGCTAATTCATCTAATTCCTCCGCGCTCAATCCGCCCTCGTCCTTCGCGTCTCGCTTCTTCTCCAGCTGTTCGATCCTTCTCGTGAGCTTGACGCGCTCGAAAAACTTAACCTTGTGATACTTGGTGGACAGTTTCTTCTCGCGTTCGATTCTCGCGTTCTCTTTCCCGGCGTCGCGCAGTTTCTCGAGCTCACGCTCCTTTTCCTCGCGAAGTTTCGCCGGGACACCGTCGCGCTTGAGCAAGCGCTCGATGCTTCGAATTTGATTCTTGACGCTCGGACGCTTCGCCTGCGCGTGTTTCCCGCCCGTGCGCGGCACCCATTTCTTACGCTTAATCCCACCATCCGGTTGTCTCGGGTTTTCGGGTCGCATCACGCGCGAGACGCCGACGAGTGGCGCGCGCGCGCGTCGTCGAGGTGGCGGCTGCGAAAGGGCGAGAGCGTGTATTACGAAACATAATGAGAGTTGTTTGTTCTACAATCAACGACGTGTGCGCTACATGCAATGGTGTACATACACGGGGGTTCGAAGCGATCGCGACGACGCGACGACGACGACTCGACGACGACGCGTCAGCTAAACAACGCGCGTCCCGCGAGCATTTGCGACGACCGATTCGACCCGCGGCTCACGCGAGGCGACGCGTTCATCTCCAAGTGTAGCTTCATCGCCATCTCTTCGTCCGTCAACTCTTTGGGCGCACCCGTCGATATCGTATCGTCGTCACCGGTCAATCCCGGCGTCGTCGAACGTTCGCTCTTCGTCGTCAATTTCTTCTTCTTCTTCTCCGTCTTATCGCCGCCGCCGCCCCCGTTCGCCGTCGTGAGCGACGACGAGCTCGCGTTTCGCCCCTTCTTCTTCAACGACTTCGCGTCCCTATCGCTCTCGTCCCCGAAGAACGACCCACCACTCTCATCCGCCGCGATCTCTTGCAGAGACTTCCCCATCAAACGCGGATCCAGCAGCGCCGCGCGGACGTACGCCTCCCCCGCCAAGCGCGCCTTTTTACTCCCCAAATCCATGGGCGAGTGCGCCACGTCTCGCAACACGCTCCCCAATCGTTTTCTCGGCGGCAGCGTGTGCACCTCCGCCGAGGCGTACAAGAAATCCATCGCGCGCCTTCACGATCGCGCCTTCACGCGCCTTCACGTCGGCGTTCGAGCGACGGTGACGATGACGAATTCACCGCGGGACGAATGAAGAATGCGATGCGATGGAACGATGAATCGCGTCCGTCGCCGCGTTCGTCCGTCCGGTGTACGCACGCGGCGACCCGTCGTCCGCGCGTCCGCACGTCCGTGCGTCCGTGCGTCCGTCCGCGCGCGTCACCGACGATCCGTCTCCCGCGCCGAGCTCTCCCGCGCGTCGTCCGTCGTCGTCGTCCCGCCGATCGACCGGCGCCGCCATTCGCGCGCGCCCGTAATCGTGCCGGGGTGGTGCGACGTGTAGATTTAGGTTCTCGTGCGTGTATTTATCGATACTGTGTCTGGACGTACAGTACGAGGACGTTCCAAAGAAGCGCTATTAGTTTAGTGGTAGAATATAAGTTTCCCATAATATCTGGATTTAACTTAAGGCCCGGGTTCGATTCCCGGATGGCGCATATTTTTTTTCAAACTCGGCGGCGTTTCTTCGGCGCGCCGCCGCCGCCGCCGCCGCCGCCGCCTCCTCGGTACCGACGTTCGAGTTCGCGCACGGTGGCGCACGAGCCGAGGGCGTTTTTCATCTTGAGTACGACGGATCGGCGGACGTCTGGGGTGCATCGCCATTTTCGAGACGCGGGCGTCGTCTGTAGATAAAACACGCCGGTGTCGTAACTGGACACGCGGTGGCGTTCGCGGCTCGGCCGGGTGTGCTGCGCGCCGTCGCAGAAACCGTGTGATTCAGCGTCCACGATGTCTGGCTCGTGACGCAGGAACGGGCACTGGAGAAGCGCTCTCCAAAAGTGACAGTCTCGCCACGCCGGGACGACGACGACGAAGGATAACGCCTCGTCGGCGTTTTCCGCTCGTTCGAGGAGAGCGCGCGCTTTCGTCACGGCTCGAGACATCGTCTCCGGAACGAACGGTGGGTTCATCTCGAAAGAACCGCGCGTTGGCGCGAAGCCATCGCTAAAAAAGCTTCCTAACGATCCAAAGAACCGGTCAACGTCGAAAAATGCCGAACAAAACGACGCGTATCTCGCATTCAGCGGAGAAGCGAAACACTCGCACGCGACGCCCAACTTTTCGTGAAGAACATCAAAGGCATCTTCTCCCAGCGCCGCTTGATACCCAGCGCCGCCCAGTGTCTCGTATCTCATCAACAAAGCGAACACGGCGAACGCGAACGTCTTGTACTCGTCTGAATTCAAGTCTTGAGACAACTGTTTCCCACCGCGACACGTCCGACAATATAGCGCGCGCAGCTTTGAGATGTGCGTCTTCGTCACCTTTACGTACGGTTTCAACCCTCTCAGCTGCAGCGTGAGAAAACCACCTCTGTCGCAAATCTCTACGTCGTCCTCTTCGTCGACGATGTCTTCGCACCTCCTCGACCATCGCTCGGCGGCGTCTTTCGATTTCTTCACCGCGTCCGTCGCGCCACGCTCGGCATCCTTCTCGCTCGCGCCGTGTCGAATCAAATCGTTTCTCAATCCTCCCCCAGGATCACCTCTCGGCAAGAGCGGCGGCGACGCGGACGACGACGCGGACGACGACGCGGACGACGACGCGTCCTCCGCCGCCAGCGCGCTTCGGGCCAACCACCTCTCGTACAACAACAGCGGCGCCCCTTTCGAATGCGCGGACGACGTGGACGCGCAACATCCGCTGGAGATTCGCGCGAGCTCACTCCTCACGCGCTTCACCTGCTTGTGAAGCTCAAACTCGCGTCGAGCGGCGAGGCGGGCGGCTGTTCGATTCGTCGAGCGCTTTTCTGCGCTCGGGACGGTGACGCCGGACGCCTCGGCGCGCTCGAGGAACCGCGCGCGTGGGTCCCATATGCGCGGCGCGCGAGCCGATGAGACGGATGCGGTGACGTCTGACGAGTTCACCATGACGCGGTCGCGAGCGGGCGAGAGGCGAGCTCTGCCGCGTCCGCGAGCGAAGAAATGAGACAAATGCGTCCGAGTCGGGGAGACGAATGAACGAAGAGACTCACGAAGAGACTCGAAGACTCGGTGATTAAAACAGATATCATTTAAAATATATATATTGCGCTAATTACAAGATTAGTCTATAATCCGCCACCAGCGATAATTCTTGGAAGGATGGCGGTGGCGACGCCGAGGGCGTAGTACGCCCAAACCGGAATGTCGTTGACGTCGACGACGGTGTCGCCCTTGGCTCGGCCATCCATCATGGCTTGCATTTTTTCGCCATCGTCGGTCTTTTCGAGCGCCTGGGTGACCTTGGAAGAGATTTCGTCGATGGTCGACTCATCGATGTCCATGGACGTGGCGTATCGGCGCTTGATACGATCCAACTCGTCCGCAATCTTTCGCGACTCTTCGAGCACCTTGCGTTCTTCGCCGTACAGAGCCAAAAAGTCGGCGAGCTTCTTCTCCGTTGCGCCCAACTTTTCGCGCACGACGATGAGTTGCTTCTCGCTCGTCTCAATTTGAGACTTGTAGACGGAAACGTCTTTCGTTTCCGCACGGAGACGGACGAGTTCGGACTCGGCGGCGTCCGCGCGCGTCTCGGCGCCAGAGACATCGGCGAGCGCTTGACGAGCGAGCTCATCGATTTCACGTTGATGCTTTTGTTGCATTGCGGTGTATCGAGATTCAAACTCAGCGGAGAGACGTGCGATCTCACTCTCCTTCTGGTTCTTGGCGTTCGCGAGAGCTTGGCTGAGCTCGGTCTGCAAACTAGAGAGCTCGCTTCTGAGCTGTTCCATCTCTGCCGTCTTGGTGGCGCCGACATCTATGAGCTTGCTCTCTATTTGAGCCTTTTCGTTGGCGACGGCGTTGAGCTGCTTTTCCAGTTCAGCGACGCGAGCTTGCGCGGCATCCCTGGCCGTCTTCAGCGTGGCAACCTCCTTCTTGAGATCAGCCTGAGCGTCAACTTGGTTTTGCTTGGCGTCGCGCAGTTGTTTCTCGAGGTCGCTCACCTTGGCCACAGCGGCGTCTCTGGAGCTCTTGAGCGCGGCTAACTCTTGCTCGAGTTCACTTACACGGGACTTTGCGGCGGCGGCATCTGCCAACGCGGCTGACGCGTCGTTCTGTGCGCTCTGCGTCGCCGCATTCGCGTCGGCGAGAGCCTTCTCCAACTTGGCCTTTTCAGCCTCGAGCGTCTTCACCTTGCCGGCGCTCGTCGTGTCCACCTTTAACATCACAGCCGAGAGTTCAGTCTTGTGCTGCGCGACGATGTTCGCCAACTCATCCGCGTGCGCCTTTTTGAGGTCAGCCGTCGCTTGTTTGACGAGTTTCTCGTACTCGGCGACTTCAGCTTCGAACGCGGCTCGCGCCTTGGCAGACTCGTCCAGGAACATTTGTTCCAACTTTTTCCTTTGGTCTTCGGCCTGCGCGATGACATCCGCACGAGTCTTTTCGAGATCCGCCTTGGACTTGGCTTCGAGCGCGGCGCGCTCGGCTTCGGCATCGCTCAACGCCTTGGCGAGCTTGTCCTTTTCGCTAGCGAGTTGAGCTTCAAGAGCCTTGATCTGCGCATCCAACTTGGACATCTCGCCGCTGGCCTTCAACGCACTCTCGAGTTCTTGCTTCAAATTGGCAAGCTCAGCCTCTTGGTTGCGCTGGGCTTGCGCCAATGCCGCTTCGTGTGAAGAGGTCATCTCGGACATGAACGCCTTGAGATCCGCAATCTCTTTCTCCAAACTGGGGATGAGAGCAGCCTTTTCGAGAGCCGCCGCGAGTCTCTTCTCAACATCTTCAAAGTTCTTCTTTTCCAGTTCAGCCAACTTTGATTTGAGAGCGGCGATTTCCGCCTCGGCCGCCTGCAACTTTGACTCGTACTTAGCCTTGGCATCGTCCTCAGCCTTTTGCAAAGCAGCCTTGTTCTCGCTTTGAAGCGTCGAGATCTTCGAAAGAAGAAGTTGATCGGCGCTCTCCGCGGCCTCTTTGACCGCGGCGATTTCCTTGGCGTGCTCCGCCTTGAGCGCGGCGACGTCAGCTTCGTACTTGCTCTTCGCGTCGGCGAGAGCCTTTTGAGCGGCGGTAACATCGTCGTCGGTGCGCGAGCGAAGTTCTTCAATCTGAGAAGCCAGCTTGGCTTCCATTTCCGCTTGCTTTTCTCTCATTTGCGCCTCAATTTGGGAGTCAATTTCCGCGAAACCTTGCTCTTTCGCCTTCAACGCGGCGGCGGCCTCCGCGTTTGCCGCGGACAACTTCTTGTCGTGCTCGACTTCAAGCGCCGCGATGCGAGCCATGAGCGAGTCTCTCTCCGACGAAATGCTCGTGGTACTCTCGAGCGCTTGCGCCTTCAACGCGCGCTCGAGTTCTCGGAGCTCGTTAGAAAAGTTAAGTTCCATGTCGGCCATTTGCTTCGCCGCATATTCCTTGTTCGCCGCGAGCTGGGCTTCCAAATCCTTGATTTGTTCTTCGGCTTCCGCGAGCTTTGCCTTGAGGGCGTTAATCTCGGCTTCGTACTGCGCCTTGGCGTCCGCGCTAGCGGCAGTGGCGTTTGCTCGGGCAGTCGCGAGATCAGCCTCAAGCTTCTGGACTGCAGCCTTGTATTCAGTCTCCATGGAGTTGTACTTGCTCGTCAACACGTTGATCTCCTCTTGCTGGTTCGCGGCAGCGACGGCAGCTTCAAGAGCTTGAGCCGCTCTCGCCTTCTCAGCGGCAAGCTCACGAGCAGCGCTCTGTTGAGACGCACTGAGTTGATCTTCGAGCGCCTTGATTTTGCTGGCAAACTCAGCCTCGAGCTGTTCTCGCAACTTCTTGGTCTCAGCAGCATGGGCACCTTCGGCGTCTCTGAGCTTACCCTCCATCGCGAGAATGGCGTTGGAGTGCTCCGCCTTCAACTGTTCGATGGCAGCCTTGTGCGTGCGCTCGATTTCATCCATCTTCGCCAGCCACTTTTTCTCGGCTTCAGCTTCCGTGGAGGCGAGCGCCGACTCGAGCGCAGACTTGGACTGCGCCTTGAGCGCCGCAATCTCAGACTCGTAACCATCCGCCTTGGACTTGGCGGCGGCTTCGGCAATCTCCAACGCGTTGATTCGCGATTCGTACGTAGAGATGATCTTTTGCGTCTTGGCGACTTCGGAATCGAAGAGTACCTTCAACGCGCGTCGCTCACCTTGGAATGAGCGCTTGGCGCTGTCCATTTGCGCGGCGAATTCAGCCTCCATCGCGACGCGCGTAGCCTTGGCTGTGAACTCAATTTGCGCGTGAAGCTCTTGCTTGGCATCCTCCTTGAGACCACGCAATTTGTTCTTGAAGTCCTTTTCCATCTTTTCAACCTTGACTTTGTGTGCCGCGGCGAGACGATCCATCTTTCCAGACCAGAACATGTTCAACTTGTCCTCCGCCTCTTGGATGGACTTTCTCAAGCTCTCGCCAGAGAAGTTCTTCATCTTTGCAGATTCAGACTTCAACAGATCGAAGACTGCTTGACGCTCATTCTTAGAAGTCTTCAGTTGTTTTTGAAGCTCGGCGATCGCGGCATCTTTTTCAGCCAAGAGTTCGGCCGTCATGCGAATTTCTTCAGCCTTCAATTCCTCAATCAACGCGCGCTTCTCTTGCTCGTGCAAATGGATTTGTTCAGCCACGGCTTCCACAATTTCCTCCTTCGCGGCAACGAGAGCTTGCGCGTGTTCTTGTTTGAGGAGTTCGAGGCTTCGCGCGTGCGCAGTTTGGGCGGCGGCGGCGGCGGTCTCATACGTGGCTTTGAGAACGGCCATCTCCGCGCGCACGGCGTCGACATCCTTCGCACTCTCGAGCTTGGCCTTTTCGAGGTTATCCGTGTGCGCTTTCTGGGCCGCATCGGCGGAAGATCTGTACGTAGCTTCCAACTTGGCTTTTTCGGACAACCAAGAGTCTTCGCCGGCCTTTCTCGCGTCACGCTCAACTTGCGACATCTTGTTGTCGTACTCGCGCTTGAGCTGTTCCATGGCGTTGGCGTGCTGCGCCTCCAAATGGTCAACCTTCTTTTTCCATTCATCGTTCGCCTTCTTCTCCGCTTCAGCAATTGCAGCGCGCATCTCAACCTTCCATGCCTCCTCTTTGTCTTTCATCAGGAGTTCCATCGCTTGTCGCTCCGAGAGCGCCTCAGCGATGGCGCGTTCCAACTCGCGCTCGGCGTCGACCTTGGCTTGAGCCATGGCGGCGGCGAGTTCTTCCTTGGACTTTTCAAGCGCCATGCGCTCCGCGAGAGCTTCGGCGATGGCATATTCCAATTCACGCTCGGATTCGAATTGAACTTCGGCCACGGCCGTGACGAGTTCCGCTTCGGCCTTCTCGGCCACTTGCATTGCCGTCTCAAGCTGGGAAATGAGCGCGAGCTTTTCGGCTTCGATGGAGGTGACTTGAGCGTGCCAGTTGGCAGCCTGTGCCTCCTTGACGGAGATGGCCTTTTGGAGCTTGGAGACTTCAGAAAACATCAACGCCTTCTGCGCTTGGTACAGACCCTTCGCTGCGCGAACCTTGGATAAGAGATCGTTGCGCTCGACGGCGAACTTTTCCTCCATGCCCGCGACGTCAGCCTCCAACTTGGCGATTGTCTCTCTGAGCAACGCGGTATCTCGATCGAATTGTTCGCGCATGCGCTCCTTCTCCTTTTCGAACTGCGCCTTGGCTTCTTCGAGCGCTTTCGCCTTGTCCGCCGCGGCGTTTTTGTTTTGTTCCTTGAGGCGAGCGATTTCCATCTCCAAGCGAGACACTTGCGATTGATGACGCTCTTCGACCGAGCGCATCTCTCGCTCAAACTGAACTTGCTTTTGTTCAAGCTCGGCCATTTCCGCCTCGAACTCGCGCATCATGACCTCACGAAGCGCCTCAAGACGCTCGAAAGACTTGGCGCCGCGAACCATGGCGGCGGCGTGCACGTCGGCGTCGTACGAGCGTTCGATCAAGGACGAGTCGCCGATCGTGCGCAACAACCAAGCCGCCGCGCACGTCGCCGCGGAAGCCGCGGCCGCGCTGAGCACGCACGTCGCGCTCACCTTGTACGCCTGCACGATGACGATCGACAACAGAGAGCCGAACGCGTACGTCGCGCACATGGAGAAGGCTCCCGGCACGGAGGATAAACCGCCAAACTTACTCCAGATGTACGCCGACGCGAGCGTCGCCGCGGTCGCCGCGCTCGCCCGAATCGCACTCGCGCCCGGCGTCGCCGCCCACGTCAATCCACCGACGTTCACGAAGGCGTAATCCGCCGCGCACACCGCGCCCACGACGGCCGCCGCCGCCAAGAGCGCCTTGGCCAACCCGCTCGGCCCATCGCCCGACGAGCCCGAACTCTTCGTCGTCGTCGTCGTCGTCGTCGTCGTCGAACTCTTCTGCTCGTACGTCAACCGCAACGATCCATCCGCGTTCGAGTTCGCGACGACGTCTCGCCGCTTCGACGCCCCCCGCGCCGCCCCCCCGTCGCCGTCTCTCCCGATCGTCCCTCGCGCGCTCACCACGCGCGCCCGCACGCCTCGCACGCACGCATCACTCCCATCCACGCACCACCGTCTCGCGTCGACGCCCACGCGCGCGCGTCGCGCGATCGTCGATCGCGTCCCGATGACGGTGGCGTTCCCACCACCGATCGTCATCGTCGTCGTCGTCGCGCGCGTCGTCACCACCATCGCGCCGAGCGTCGCGCGCGCTCGATACACACGTTCGCTCTCACCCTCCTCGATCGATCTCGCGCGTCGTCCTCGCGCGCGTCGTCGGCTCACGACGGGCGCACGACCGACGGTACGATGCACGCCGATCGTCCTCATCGCGCGCGACATCCGTCACCGTCGATCGAGTCGTTCGATCGACTCGATCGATCGATCACCGGTCGACTCGATCGACTCGATCGATCGATCAACGGTCGACTCGATCGATCGATCAACGGTCGACTCGATCGACTCGATCAACGGTCGGGGGGTGTTCGACCGAGGTCAGGGAAAGGGGGACTCGAGGATGAGTCCTGATCGACGGTCGGGGCCCACCCACACCCACGGGTCGAGCCGCGACGACGAAGTCCTCCAGGCGACCGACCGTCGGGCGTGCATCCGCCCCCGGGACCGATGTAGTACACATGGGCCTATGTAGTACACTGTAGGGACCGTGCCGAGTATTTTTTCAACCGTCGGTCGTCTCCGACCGGTCGTCTCCGATGGATTCGATGGGTCGTTGTCGATGGCGCGTGCGCGATGATTATTGGTGGGATTATTCGGAACGCATCGACGCAGCGTGTGCGACGTGAGAGCGCCGCGTGTACAGTGTGTGGACGAAGAACGGGCGTCATGGCGTCTCTGTTCGCGAAAATGTGCCCGGGCTCGTACGATAGTCTCGAGGTGGCGGCGAGAGCGCTGTTGCACGCGCAGTTGGGATGCGCGCTCCTCGGGACGCTCGGATGGCAGGGCACCGGGTACTGCGCGGGGGTGATGGCGATGTCCGCGCTCGGGATCGCCGCGCTCGAGACGCAGAATAAGGCTTTGTTAAAGGTGCGGGAGCGCGCGGAGAGGACGCGTCGGGTAGGGGGGGCGAGACGCGAGGGTGGGGCGGGAGAGGCGCGTCGGCGCGACCGCGATCGACGCGAGAATGCGCGAACGAGCGCGCGGAGACTGACGGTGATGTGTCGTGTGACGCGCGATGACAGTACACGGCGATGAGCTATTGGTGGACGTTTTGGTTGGACATGATCTGGCTCATCGTGTGGGCGGAAAGAAACACAAAGGCGACCTCGTACCCAAAGTACGAGGTGCGAGGCAACGAGCTCGCCGCCGGGATGGTCGTCTTGAGTTTTCTGCTCAAGTTTCCGCAATTCTTGATTTGGCAAAAGTTGTGGCACTTGGGATTTAAGACGACCGGTAACGCCCAAGGTCCGTCGAGATACGTCGATTTCGCGACGAATCCGGTGGCGAGAGGTCAAGAGATGGGCGCGCCGCCGCCGCAGTCGCCGGGCGCGAGCGCCTTTTCCCAACCACCGCGAGCGACGACGCCGAGTTCGCCGGCGCCCGTCGTGCGTTCTCCGTCACCGGTGGTGGCGTCGCCAGGACCCTTGGCGCCGGCACCGGCGGCGCCGTCTCCGCCCGCCCCGATTTCGGCGCCGGCGGTGGTGAGCTTTACGCCGAGCGGACCGAGCGGACCCAACAACGTGTAAACGACGCCGTCAATCGTTTCTCCAGTAATTTTAGCCACACTAAACGCGTATTGCACAAAAAAGGTAGAGTCCGTCGCGCGTTTTCTTGGAATCATGGTTCGCGGGATAATAATAATATGGAATAAATTTGCTCTGAAATCGCTCCGTTTTACGGCGCGCGTTCGACGCGCGACAAAAATGATGAAACGAATCCAACGCGTTTCGGGAAAGATTTGGGTGAGATTTGCATTCAATCGACTAAAAAGTGCTGGCGCGCGACGAACGAATGTGACGATCAAACAAACCGTCTCTTCGATCGACGCCTGTCGTGGGCTGTGCGGTATCGTCGTGAGCGAGGCGCGAGCTCTCGGAAACCGAGCAAACGTCTCGTCCGCGGGATGAACGACGCTCCATCCGCGTCGTCTTTCTCCATCCTCCTCTCATTTACTCATCGCTCTTCTTTCTCTTAAAGAGCATGATGTGCGGCTCCGGGCGATGAATGGCTACGACTCGCGCGAACGTCGCGTCGTCGTCAGTCTCAGCGCGCGCGCCTTCGCGAGCCTTCCCGCGACGCGTCCCCCGGTTCTCTCTCCGCGTTGTCGTCTCTCGCGCGCACGCACCGTAATGAATCCACCCTCTCGATTGCTGCACGCCCAATCCACGCCATTCCGTCTGCGATCGTCGCCAAAACATCAATCAATCAGTCATTCAATTCTCGCGTCTCCAGTCAGTCAGTCTGGGGGACCGAAGCCCATCGTCCACCCGCGCATCCATCCATCCAACCACCGTCTCGCGTCTCGCGTCTCCGCGCGCACCTCGGACAACAAACGATTCTTCGGTAACATCTTCGCGATATCCGGCGGTAACACCACGTGCCTACGGTCGCGCGCGTCGTCGTCATCGCCATCGTCAGTCTCAGTGTCGTCGGTCGGTCGCGAACGAATCAATCCGAAGGGCGTCGTCATTCGACGCGCGTCGCGTCGCGCGCGACCCGTCGCGCGCACCGGTACTCGTTCTCGTCGTCGTAATATTTTTCGCTGTACTGAATCTGCGGCATGGCGTCGCGCGCGCGCGCGTCCGCGTGTGACGCGCGCGTCGGATGGATGCACCGCCGCAACCATTCCGTGGAGGACCGACAGGTGGGTTTGAAACCAGAGGCGAGGAGAGGCGGAGGCGCGCGCGAAGGAAGGGGGCGAGAGCTATGCATGCTAGATGTGGTGATGACAAGGCGCGCGGTGATCACGAGGAGAGAGCGTTCGTGACGGTATCGAGGGCGTCGCGAAGGGCGTCGTCGAGCTGGGAGGCGTCGCGACCGCCGGCTTGGGCGAAGCCGGGCTTGCCGCCGCCGCCGCCGCCGCACTTTTTCGCGGCGGCGCCGAGGACTTGGCCAGCCTTGAGACCGCCGAGCTTTTGAACCTTGTCGTCGAAGAGGGCGACAAGACCGACGTTTGAACCGTTGGCGCTGCCGAGGACGACGGCGGCGCCGTCGCCGAGTCGAGCGGCGAGGTCCTCGGCGGCCACCTTGAGCGCGGCGGGATCGACGCCGTCGAGACGGGCGACGAGCACCTTGGATTCGCCGACTTGTTTCGCCTCGGAGACCAAGGCGCCGGCTTTGGCGACGGCTAATTCGCCTCGAAGGGAATCAGCAAGCTTTTGCGCGGCGATCAAGTCTTTTTGCAGACTCGTGACTCGACCGGCGATTTCCTCGGGGGGGACGCGAAGCGCGCCGGCGAGTTGCTTGACGACGGCGTCTCGCTGTTGCAAGAGCTCCACGACGCCCGATCCGGAGACGGCTTCGATGCGTCTGATGCCACTCGCGATGCCGGCTTCGCTTAAAATCTTAAATCCACCAATCTCAGCCGTGTTGGACACGTGCGTGCCTCCGCACAGCTCCATGGAGATGCCCGGAACGTCGACGACGCGCACGACGTCGCCGTACTTTTCTCCAAACATCATCGTCGCTCCCTTCTCCTTGGCGGCGGCGATGGGCATCTCTTCCGCGGTGAGCGCCGCGCTCTGCGCAATCCAACCATTGACCAAGTTTTCAACCTCCGCGAGTTGCGTCTCGGTCGGCGCCTTGGGGCAGTTAAAGTCAAATCTGAGACGATCGAATCCGCACAGAGACCCGGCTTGCGAGACGTCGTCGCCGAGCACCTTTTTGAGCGCCGATTGCAACAAGTGCGTCGCCGTGTGATTACTCTTGGCGCGACGACGAGTATCTTCGTCCACGTTCGCGGTGACTTGACTGCCCTTCTTGAGCGACCCGGACGTCACGGTGGCTGAGTGCACGATGATGCGACCGCCGCCCGCTTTTTGTACGTCGTCGACGCGCAACTCGGCGCCGTCGGCGGCGTGAAGCGTCCCGTTATCGCCGACTTGACCGCCGCTCTCGGCGTAAAACGGGGTAACGTCCAAAACTACGTCCACCTTCGCGCCCTCCGGCGCTTCCTCGACCGATTCACCGTCGAGAACGATGGCCAAGACGTTGGACGCTGCGCTCGACGTGCGCTCGTATCCGACAAAGGCGCTCGTCGACCCGAGCTCGTCGGCGACGCGCGCGAGGGTGTTCCCGACCGTGACGTCCACGGTTTGATGCGCAGCTTGACTCATCGATCGCTGTTCAGCCATGGCGGCCTCGAAACCTTCCAAATCAACCTTGACGCCAGCCTCGGCGGCGACATCCGTCGTGATGTCGAGAGGAAAACCGTACGTGTCGTACAGCGTAAAGGCGTCCTTCCCGCTCAAACCGGCGTTGTTCTTCTTCGCCGTCTCGATGAGCTCCGCGAGCATCTCTTCACCGCGACCCAGCGTCTTTTGGAAACTCAATTCCTCGCGCTCGAGCTCGGCGAGGATTCGCGCCGTATTCTTCGCCACCTGAGGATCGCAGTCGTGCGACATGGAGATGGCGACCTCGGCGATGGCGGGCGTAAACGCGCTCGCACCCTCCGCCGGTTTAATCCCGAGCAATCGTCCGTTTCGCACGACCCGTCGAAGGAGACGTCTGACGATATACCCACGACCGACGTTGGACGCAAAGACGCCGTCAGAGATCATGTAACTCACGGCGCGCGTGTGATCGCCGATAACCTTGAGCTGTTGCTTTTGCGCGGCGTCGCACGTCGCGTAGTCGAGACCAGCCATGGACGCAGCCTTATCGATGATGGGCTTGATGAGATCAGTCTCGTAGTTGTTCGGCACGCCTTGCAAGATTTGCGCCATGCGTTCGAGACCCATGCCGGTGTCGATGTTTTTATTCTTCAACGGCGTCACGCTCCCGTCCGCGTCGCGGTTGAGCTCCATGAAGACGAGATTGTAAAATTCAATAAATCGAGAATCGTCATCCAGATCGATGCCATCCATCCCGCGCTCGGGATGGAAATCGTAATACAACTCCGAACACGGTCCGCACGGCCCCGTGGGACCGGCGGCCCAAAAGTTATCCTTTTCGCCCATGCGCACGATGCGCGCCTCGGGCACGCCGACGACGTCTCGCCAAATCGCAAACGCCTCATCATCCTCTCGAAACACGCTCACCCACACGCGCTCCGGATTCAATCCAAACTCACCGATCGCCAACTCCCACGCCCACTGACACGCCTCTCGCTTAAAATAATCCCCGAAACTGAAGTTGCCCAACATTTCGAAAAACGTGTGATGTCTCGCCGTGACGCCGACGTTTTCCACGTCGTTGGTTCGCACGCACTTTTGCGTCGTCGTCACCCTCGCGTGCGCCCGCTCTCGCTGTCCCATGAAGACTGGTTTAAACTGCAACATCCCAGCGATCGTGAGCAACACCGTGGGATCCTCGGGAACGAGCGAACTCGATGGCAACGGCGTGTGTCCCCGCTCGTCATAAAATTTCAGAAACCGTCGACGAATCGCCCCACCCGAGTTATCCCTCCCGATCGCGTTCGGGTTGGCGTTCGCGCGTTGTTCCGCGCTCGCATCGCCTCGAACGACGCGCGCGACTATACCTCGTCGTCCTCGTCTCGCACCGCTCTCGACGCGCGCGGCGGACGACGTCGTCGACGACCACCGCGTCGTCGTCGTCGACGTCAACTGGGACGCGGTGGCGCCGAGCGGCGACGGGGCGTCGCGACGGGACGCGCTCGCGGAGGCGACGCATCGAGGCGCGGTGGACGCGGACGATGCCCCGCGCGTGGCGCGCGTGAGGGCGACGGCCGAGTCGCGGAGGAGACCGAGGCGCGTCATTGTGACGACGGTGGGCATTCGATTTTTCGCTTTTTCACGCCCGGCGAGGTTTGCGAAGAAAGAAAAGGAAATGATTTTTGATGTGATAAACGCTGGGCTAGAGTTACTCGCTAAAGTGGGCGATGATGAGCTGTTTGAGGGTTTTCATGCGCTCGACCACGGCCGGGGACATCATCGCGGCGGCGTCGCCGCGAAGGTTTTTTTTACCGGCGCTCTGGTAAAAGTTGTCGACGATGAGGTCGATGACCTTGAGCAAATCCGCGGGTTGACACCATAAGAGATCTTCGTCGCCCGTGGCGAGCTCTGGACCGGGAGTGAAGGCTTCTTCGAGGGCGTTGCGTTGATCCTGTGGATCTTCCAGGGAGAGGATGTACTTGAGGATGCGAACCTCTTTGGGTTGTTGACGCGCAGTGGTGTCCTTCATCTTAAAGTAGAGGTGCGCCATGACGTCCTTGACCTCTTCGCTCGTGTACGGACTCTCCTTGACGCTCATGTGCGCCTTTGAGGCGGTGAGGATCAACGCCGGGGTGATTTGATTCGCCATGGCCAACTCGTCGATCTTGGCGTTCATGGCGTCGAGGGAATCCGCCTGTAAAATGTCTTGGAGCGTCTGCGTCGCCTCGTCGATCACCGCTTGATCCTTCGCAGCCTCATCGTACGCCTCGCACAGACTCAACAATCGCGCGGCGTCCTTGGCCAGAGATTCCTTCGCATCATCGTCCTCGCTCTGCGCCGCAGACTCCAATTTAAACCGTAAATACGTGAAAAACTCAACCGTAAACTCTGCCCGTCTCGTCGCCACAAAACCTTCCCACATATCCTCGTCGCGCGCGCGCGTCTCCTCCAACAGCGCGTGATATCCATCCACGCGCTCGTCCAGCGCCATGAGCTTTCGACGCAACTTACTCAATCGCATCTCGTCGTCCGGGTCCTCGCACGCGCGCGCGCGCTCCTTGGCGCGCTCAAAGACGCCGTCGCGAAGCTCGGACCACTTTCCCGAAAACGCCAAGAGCCCGATCCAATCTTTCTCGTCTCTCTTATCGAAAACGTCGATGAGACGGTCGTGCATGGCGGGCGAACGATCGATGACGTCGTCTTTGTCGCCGTAGAAGCGCTCGCGGCGGTCGGCCGAGGCGCGAATGCGCGCGCGGGGCGTTGGAACGCGGCGGGCGAGTGGCGGCGGCCGAGGGCGACGCCCGTCGGCGCGCGAGGAGGACGACGACGCGTGCGCGCTCGCACGAGGCCGCGAAATGGCGGTGGACATGATGCCACGCGGCGGGAACGGTCGACGGTCGAGTCACTCGACGCGGCGGCGTGTGTGGCGCGCGTGGGGACGACGCATGCTATAAGAAGATGTTGACAATCACAAATAGTGCGCGCGCGACCTTGATTCGGCCGCGCGACGAGCGGCGTATCGCGCGTTCATCGAACCTTTACGATGTACGTATCGAAGCGCGAGGGGGACGAGGCGAGAGAAGACGACGTAGAGAATGCCCACCGCGCCGCCGACGAAAATCGCCGCGCGAGACGACGAAGACAACGGCGACGCATCTCGAGACTTTTTCTTTCTCTTCGATCCCTTGGATTTCGATGATTTCTTGGACGTCGACGATGAACCGCTTCGCGAGTACGAACGATCGCTCGATCGCGCCGCGCCCATGGCCGCCGTCGAACCGTCGAAGCACCATCGCTCGCCCGCCGTCACCGGATCCCAACCCGCAGCCCGGCACATCTCCGCCCCTTTACCGCGCGCGTCGCCGATCCACTCGGACAATTTCGTACAAATGGTATCCTGCGGACGACACGGTACCAATCGCTGCGACGCGTCCTCGGCGAAAAAGTCATCCTTGCACGCTCGATACAGCGCTTCGCACGCCGTCCCGCACACGGGAACGCCCTCTGACGTCCCCACCCTCGCGTCGCACACCCCGCACTCCACCCCCGCCCACGCGTCTCTACACGTCTCGCTAAATCCATTCAACTGCATGTGCACGACCCGCGTGCGCACCGCGTCCGTCTGTTCTTTCCCGCAACACGTCGACCGCCGGTGCGCGTCGCAAAACGTCATCCCTTTCCCTTTGCTCGGTTTCGCTCCCGCGCGCGCGAATGGCGCATAGTGCTCCTTGTTCACGCACGTTCCGACGTCTTCGCTCGCGCGAGCGCCGACGACGACGCACGACGCGACGACGAGCGCCATCATCGCGCTCATCTTTGTCATCTCTCCGATCGTTCGCGCCCCGGGCGTCGAGCGCATCCTCCTCCTCCTCCTCCTCGTCACCGTCGCTCTCGAAAGCGCGAGTGCGAGGACGAACGACGTCTCGTCCGACGTCTCGTCCGACGCGCGCGCGTCCTCCTCGCCACCGTCGGTCGCGTTGTGCGGAG
>Ga0181569_10001248_pt1 | contig 20058 bp, 29 predicted proteins | sample 101ome_19_FD_132452 | JGI IMG/M metagenome (GOLD analysis project Ga0181569, IMG submission 132452) | Coastal salt marsh microbial communities from the Groves Creek Marsh, Skidaway Island, Georgia - 101405AT metaG (megahit assembly) | ecosystem: Environmental > Aquatic > Marine > Intertidal...
AAAGTTGCGATTCAATCTGGACTACGTTCAGAAATCGCAGAAGGATTTATGGACAAGTTGAAAGACTTGTTTGTAGAATCTTACATTGAAGTCCCAGAGTCCAAAGTAGACCTAGTAGACGAACTAGCAACTGCAAACGAAGAACTAGAAGAACAGTACAACGATGCAGTAGCTAAGAGCCTATCACTTGCAGAAGAGCTAAACTCTTTCAAACGCGCGGCGATTATTCGTGAAGCGTCAAAAGACTTGGCAGAAACTCAAGTTGAAAAGCTAACCAAACTCGCAGAGAGCATTGACTTTGAATCAGAAGAAGATTTTGCAGCAAAAGTAGACACTTTGAAAGCATCATACTTCAAGTCAGACGCGCCAACTTCACCTATCTCAGAAGATACAGAAGATGACAACGCAGATGACACTGTTGAACTAACAGGTTCAATGGCTGATTATGTCAGCGCACTTAGAAAAACAATAAAATAATTAGGAGATCCTTAAATGGAACAAACTTATGATCGCTTAGTAGAAAAGTGGTCTCCAGTATTGAACGAAGAAGCAGCAGGTAAAATCACAGACGCTCACAAGCGTTCTGTAACTGCAGCAGTTCTGGAGAACACAGAAAAAGCATTGCAAGAGCAAGGCTTGATGGAAACAGCAGCTAACGCAGCTGGTAACGGTGTTTCAACTGTAGATGGCGGCACAGGCGCAGCGTCTAACTGGAACCCAATCCTTATCTCACTAGTTCGTCGTGCTATGCCAAACCTAATGGCATACGACATTTGTGGTGTTCAGCCAATGTCAGGTCCAACAGGCTTGATCTTTGCGATGAAATCACGCTACAAAACAACTAAAGCTGGTGCAAACGGTACTGGTTCAGGTACAGAGGCACTATTCAACGAAGCACTAGTTGGCTTCTCAGGTGACTCAACAGCAACTGGTAACGGTTCAGCAGGTCCATCTGGTCTATCTGGAGTATCAGATACAGACGGTGGTGGATCATTGGTTGACTCAGGTGCATCATATGTACCAACAACAGGTGACGCATACACAACAGCAGAAGCTGAAGCACTAGGTAACACTGGTGAGTCATTTGCTGAAATGGGTTTCACCATTGAAAAAGCAACTGTGACAGCGAAGTCACGTGCATTGAAAGCAGAGTACACACTTGAGCTTGCACAAGACTTGAAAGCAATCCACGGTCTAGACGCAGAGACAGAATTGGCAAACATCTTGTCAACAGAAATCTTGGCAGAAATCAACCGTGAAGTTGTTCGTACAATCAACGCACAAGCGAAGATTGGTGCGCGTCAAGCTAACGTAACAACCAAAGGTATCTTTGACTTGTCATCAGATGCAGATGGTCGTTGGTCAGCAGAGAAGTTCAAAGGTCTTGGTGTACAGCTAGATCGTGAAGCTAACACAATCGCAAAAGAAACACGTAGAGGAAAAGGTAACATGGTTATCTGTTCTTCAGACGTTGCTACAGCACTTGCAGCTTCAGGAATGTTGGATTACGCTCCAGCGTTGTCAACAAACTTGAACGTAGATGACACAGGCAACACATTTGCTGGTGTTCTAAATGGTCGTATCCGCGTATACATCGATCCATATGCAGAAACAGATTACATCACTGTAGGTTATAAGGGTACTAACCCATATGACGCAGGTGTATTCTACTGCCCATACGTACCACTAACAATGGTTCGTGCAGTTGGTGAGAACGACTTCCAGCCACGTATCGGGTTCAAAACTCGTTATGGCATGGCATCAAACCCATACGTAGGTTCAGATGCGGCTGATGGTCTTGCAACTAACCGTGAGAACCAGTACTACAGAATCTTCCGCGTAGACAACATCTTGACATAAGAATCAAGAGTTCGGAAAAACTTAAGGGAGCCAAACGGCTCCCTTTTTTTATTGGCGATTGCGGAAGGACTCGAACCCTCAACCTACAGATTAGAAGTCTGTTGCTCTATCCAGTTGAGCTACGCAACCTTAATAATTACTACCATCTTCCCAAATGCCCCACGCAACTTCTTGCATATAGTCATGATCAGTGACGAGACCACGCAAGTAACGATTTTCAGCATAGGAATGGATTACTTCTGCAAGAAACTCTTTAAAAGTTTTGCAGTCTTCAGCAATGATACCAAGCACAACATCAAGCTCTTCTTCACACTGCATTATCATGTCTTTCATTTTAGCCATAACAGGTCTCCTTCTCTCATTACAGAATCATATTAGCAGTATATTGGTGCAATGTCAACATATAAATAGAACTATAACGTAATATTTAGGAAATAGAATGCCTACATTAAATCCAAGTATCTCTGTGGACGTAAGTAATGTTACTAGTTCAAGTGGTTTGAATAATCTAAACTACTTGCAACCTTCTGCGTTTAAACTTTCTATTGACAGAAAGCATTATGCAAACTTAGAGTTTTTTGCTCAAACCGTTTTGCACCCTGCTCTTAGTCTAAACGCAGTAGAAGTTCCGTTCAAACGAATATCATCAGTTCCTTTCGCAGGAGATAAATTGACATTTACTGAATTAACTGCTATGATTATAGTTGACGAAAATCTAAACTCTTATACAGAAATGTATAACTGGATGAATAGGATTGTAGAGACTTCAGATAGAACGCCTACAAATAGAGACACTACGAAACCACCAACTACGGCTGACATAACATTATCAATATTAAGTAGCCATAATAATGTTGTGAGAACTATTAGATATTTTGATTGTTTACCAGTAAGCCTTGGTGATTTGCAGTTAGAGTCTACAAGCGGCGATGTGCAATACATATCTTTCCCTGCTACATTTAGATTTTCTACTTTTGAGTTAAACTGATGATTGGAGTATATTATGACATTAGAAGAAATATTAGAAGAGTGGGCAACTGACTCTAAACTACCTAATATTAATCTAGATGAAGCCTCAAGAGAAACACCATCACTACATTCTAAGTATCTGTCTATCTTGTCAAATGCTAAGTTGCGTTTGAAGAAAGCAGAGATGGATCAAAAGTCTTTATTAAAACAAAAGTTTCTTTACTACAACGGCAAGCTATCTAAAGACGAAATAGATGCTTTAGGTTGGGACTATGATCCTATGGATGGACTAAAGATCTTAAAAGGTGAAATGGATTACTATTATGATTCCGATAAAGATATCCAAGCATCTGAACTTAAAATACAGTACTATAAAACTATTATAGATACACTAAATGAAATCGTAAATAATCTAAACTGGCGTCATCAGACAATCAGTAATATGATTAAGTGGAAGGTATTTGAAGCCGGTGGCTGATATAGTATGTAAACTTAGAGACTATAGTACATTAGAAGTGGACACTGATAGTGCATTAGCTGCAGAACTCAGTGACCACTTTTCTTTTTATGTGCCTGGTTATAGATGGATGCCAGCGTATAAAAATAAAGTGTGGGATGGTAAGATAAGACTGTTTAATCGCATAAACGGTGAGCTTCCCGCAGGGCTATATTCTTATTTGTTAAAGTTTGCAACTCAGCGATCATATACTGTTGACACTCAAGAGTCGGATCAGTATGGCTTTCCGATTCCTCCTCAACAACCTCTTCCAAATATGTCTGATTTACTAGCTGACCCAAAGCTTCCATTTCAGCCTCGAGTCTATCAATACGATGCGATTGAAACAGCCCTATCAAGAAGTCGAGCAATTTTATTATCTCCTACTGGATCTGGCAAGTCATTCATTATTTATCTAATGATGAAATACTGGCTTTACTATTTATCAGATGGTTGGAAATATCCTAAAGCAGGAAGAGTGCTAGTGATTGTTCCAACAACATCTCTAGTTGAACAAATGCATCAAGACTTTATTGACTATGGTTTCAGTCAGGATGGTATGCATAGAATATATTCTGGTAGAGATAAGAACGCAGATAAAGCTGTTATAATTTCAACTTGGCAATCAATATATAAGTTTCCACCAAAATGGTTTCAACAGTTTGGTATGGTGATTGGTGATGAGTGTCATGGATTTAAATCCAAGTCTCTATCGTCAATAATGAACAAAGCAACTGAAGCTAAATATAGATATGGACTAACAGGCACACTAGATGGTACACAAACACACAGACTAGTTCTTGAAGGATTATTTGGTCCTGTGTATCAAGTAACTAAAACAAAATCATTGCAAGATGATGGTACTTTAGCAGCACTAGACATAAAAGTTCTTTTGTTAAATTACTCAGAGAAAGTAAGGAAAGACTTTGGAAAGAAAACTTATCAAGAAGAAATCGAGTTCATTATTGGACACCCTGTTCGTAATCGCCTTATTTGTAATCTCGCTTTGGATGCTAAAGGAAATACTCTCATCTTATATAATCGTGTGGACGCTCATGGAAAGCCTCTCTACGAACTTATAAATAGTAAGGTAGAAGAAGGTAGAAAAGTTTTTTTTATATCTGGTGATGTTGAAGCCTCTGATCGTGAAATGATTAGAAAAATAGTGGAGAAACAAAAAAATGCTATTATTGTTGCAAGCCTTGGGACTTTTAGTACTGGTATCAATATTCGTAATCTGCACAATATCGTCTTTGCTAGCCCGTCAAAGTCTCAAATTAAAGTTTTACAGAGTATCGGAAGAGGGTTACGCCAATCCGATGACGGAAGAAGCACAACGCTCTATGACTTGACTGATGACTTACATTGGAAGAATAGAAAGAACTATGCTCTTTTACATGGTGCTGAAAGAGTAAAGATATACAATAAAGAGCAGTTTAAACACAAAGTAATAAAGGTTGACCTTGATGAGTGAAGTAAGACAACTAAAGCTGAGTTCTGGCGAAGAGGTTATATGTCAAGTGTTAGACTGGGCAGACGAAGAGAACGGTGATATTATCGTAAGGCATGTTTATAAAGTAACAACTATTGACGATGATGCACGTGGATTGAGACTATATAACTTAAGACCTTGGATGACAATGCAAGAAGGTGATGATATGTTTATAAACTTAAACATCATGCACGTGATTGCGCAAGCCAAGCCAGATAGTAAACTTGAAACTCAGTTCAAAGGTGCTGTTAAACACTCTAATATGACAGAGGAAGAACTTGAACAAAAAGTTCAAGACTATATAGATCAAATGAGAAATAGCTTGAACGAAGATGAAGACTTTGATAATGTTATAAGTTTCCCAGGAAACGACAAGATACACTAGTATACTCACCCACCTCAAAAGCCTCTCTTTAATTATACAGATTTTTACTGATTCGTCAAGTACTTTTTTTAAGTTGACAAGATAAAAAATATTCGATAAAATATTAGAAATTGAAGGATATATTATGGCAAGACAAAAACGAAAAAATATTCATTATGTAAATAACAAAGAGTTTTCACAAGCTGTTGTAGAATACTGTGTAAGCGTAAAAGAAGCAAAAGATAGCAAAGCAGATTTACCTATTGTTCCCAACTACATCGCTGAATGTTTTTTAAAGATAGCTGAAGGATTGTCGCACAAGGCAAACTTTATTCGCTATACTTATCGTGAAGAAATGGTTATGGATGCTGTTGAGAATTGTCTTAAAGCCATAGAGAACTATAATATAGAAGCTGCAACTCGCACTGGTAATCCGAATGCGTTTGCTTATTTCACCCAGATTTCGTGGTATGCCTTTCTTAGACGTATTGCTAAAGAAAAGAAACAACAAGACATCAAGCTAAAGTATATGACATCATCTGGGGTTGAAGAATATATTATGTCGAATGGTGATGAAGGTTCTAATACAGTGGTACAAGCCTTTGTTGATCAGTTGAAAGATCGCATTGATAAAGTAAAAGAAAAAGATAGTGAGTTTAAAATCTTTGCAGAAGAAGAAAAGAAAAAGGCAAAGAGAATGAAGAAAACTATCTCAGTAGATTCGGACTTAAGTAACTTCTTATGAAAATATTAGTAATGGGATTGCCTGGTGCTGGTAAAACACACTTTGCAGTTCGTCTTCAAAATCATTTAAACTGCGCTTGGTATAACGCTGATGCAGTTCGCAAAATGGCGAATGATTGGGATTTTAGTGATGAAGCTAGAATCCGACAAGCAAGCAGAATGAGAAACTTAGCAGACTTTGAAAAAGGATTTGGGCGCACGGTTATCTGTGACTTTGTTTGTCCAACAAAACATACAAGATATATTTTTGAAGCAGATGTTACGATCTGGTTGAATACCATTGTTGCTGGAAGATTTCAAGACACTAATGTTATTTTTGAAGATCCAGAAAACGTAGATTATACTATAGATCATTTTATGAGTGATGAAGAAATACAAGGAATAGCAGAATGTTTGATTGGCAAAAACCCACAGTACAAATGTTAGGACGGTGGCAACCTTGGCACGATGGGCATACTGAACTATTCAAAAATGCACTTGACATTACAGGACAAGTTGCTATAATGGTACGTGATGTATATAACTTCAAAGGTGACGCTGGTGCAGGCCGCACGGTTGCCCAAGATGATAATCCATTTGGTATGATTCAAGTTGTTGAAAATATTCAAAAGAGTTTGGAAGTACATGGATATCGTGACGGTTATGAGTACATCATCATGGAAGTACCTAATATTGTTGATATCAGTTATGGTCGTGGAGTTGGATACACATTTACTGAACATGACTTAGGTGCTTTTATTCATAACATTTCTGCTACTAATATTAGAAAGCAAATGAGAGAAGATGGCAAACTTTAATGAAAATAGCTATATTAAATGATACTCACGCTGGCATACGTAATAGCAGCGATATATTTATTGCCAATGCTGATAAGTTCTATAGTGATACCTTTTTTCCGTATCTTGTGGAGAATAATATTAACCATATTGTTCATTTGGGCGACTATTACGATAATAGAAAATACGTTAATTTTAGATCACTTAACTGTAATAGACAACATTTTCTCAAGCCTCTACGAGAGCTTGGTATCACAATGGATATCATACGTGGAAACCACGACACCTTCTACAAGAACACTGGAGAACTAAACTCCCTAAAAGAATTGTTAGGGCATTACATGAATGAGATAAATATTATTCATGATCCTACAGTTATGGAATATGGCTCTCTTAAGATGGGTCTAGTTCCATGGATTGATGATGAAAATGAAACCCAATGCATGGACTTTCTAGCTAAAGCTAAATGTGATTGGATTGGTGGACACTTTGAAATATCAGGATATGATATGATGAAAGGGGTTAAGTGTGAGCATGGCTTAGACAAAAGTGTTTTTAAAAGATTTGAAAGGGTTTTATCTGGACATTTCCATACAAAATCTGAGCAAGATAATATAATGTACCTTGGATCTCAGATGGAGTTTTTCTGGAATGATGCACATGATAAAAAATATTTTCACGTTCTTGATACTGAGTCTCGTGAGCTTACCGCTATTAATAATCCACATACTTTGTTCCATCGCATCAGATATGATGACACTCGCTTTGATTACAATGATTTTGATTATTCTTTAGTTGAAAACAAGTTTGTAAAAATAGTTGTTATCAATAAATCAGACTTATATTCTTTTGATCGCTTTGTAGATAAGATACAAAACAGTAATATTCTTGAACTCAAGATTGCAGAAAACTTTGAAGAGTTTGTAGGTAAAAATGTTGATGATCAGAATATTTCTATTGAAGAAACTTCTGATTTATTGTATACTTACATAGATGCTGTAGACACTGATCTAGACAAAGATAGAATCAAAAAAGAAATGTCTGAGCTAATGATAGAGGCACAAACGTTAGAGATTGTCTAATGACAAAAATCATACATATCAATCGAAATATTATTCAGCAAAATGCAAAGCATGGTCGTGAAGAACCAGTGTGCCGTGTTGAAGAAAAAGGTAAAGTGGTATATTGCATGGAAGTGGATATTAAAGGTCCATCTCGTATGATATATCGTCCTAGCAAACCTCGCCCATGCGGTGCGAAGCTTTGGATTGAAACTGATAGTGAAGTTGAAATGATAGGTATAAAAGCTTGATTATATTCAAATCTTTGAAATGGAAAAACTTTCTCAGCACAGGCAATAACTGGTCAGAGATTGATTTCACTTCGCACAAGTCAACGCTTGTCGTTGGACAAAATGGTGCAGGTAAATCAACTATGCTAGATGCATTATCCTTTGCACTGTTTGGTAAGTCTCATCGTAATATATCAAAGCCTCAACTAGTAAACTCAATCAACAATAAAGATTGTTGTGTTGAAGTTATGTTCAATGTACACAATACCGACTATACAATCAAGAGGGGTATAAAGCCAAACATTTTTGAGATATGGCAAGGTGACAGTATGATTAATCAATCGTCACATGCTAAAGAGTACCAGAAGATCCTCGAACAAAACATCTTGAAGCTTAATCATAAAAGCTTTCATCAGATTGTTGTGTTGGGTTCTTCTTCTTTCATTCCTTTCATGCAACTCTCAGCACAAAATCGGAGAGATGTGATTGAGGATCTTCTGGACATTAACGTTTTCTCTAAGATGAATAGCATTCTAAAAGAAAAAGCATCAGAACTAAAGGATGGTATGAAGGATGTCACGAGCAAGATTGAGATCAACAAGACCAAAGTTGATGCCCAGAAAAAGTACATCAAGGATGTCAAGGCTCTCCAAAACGAAGCCAAAGAAGAGAAACTCAAACTCATCGAAGATTATCGAAATGAAATCGAGACTCTTAATGCACACAATGAAAAACTATCTACCTTTGTGGAAGAGAGTTTACATTCAACCACAACTGAGAAAGATACGCGCCAAGCGAAAGTCCAAGAACTCAATGGCTTCAAAACAAAGTTTGAGTCAGACATTCGTAAGCTGGTCAAAGAGATTAAGTTTTTTGAATCAAACGATGTTTGCCCATCATGTGATCAAAGTATCACAGAGGAGACAAAGCAGACCCATATCTTGGAAGGAAAAACAAAGGCAAAAGAGTTACAGAAAGCATTGGAAGATGCTTCAAGATCTACTGAGAAAAACCTATCAGTAATATCTGAACTTGATAAAGTGCTAGAAGAATGTAGAGAAAAACAATCTACAATCCATGCTAATAATCAGTCAATATCAAACTTTCAAAAATCTATTGATAGAAGTCAAGAGGAAATGGATAAGCTAAATGCTAATGTAGATTTAGAGGAAGCGAGTTCAGAGCTTAGTAACTTGATAGAAAACGCAGACGCTCTTGTAGAAAAAAGATTGCAAATGAATGAGCAACAAAACTACAACACAGTTATTGCTGAAATGTTAAAAGATACTGGTATCAAAACAAAGATTGTGAAGCAGTATTTACCCATTATAAATATGTTCGTAAATAAATATCTGCAAGTCTTAGACTTCTTTGTATCGTTTAACTTAGATGAAGCGTTTCAAGAAACTATAAAGTCTAGACATAGAGATAACTTTTCTTATCAATCTTTCTCAGAGGGTGAAAAGCAGCGTATTGACTTAGCATTGTTGTTTACTTGGAGACACATTGCTAAGATGAAAAACAGTGTTGCAACTAATCTGTTGATACTAGATGAAACCTTTGACTCATCCTTGGATCACGAAGGTGTAGATAACCTTATGAAAATCATCTATAGTTTAGATGAAGATACAAATGTTTTTGTTATTTCTCATAAGGGTGAGATGGTTGACGGAAAGTTTGATAATAAGATAAAAGTTGTTAAAGAAAAGAACTTCAGTAAAATAAAATGAGAATAAGAACTTTCAACTTAGAGGAACAAACACCTATACAAAAATATGGTGATGGTAGAATAGCAAACTATGGTATGACTCATTTGATAAATTTAATGGGTCCAGATGTTATCTATGTGGAAACTGGTGTATGTGGTGGCAGTTCTATTTCTTATATTGTGCAAAGGTGCCCGGGCATAAAAAAAGCATACGGAGTAGATTTTTATAGACCTAATGTGGATACTTTTGAGCAACCTGGTTATAGTGTATATAATGAAAAAAAACTCAAAAGACTGTATAACACAGCAAAACAAAGAATTGTAGCTAGTGGACAAAAAGATAAAGTTACACTCATACTTGAACATACAGACGTTGCTGTAGATTATTTTGACGATAACAGTATTGATTTTTTGTTTTTAGATCATTATCTTAATGCAAAAGATGTTGCAGAGGCTTGTGAAAAGTGGTATAATAAAGTAAAGATTGGTGCATACTTTTCTGGTCATGATTGGGGCTATACAGGTGTTCACCAAGAAGTTTTAAAATTCAGAGAGAACCATAACATAACATCTCCACTAAGTGTTTTCGGTGCAGAGTGGGTTTGGAAAAAGGAAGGAAATATATAATGGAAATCTGTGCAAATACAGTAAATGTTCTTAAGAACTTTTCTGCTATTAATGGTAATATTGTTATCAAGCCTGGTAATAAACTAATGACAATCTCAGAAGCTAAAAATATTTTAGCAGAGGCAACTGTACCTGAAGAGTTTATGAGTCAAGTGGGTATCTATGATCTCACAGAGTTCTTAAATGTACTTGGTCTAGTTGATAATCCAAAAGTACGGTTTGAAGAAAACTATATGAATATTGGTGGACAAACTGGTCGTGAGTTGGTGAAGTATTATTATGCTGATACTGACATGTTAACAACACCAACTAAACCTATTGAGATGCCTGAAGCAGATGTTTGGTTTACTTTAGATGAAAACACTCTGATGGGACTGAAACGTGCAGCTTCTGTGTTTGGTCATGGGCAGTTGGCTATTGAACCTAATAATGGTAGCATTAAACTTTCCGTTGTAGATCCTGATAATGCTACTGCTAATGAATATTCTGTTGATGTTGATGGGGGATACAATAACGATAGCTTTAAGTTTATACTAAATATAACTAATCTTAAAATGGTACCTGATACCTATGAGGTTAAGATTTCATCAAAACTAATTTCACAATTTACAAATGAAGGTGGAGACCTAACATATTGGGTCGCACTTGAAAAGTCATCAAAGTATGGAGAATAATATGGCTAAAAATAATGAAGCAGAAGTACAGCTAGCGCATGAATCACATGCACCAGTATATGATTTGGCAAACCGTATCAGTCGTTCAACTGTAGCAGTTGTAGATACAATGGTTCAACGTGGTGCTATCAAAGGCGAAGAACTAACAACGCTTGGTCAGCTACGCGATCAAGCAGTTCAAATGATTCAAATGTGTGAAACATATCAAACGGATCAAGCTGCTAACTCATAATGTTTGAAGATCTTTTATATCTACCGTTAGATATAGAGAACGCTCCAAAAGACTGTTTATCTAAACTAAACGATATTGACTTCCAAAAAATCTATAGAGATGATTATCGAAACTGTTGGCATGTTCCTTTAATGGGACCTGCTAACGGTGATTATCATTGGACACCGATTTCTAATGAGTTCAAATCTTTAGTTGAATGGGCAGAAGATTGTGTATTTCCTTTATTAGGTAAGAGTAGGATAATGATTATTACTACTCTTCCTGGTACTGCTAATCCACCCCATATAGATTGCAGTCCTCAAATGTTTAATACCTTGCAGCATAAGTTTAGGTATGTGTTGCAAGGAAACATTGATGATTTAGTGTTTATGTCATCAGATGATGACGTATACTTAGAAGATACTATTGATAAACCCTTTATTATGAGTGGTCGCTGGCCTCACTATATGCTCAACTCAGATACAGTAACAAAGTTTACTTTTGCGTTTGGTGCTCCATGGGATGGAGATTTATCAAATAAAACATATTTTGATCTTTTAAAAAGATCTCACATGATGTATAATGATTACTATATCACTTCTAAAGGCTTAGAGCTACCACACGATTATGAGAAATATTATGAAAACAAATACAAATGACTTTCTTTGGGTTGAAAAATACCGTCCACAGACAATCGATGAAACTATTCTTCTTCCTTCTCTCAAAAAAACGTTTCTGAACATTGTCGATAAAGGTGAGTTACCTAATATGCTTTTTACAGGTACAGCTGGTCTTGGTAAGACTACTGTAGCTAAAGCTCTTTGTAAACAACTTGACTTGGACTACATTATTATTAATGGCTCAGAGGAAGGCAACATCGATACATTGAGAGGCAAGATCAAACAGTTTGCTTCTAGTGTATCGTTGTCGGGTGGGTTCAAGGTCGTTATCCTTGATGAGGCTGACTACTTGAACCCACAATCGACACAACCAGCTCTTCGTGGATTTATAGAAGAGTTTAGTAATAACTGTCGGTTCATTCTTACTTGTAACTTTAAGAACCGTATTATTGAACCGCTACATTCTCGTTGCGGTGTTTATGAATTTAATACTACAAAAAAAGACATGGCTGATTTAGCAGCGCAGTTTTTCAAGCGTTTTCGATATATACTAGAGCAAGAAAACGTCGAGTACAATCCAAAGGCAGCAGCAGATCTTGTAAGTAAATATGCACCAGATTGGAGAAGAGTATTAAATGAGGCACAACGGAATGCCATTAGTGGTATGGCTATTGATGGTAGCACTACTGGGGTTAGCAGTAACTCCATTGATAATCTAGTAGTAGCATTGAAGGAAAAGAACTTCAAAGCTATGCGTAAATGGGTAGTAGAGAACATGGACATGGATACTACTGCTATCTTTCGTGGTGTCTACGATTCAATGAACACTTATGTTGATGCCAAATCTATTCCTCAACTTGTACTTATTCTTGCCGACTATCAATATAAAGATGCTTTTGTAGCAGATCATGAGTTAAATACAGTAGCATGTATGACAGAGATTATGGCACAGGTCCAATTCAAGTAAAGAAGTATGATTCTTCTCTTGAAGAATATATGAAAGACTTCTGTGATAGAATAGATTTGTCTAACTGGAATTTTGACAGATTAAACCTTTCTGAAATAACTTACTTCTGCGCTTTCTACAATAATAAAATAATATCCATAAATGGTGTTCGACAAGTAGATAGCGATACTTGGGCAGGATATACTCGCCTTGCAACAGATCCAAGATACTATAAGCTTTTAAAACTAAACAGAGGTAAAGGTAGCTTATGTACAATATGGTGCAGTTCGAGTATTCCTCTCAGATATTTAAGTACACCTTCATTTAAATATTGTTTAGAACGTGGTGCTAAAAATCTTATATGTTATTGCAATATAGATAATCAAGACGGTATGCTCAATGAAAAAAACAGAAAACATTATTTTAAGTTAGTTGATGTTGGGTTATTAGATTATGACGGTATTGAGGTTATCAACGGAGTTTTGCAAGATAAGTTTATATTAAACTATGAGCTTATTTTAAAACATGTTGAAGAGGCTTGGCAAAACTGTCGTTTAGAATTTAGGAGTATAGAATGAAAGTATCAGATATCCCAGGTTTAGGACGTTTTGGTAAGTTTATAGATGATGTAGACTTTTTCGACATTTCAGACGATCAGTGGTTAGAGATTGGTAAAATACATTTAGATTCGCTAGTTACCATCATCAGAGATACTGATTTAGATAGGTATAGTTACATCAAGTATATGAGTAAGTGGGGCATGAGTCGAATGTCATTCCGCTCTTTACTCAAGTTAAAATGCCCTTGGTGGGATGGTAAATACGAAACCATGAACGATGAGTTTACAGATGAAGAAAAACTTGCTGTAAAAACGTTTTATAATATCACAGAGTTCCCTATGAAAAACTATGAAGTTGTAAGGGTTCAAGGTGGATATGATGAACATGGGCTACCTCTTGGCATGTTTGCTGAAGGAGAACTCTTGTGGCATAGTAATGAAAGTGGGATGCTAGCGCATTCTCCTGGTGTTGCTTTGTTGGCATACGAAAATACTACAAAAAGTGCTACAGGATTTTTAACAACAGTAGATTATTATGAAAGTGTTCCTGATAGTTTTCGTCGTGAGCTAGATGAAATGATATTGATCCATAACTTTATGCCTGGTAAAATAGCACCTGGTCTGAATAGTCCACAAGATAATGTCATGTATAAAAATATGGTTCCTAAAGCTAATAATGAAATACCATTAGTTATTAAAAGTCCTGGGGGTCATTTAGGTTTACACTATAGCTTCAACACAGTTACTGGTATTAAAGGTATGAGTGATACTGAAGCTAAAAAAGTATTAGAAAAAATCCGTAAAGAACTTGAAGTAGAAGAATACATTTATGACCATTGGTATCAACAAGATGGGGATCTGTGTCTATTTGATAATAGTATCACACAGCATAGAAGACTAGGCGAAACTAAGAATAGGCTTTGTCTACGGTATCAGTATGACTACAGTAATCTCCAAGAAACCCCTTGGATGCCATATTTACAACAACCGTATATTGACGAATATAAAAAAGATATCAAAGATATTATAAGCATGGTGCCTAATAAGGATGAGTTCAAGTTACCAGTATGAAAAACAGAACTTCTATAATAGTAGTTCCCCAAATCGAAAAAGAAGCTGAATATGATATTTACATTGATTCTAAATATGTTCCTAAGTATCAGTTTTATAAAAAAAGCTCTGAATATGGGTATCGTAATATAGTCATCAAAGTGCGCAAAGGCTCTTTAAAAATAAATAAGGATTTATGTTGGGCGTGTTATACTACTAATGATGATAACTTTGTACCTATTGTACAAAATGATTATTGTGATTGGTTTCATGGTATAAATTGTAAGGCTGATGTTTGGTATGAAGCCCCTAAGATTTTACATTTTTACCATTTGTTTTTTCAAGGTCCGTCTTATCTCAATGGCATCAATCCAATATTTGATTATGATGCTAAATATCCTTCAGTACTTGATAAGAGAGATGAAAACAAAATCAAGATGATGAAGGAGTTAAACTTAAAATGGCAATAATATTATACACACAGCCCAGATGCACTTATTGTGAAATTATGAAACAAAAGCTTGACAATACTGGCTTAACGTATTATGTTATTAACATTCAAGAAGATAAAAAAGCGTTAGATTTTATGAAAGATAGAGGGCATAAAACAGTACCTCAACTGTATGCTCATGACAAACATATCAATAAAAAAGACACGCAAGAATATACTTCGGAAGAGCGTTTTAAACTTATTACTGAAGCTATGGAATCCTGGCCGTGGCAAGATAGTGGCATTGAACAAGGTATATAATGAAACCATTTGAATATGTAAACAGTATTACTCACACAAAACAAAATATCATGGTAGACGATGTGACAGAAAAGTCATATAACGGTTTCATGATTAATAGATCACTAAGTTACTTTCAAGATACCGTTGGTCTTGCAAATGTAATGAATCAGTACCATCATACGGACAACAAACTACAATATCACTTTCTTATAAATATCATTCGTAAACGTAAAAGATTTTCGAAATGGATGAAACCAGAAACTGAGAGTGATATTGAAGTGGTAAAAGAATACTATGGGTACAGCAACGAAAAAGCAAAACAAATATTACCACTATTATCACCTGAACAAATAACTATAATAAAACAGAAGGTGAGTAAAGGTGGAAGAAACTAGTTTAATACAATGGTCACCGGCAGATATGCTAGAGGTGACTTTAAATGAACCAGATGATTTTTTGAAAGTAAGAGAAACACTAACACGCATTGGCGTTGCTTCTCGTAAAGATAAAAAACTATTTCAATCATGTCATATCTTACATAAACAAGGACGTTACTTTATTGTCCACTTTAAAGAGTTGTTTATGTTAGATGGTAAAAAAGCTAATCTAGAAGAATCAGATATTCAAAGACGTAACACTATTGCTACGCTCATGAGTGATTGGGGATTAGTAGAGATTCAAGATCAAGGCAAAGCATCAAACTGTGCTCCATTGAGACTGATTAAGATTTTACCTTATAAAGAAAAGGATCAGTGGGAGCTTTGTCCAAAGTATAATATTGGCAATAAATAATGATCCCAGACGGACTTACACAAGCTATAGCAGAACGGAAAGCACTTCATGGTAGATTAGATTTGCCTGAGAGTGCTTTTCCTTCTTGGGATCAGATCGTTCCTTACTTCGATCAATCGTTCTTAAATGGTAACAAAAGAGCAAGAGATCCTCATAAGATCTTTGTTAATGTTGACACAAATGATTTTCCAATAGTAAGACAAATAAAAACTGAACTTGGAAAAACATTAAACAAAGCAGGAATATCATGTCATTGCTATGCTGGTTTTAGTCCTAATGCTATGGCATCTCCACCTCATAAAGATGGTATGGAAGTTTTCTTTGTTATGATAAAAGGAACTATGCCTTGGAAAATATTTGAAAATGGTTGCGACTATGATGATAGAACACAAACGATGACAACTAAGTCTACATTTTCACGAAGACTTATCCCTGGAGATTTTGTGTATATTCCAACAGGTGTATATCATTGTGCAATGCCAGATAGCTCAAGAGTAGGGTTCTCGTTTGGTTGGGGCTGATATGCAAAAAACGGTTGACGAATCACTCCACATCTGATATAAATAATACTGCGATGCAGAAATCTGGTCGCATAACTTTCTTGCTTGTATAAAGGAGATAACAATGACAGGCTTACAAACACTATTCCCACGTTCATCTTTTGTTGGGTTTGACCATCTATTCAATGAACTAGAACACGTTGCAAGACATGCTCAAGATCATTATCCACCCCATAATATTATTAAAACATCTGAGTCAGATTATCTGATTGAGATGGCAGTGGCGGGGTTCTCAAGAGATGAACTTAATGTAGAAGTTAAAGATCGTACTTTGACTGTTACTGGAGAACATGTGTCTAGAGGTCGTGAGTTTATTCATCGTGGTATTTCTACTAAGAAGTTTAAGCGCACATTCAGGCTGTCTGAACATGTAAATGTTAACGGAGCAGACTTAGTGGACGGAATATTGTCAGTTGAACTGAAATATGTAGTTCCAGAAGCACTGCGTCCTCGTAAAATCGAAATCGGTCATTACGAGGAACTGAAAAATGACACAAACACTAAAGAGCTTCTTACTGAAGCTAATTAACAACTATCAACTAGCCAAAGCCATTCGCCAAACAGAAAATGAATTGCGTAGGCTAACTGATGCAGAATTGAACGATATTGGTATTGCAAGAGGCGATATCTATTCTATTGCCAGACAAGATACAGATATGAAACAATCACATCTCATTGCGCCTTTTAATCCTAACCTAAGAGGATTTGTCTAATGGCTTTCTTAGTAGATACAGTTATTATCGATCATCGTTCATTTGCTCAAAAACTTTGGGCTGGTTTTCAAAACTGGTGTGAAGTTGTTGGGTATAGCAGAGCGGCAACACATCTTGCATCTCTTGGCTATCATAAAGAAGCTAAAGAATGTATGATGCAAATCGCAAAGCTGAAACGCTAATAGAAGAATCATAGCAAAGGGGCGGGAGATCGCCCCTTAGATCACACACAATAAGGAGACACACATGTCAAATCCATATCAAATCCGTTACGATGTATTGCAAATGGCAAAAGAAATGCTAGACAAGCAATACGACATTCAAATGGCTGTTGCACATAAAGCAATGGAAATGTATAAAGAGAATACTGAACAAGCTTTGGAAGCTTATCAGAAATACATTCCAAAGGTTGTTACACCAGAAGAAATCAAAGCTCAAGCTGATAAGCTGTATGAGTTTGTAACAGATAAAAAAGAATAGAGGAAGGAGCTTCGGCTCCTTTTTTATATAAATACCCAAAAAGAGGTATTTCATGTTTCAACAAATGATTGAAAAGGCTGTAAATAAAAGCCAACATTGTCAAAGAAACTGGGACTTGTCAGAAAAGATTCCAGAAAGAGACATGAAGGTTTTAGAGACAGCTATAACAGCATGTCCAAGTAAACAGAACTATATTTTCTATAAACCTTACATGGTCACTCATAGAGAAACAATAGACAAGCTTTACCACGCAGCAGATGGTTTCGCACTAGAAGATGGGACCACTAAGAAAAACTCACAAGTCCTTGCGAACCTATTAGTTGTGTTTGTTGAGGATGAAGGATTTCTAGATCAGCTACCAAGAAACAAAGAAGCGGCTGAATATAAAGAGTCTGGTCAAGTACATCCAAGTGTATATAACCAAAGACAACTTGCGATTGGTATTGCGTCAGGATATTTAAATCTCACTGCATCTTTACTAGGATATTCTACTGGTTGTTGCACATGCTTTGACAGACGTAAAGTAAGAGAGATACTTGACCTAAAGTCAGATGCACATCTTATGATGGGAGTTGGCATTCCTGATGGTAGTAGACCTCGTAGAGAGCATCACAAAGAGCGTGACTTTACCTTCCCAACATTTACTAAAAATATGGAAGCAGTAAGAATCGCTTGACATTCTAAATAATATTTTATATACTGTAAGCTAGTGTAAGTTAGGAGGCTGTATGAACTTTTACACGAGCGTTAACAGATATGGTAGTTCTATTTTATACCGTGGGGTAAACGAGAGCGGAAACCGTATCGAAAAGCGAATAAAATTTGAACCCACGTTACATGTACTTTCCCCAAAACAAAATACTAAATGTAAATCTCTTGATGGACATCCATTAGAGGAGATAAAGTTTGGTTCTATGGCTGAAGCAAAAGATTTTATGCAGAAGTACAAGGACGTAGAAAACTTTGACATTTATGGCAATCAAAACTTTGTTCAACAGTTTATCACACAAAAGTTTCCAAGAGAGATTGAGTTTGACGCTAGTAAGATTAATGTTGTAAACATTGATATTGAGGTTGCATCAGACGAAGGATTTCCATTCCCTGAAGATGCTGCTCACCCAGTAATCTCTATTGCGTTGAAGTCTAGTCTGAGTGATGTTTATCACGTTTGGGGGCTTGATGCTTATGATGCAGAAAATGCATACTCAGATAAAATACTTGTTCAATATCGTCACTGTAAAAACGAGATAGAACTACTCGCAAAGTTTGTTGAGTATTGGAGAAACAATAGCCCAGATGTAATCACAGGTTGGAACGTCAGACTTTTTGATATTCCCTACCTTGTAAATCGTATTAATCGTGTTGGTTCTCAAGATGCAGTCAAAAGACTGTCACCGTGGGGATTGGTTTCAAAACGTGAACTTGCTATCAAAGGCAAGCGGATGGATGCTTACGAACTAACAGGCATTCAACAACTTGACTACTACGATCTGTTTCAGAAGTTTGGATATTCGTATGGCGCACAAGAGTCATATAAGCTAGATCATATTGCTTACGTGGTCTTAGGTGAACGTAAACTATCCTATGAAGAACATGGTAATCTTTATACATTATACAAAGAAGATCATCAGAAGTTCATTGACTATAACATTCGGGACGTTGAACTGATTGAACGTATAGAGGAAAAGATGGGGCTTATCACTCTCGCTATGACTATGGCATATAAGGGTGGTGTGAACTACAGTGACACCTTTGGCACAACTGCAATATGGGACTCCATCATCTATAGAGAACTGAATAGTAAAAATATTATTGTTCCACCAAATAAACATAAAACAAAATCGTCATATCCTGGCGGCTATGTAAAAGAGCCGTATGTTGGTGCGCATGATTGGGTTGTCTCCTTTGACTTGAACTCACTATATCCTAACCTGATCGTTCAATATAATATGTCACCAGAAACTCTTTGCACAGAGTATACATTCCCTTCAGGCGTTGATCAGTACTTATTGCATTCAACTTCAATCAATGAGAACGTATCCGTTGCAGCAAATGGATCTTGTTACTATAAAGATCAGCAAGGTATTCTACCAAAGATTATTGAAAGCTATTATGAAGAACGTAAAGCGGTCAAAAAGCAAATGCTTGTTGCACAACAAGAGTATGAGAAACAAAAAACTGTCGAGTTAGAGAGGCAGATCAATCAACTCGAAAACAGACAAATGGCAATCAAAATCCTTTTGGACTCTTTGTATGGTGCACTAGGTAATCAATACTTTAGATACTTTGATATGCGTATAGCAGAAGGTATTACTTTGTCAGGTCAATTATCCATTCGATGGGCAGAGAATGCGATCAACAAAGAGATGAACAAAATACTAAAAACAAGTGGA
>Ga0181569_10001260_pt1 | contig 19909 bp, 20 predicted proteins | sample 101ome_19_FD_132452 | JGI IMG/M metagenome (GOLD analysis project Ga0181569, IMG submission 132452) | Coastal salt marsh microbial communities from the Groves Creek Marsh, Skidaway Island, Georgia - 101405AT metaG (megahit assembly) | ecosystem: Environmental > Aquatic > Marine > Intertidal...
ACCAGTCTTGAAATGCCCATTCCGTAGCACCCCATCATCATGGTTAAGGCCTTGCCTTCCTGATCTAGAACGGTCGCCTTCATGGGGGCACTGTATTTGTTGCCTAGCTGGAAGATATGACCCACCTCTATCCCGCGCTTAATTTCTATGTTGCCTTTGCCGTCCGGGGATGGGTCGCCCGGTTCAACATTGCGAAGGTCGGCAATGCCGGTTGGGGTGAAATCGCGCTCGATATTGACGTTGACGTAGTGATAGTCGTCTTCGTTGGCGCCACAAGAGAAGTTTTTGGTGACGCTCACTGCGCGATCGATGAGCACATCAATGGGTGCATGCACGGGGCCAAGCGAGCCAGGACCTGCGCCAAAAACGTCTCGAATAGCGTCTTCGCTAGCCATTCGAAGGGGCGCTTTTACCAAAGGATGCTTCTCTGCTTTCACAGCGTTGAGGGTGTGATCGCCGCGCAAGACGAGCGCGACCAACGGCGCTTTCTCACCCTCGACGATGAGCGTTTTGACCGTTTGCTCGATGGGCAGACTCAGAAATTCAACAATATCGTTGATGGTTCTCTGGTGAGGTGTCTCGACCTTGCTGAGTGCTGCATGATCGGCAGGACTGGGTGGCGGCGTTACTGCCTCAGCCAGCTCAATATTGGCAGCGTAGTCACTTTGATCGCTGAAGGCGATGAGATCTTCACCGGAATCGGCTAACACATGAAACTCAGTTGACGCGGAGCCACCAATACTCCCGGTATCTGCAGCGACCGGCCTAAATTTCAGATCCATGCGGCTCAAGATTTGGGAATAAGTCACGTGCATCAGATCGTAGGTCTCTGCCAGCGAATCCATATCAATATGGAAGGAATAAGCGTCCTTCATAATGAACTCACGAGCGCGCAACACGCCAAATCTGGGCCTGGTTTCATCTCTGAATTTGGTTTGTATCTGGTAGTAATTCACGGGAAGTTGCTTGTGGCTGCGTAATTCTTGCCTTGCAATATCCGTGATTACCTCTTCGTGTGTGGGCCCAAAGCAAAAGTCCCGATCATGTCTATCTTTGAATTTGAGTAGCAGACCTTCGTCATAGAGGCCCCACCGCCCTGATTCCTGCCAGAGTTCCGCAGGCTGGGAGGTCGGCATGAGTACCTCCTGGGCACCGCTCTTATCCATTTCCTCTCGGACAATGGCCTCGATCTTTCTAAGGACTCTGAGGCCCAATGGCATCCAGGAATAGATGCCGGACGCTAACTTTTTGATAAAGCCGCCGCGTAGAAGCAATTGATGGCTGATAATTTCAGCATCGGCTGGCGTCTCTTTCAGAGTGGAAATGGTAAATTGGGATGCTCTCATGGGTGCGCTATTCTCACCCAGCAATGTAACAGGGGGCTGGGCTGATTAAAGGATCAGTTAGAAAACGTGGGGGCGCAATTCTATGACAGAACGAAGACGCTATGAAGGGGCTTGTCACTGCGGCGCTGTTCGCTTTCGGTTGAAGACCAAGCCGCCTCGTTCAGTGCTTCGCTGCAACTGTTCGATCTGTGAGTTGGAAGACTTCCTCCATTGGATTATTCCTGCGGGTGAATTCGAGGCGTTTCAGGGAAGCGTGACGACCTACCGATTCGGAACGCAGGTTGCTCGGCATACCTTCTGTCCTGTTTGCGGCATCAAGCCCTTTTACTACCCGCGATCAAACCCCGATGGGGTCAGCATCAATGTGCGGTGTGTTAACGGATTAGATTGGCGAAAGCTCGATGTCCTGCCCTTTAATGGTGTTGATTGGGAGCAGAATGCTGCGTCGATCGCCCATCTTTCAAAAGGGTCGAACTGAAGCTGTAGGTGACCATAGGAGCCCACTGGCGTTCAAGCTATCCAAATTGGTTGAACACAAAAAAGAGGACGGGAAGGTAGGATTCGAGCGCTGCTAGGATGGTCAGCCTAAGCAAGCAACCTTGGGGTGCGCGGAGACATAGCGAAAGCGAGCCAACAAAAAGGCCGCTCGAGGCGGCCTTTCTTGAAACATCATCTAACTGGCATTAGACGAAATCTTTCATGCCTTTCAAAGCGCTGATTTTGACTGCAGTACTTGCAGGCTTCGCAGCAACATCCATCGTTTCACCAGGTTTGAATGGGTTGGGAACACCCTTCTTGGCCTTTCGGGCTGGCTTCTTGACGGCTTTGATTTTCATCAAACCGGGGAGCGTAAATTCGCCAGCAGCACCTTTTCGCAGGTGACGCTCGATGAGGCCTGAGAGTTCATCAAGAACGGCTGTAACCTGCTTCTTGCTGAGATCAGTGCTCTCAGCAAGTGACGCGATGATGGCGCTTTTGGTGTATTTATCTTTAATAGCGGGCGCTTTTTTTGCTGCCATGGAACATTCCTTCTACTGCTTGGTTAATGTCTTTTCTGAAACTGAGTTCTAGTTCGATCAACTTCCAAGGGTTTGCCTGACCGTAAGTTCGACCAGATGTGCTCTGAAAAGTAAGCGAACGAGAACAGAGACTCAGTCCGGAAATTCCTAGTTGAGTTCAAGATCTGACCCCAATCGGAAAAGCCGGGCTCTTTATAGCGAATGAAACCCTATGGAGCAAGCTATTTTCAGTCGTAAAGGTCTCTGAACACCTATTTTTTTAGGGTTAGGTGCGCCATGTGTTGCACACTAAGTTGTTTGGGTATAATCCCGCGCCACGAATTGTGACGCCTATTACCCTTGTTGCCCAGGAGATCGCTATGCCGATTTATGAGTATCAGTGTGAGAGCTGTTCTCATCGACTCGAGAAACTGCAAAAGATGTCGGATGCTCCGCTCAGTGATTGTCCTGAGTGCGGTCAATCGACTTTGAAAAAATTAGTTTCTGCGGCGGCCTTTAGGCTCAAGGGCGGCGGCTGGTATGAAACTGACTTTAAGACGGGAAGTAAGAAAAATGTGTCCGGAACGGGTTCCGGTTCTAGTTCGAGTGCTTCTGATTCGGGGAGTTCGAATAGCACTTCCAGCAGCGCCAGCACTGATAGCAGTTCCAGCAGCAGTTCTTCGAAGGCGGCTGCGGATTAGGCGGTATAGCTACCAAGAGCTGATAACACCTGCTTGCGTTCGATTGATGTGATCAGCACCCCGCATGGGTTATTTAGGAAATTCAATGAGAAGTCATTTGTGTGGAGACATTCGGGCCGACCAGATTGGTGAGTCGGTAACACTGTGTGGATGGATCCACCGTCGTAGAGATCATGGGGGTGTCATTTTTCTTGATCTCCGGGATCATAAAGGCATTGTGCAGGTGGTTTTCGACCCCGACACTGAGCAGCACTTTGCTTTGGCGGACCAGTTAAGAAACGAGTTTGTTGTCAGGATTAAAGGCCTCGTTCGGGCGCGGGATGCGCAGGCAGTCAATCCGAAAATGGCGACTGGAGAGATTGAAGTCCTGGGCCAATCGCTGGAACTGCTGAATCGATCGAGAACGCCCCCTTTCCAATTGGACGAATATTCTGAAGCGGGTGAAGATGTTCGACTTCGGTATCGTTTTCTTGATTTGCGGCGCCCTGAGATGCAGGAAAAACTCAGGCTGCGGTCGCAAGCGTCGCATTTAATCCGAAGATTTTTGGAAGGTGAGCAGTTCGTAGACATCGAAACGCCGGTGCTGACCAAAGCTACACCAGAAGGTGCGAGGGACTACTTGGTCCCTAGTCGGGTTCATCCCGGGGCATTTTATGCGCTGCCTCAATCACCTCAGATCTTTAAGCAATTACTGATGATGTCTGGATTCGATCGTTACTACCAGATCGCCAGATGCTTTCGAGATGAGGATTTGCGGGCCGATCGGCAACCGGAATTCACCCAAATTGATATCGAGGCCGCCTTTATTGACGAGACCATGGTTATGGCGCTCGCTGAGCGGATGATCAAAACTTTGTTCAAAGAATTGATAGCCGTGGATTTGGGCGACCTGCCAGTGCTTTCTTACCAAGAGGCAACGAGCCGCTATGGCACGGACCGTCCGGATCTTCGGTTTGATTTGCCGCTGACCGACATCGGCGATCTGATGCGGGAGGTTGAGTTCAAAGTCTTCAGCGGGCCCGCGAATGATGCAGAGGGCCGTGTGGCCGCGCTTCGACTCCCAGATGGGCAACAGTTGACACGTAAGACGATCGACGAGTTGACCAGTTTTGTGGGGATTTATGGTGCCAAAGGGCTCGCGTATATCAAGGTGAACGCCTTGGATCAGGGAATGGACGGTCTGCAGTCGCCGATTTTGAAGTTCCTACCAGAGGCCGTCGTGAATGCCGTGCTAGAGCGGCTGGGCGCTGAGGTTGGTGATCTCATTTTCTTTGGCGCGGATAAGCAAGATGTTGTGAACGCATCCATGGGCGCTTTGCGCGCGAAGCTAGGCGAAGATCTCAATTTGTTTACGCGCGAGTGGGCTGCGTGTTGGGTTGTAGACTTCCCTATGTTCGAACCAATCGATGGACCGAGCAAAGGACAAAAAGCATTTTCCGCAGTGCACCATCCATTTACGCATCCCTCCGGCACCATAGAAGACATGCTATCAGACCCAGCATCTGCGCTGTCCCGTGCTTACGATATGGTCATTAATGGCTTTGAAGTTGGTGGGGGGTCAATCCGAGTCTATCAACCGGAATGGCAACAAGCGGTGTTCCAAGTGCTCGGACTTTCGGAGGAGGCCTCGCGAGAAAAGTTCGGCTTCTTGCTGGACGCGCTTGATTTGGGTGCTCCGCCCCACGGCGGTATTGCTTTTGGGTTGGATCGATTAGTGATGTTGCTCTCGGGCGCTAAGGCCATTCGAGACGTCATCGCATTTCCCAAAACGCAAACGGCCACGTGTTTGCTGACCTCAGCACCAAGTGCGGTCGAGCCAGCGCAGCTCCGAGAATTATCCATAAGAACGCAGTTGTCATAGGTTGAGGCTCACATGGCGGGACACAGTAAATGGAGCAATATTAAGCATCGGAAGGCCGGCCAAGACGCCAAGCGAGCCAAGGTCTTCACCAAAATTATCCGTGAACTGACGGTTGCGGCAAGAGATGGCGGAGGCAATATCGAGGACAACCCAGGTCTTCGAACAGTGGTGGATAAGGCGAAAGCCGCCCAGATGCCAAAAGACACCATGGAGCGAGCCATTCAGCGCGGCGCCGGTGGCCAGGACGGCGCAGACCTGGTCGCCCTGACCTATGAGGGCTATGGTCCTGGGGGCGTTGCTATTTTGGTTGAGACCATGACTGACAACCGAAATCGAACGGTCGCGGAGGTGCGTCACATCTTTACAAAAGCAGGGGGGAATCTCGGGACTGACGGTTCGGTGGCCTACTTGTTCGACAAAAAAGGTCAGTTGTATTTTGAGCCGGGGGTCTCCGAGGAGACGCTTTTTGAAGTCGCCATCGATGCGGGCGCAGATGATGTGGAAGTCGAGGAAGATGGTGCGATCACTGTGGTGACCTCACCCGAGGCATTCCAAGGTGTAAAGCAACAAATTGACGACGCAGGTCTGACGGCGGTTCTCGCTGAGGTCGCGATGGTGCCGCAAACTTTCACATCCCTCGACCCGGAAACCAGCGAGCGTATCGTCAAGATGATTGATTCGCTGGAGGACCTGGACGATGTCACCAGCGTTTACACGAATGCGAGCTTTCCTGCCGAATCAGAAAACTGATTGCTTTTGCCTATCGCATGATGCCCCCCTCACGGGCGACTATCCGCGGATTCATAAGGTCCTGTGCTAGACTTTTTCGAACAGATAAGGATGGTCTATGGCCGTTACGTTGGGAATAGATCCGGGATCTCGAGTCACTGGCTTTGGCGTCATCGAGACCCGAGAAGGGCGTGCGATATACCTTGCTAGCGGTTGCATCAGGACGACCCTTTCTGCCTCTATCGGTGATCGACTCAGCGAAATTTATGACGGCCTCGGAGAATTGATTCGTTTGCATCAACCCTCGGAAGTCGCCATCGAAAAAATCTTTATGGCCCGAAGTGCCGATTCTGCACTCAAACTCGGCCAAGCCAGAGGTGTGGCGTTGCTCGCTGCAGCCAATGGAAGTGTTCCGATTGCGGAATATGAAGCGAAAAAGATCAAACAAGCCGTGGTGGGTAGCGGGGCAGCAACCAAAGCACAAGTTCAGCATATGGTCGAGGTGCTTCTTTCGCTCCAGGGCAAACCCCAGCAGGACGCCGCCGACGCCCTTGCCATTGCTTTGTGTCATGTTCAGACGTCAGGTCAGTTGCTCCGGATAGGGGCCCCCAAGGCCGAATTTCGTCGGGGTAGATTAGTGGAGAGCCAGTCTTGATTGGTCAAATCAGAGGCGAGCTAAAGGAACGGCTTGATCAGCAACTGCTTATTGATGTGAGTGGGATCGGTTACGAAGTCGATGTACCCGCGAGCGTTTTATTGTCTGGGCTCGTCGTTGGGGAACCCGTCACGCTTCATACACATTTTGTCGTTCGTGAGGATGCGCACATCCTCTTTGGTTTCCTCGACCGGACGGCCAGAGATCTGTTTCGCGCTTTGATAAAAGTTAATAAGGTTGGGCCGCGCCTCGCACTCGGTATTTTATCCAGCCTGGATGTCGGAGCGTTCGTCGCTTGCGTGCGGGCCGGAGACGTAAAGACGTTGAATGCGGTCCCTGGTGTGGGTCGGGTTATGGCTGAACGCCTCATCATGGAGATGCGCGATCGCCTGGATGATTTTGCCGCGGCAGAAATGCCAGTCATTGCCGCGAACACCAAAGCGACCTCTGTATCGGTCCTTGACGAGGTAGAAAGTGCACTGGTTGGTCTTGGTTTTCGCCCACAGGAGATTGCGCTGACCTTGTCGCAATTGGACCCACCCATCGATAACATTGAAGACGTGCTTCGTCGCGCGCTAAAGCTTCTGAGTTAATCCGCCCATGATAGAAAACGACCGATTAATCGCGCCTGAACCCCAGACCGAGGATCAGGGTCAGGATTGGGCGATTCGACCAAAGTCTTTGGCTGAGTACGTGGGTCAACCCGCCGTTGTGGAACAAATGAGCCTTTTCATGGATGCGGCCAAAGCGCGCGGTGAGTCGCTGGACCACACGCTGATTTTCGGCCCCCCGGGGCTTGGCAAAACAACACTTGCCAACATCATCGCGTCAGAAATGTCGGCGCAGATTCGATCCACCTCGGGCCCAGTGATCGAGAAGAAGGGCGACCTGGTTGCAACACTCACAAATTTGTCGCCAGGTGATGTGTTATTTATTGATGAAATTCACCGCTTAAGTCCAGCGGTTGAAGAAATTCTCTACCCAGCGATGGAAGACCATCAAGTAGATATCACCATTGGCGAGGGGCCCGCGGCGAGAACCATCAAGCTTGATTTGCCCCCCTTTACATTGGTGGGGGCAACAACCCGAACGGGGCTCCTGACATCCCCCTTGAGGGATCGCTTTGGGATCGTTCAGCGCCTTGAATTTTATGAGATCGAGGACCTTACTAAAATTGTGAGACGATCCGCGAGCCTTCTAGGCGTGGTCGCCGAAGAGGCTGGTGCGCGAGAGATTGCTGCACGCAGTCGAGGGACGCCGCGGATTGCCAATCGGCTCTTGCGTCGGGTTCGCGACTATGCCCAAGTGCGAGCGAGCGGGGTGATCGACCAATCGTGCGCCGATCAAGCGCTAAATTTGTTAAAGGTAGACAGTAGCGGCTTTGATGCAATGGATCGACGACTTCTGCTCGCGCTGATCGACAAGTTTGATGGTGGTCCGGTGGGTATTGATTCTCTCTCAGCCGCGGTTGGCGAGGAACGCGACACGCTCGAAGATGTTTATGAGCCCTACTTAATTCAACAAGGGTTCATCATGCGAACCCCAAGAGGGCGCGTAGCGACCGATCGCGCCTACCTGCATTTTGGCCTCGATCCTAAAAGTGAAGCGCCCACATCGGGCAGCGATCTTTTTTCTGGGGAAAGCGAGCACTCAGTTTAGGCGAAGGGGCATCCGCTGAAGCCCAAGTAGGGCTGAATTGATCACCATTAAGGAAATGAGAACACGCTATGAACGAACAATTGTCGATCCTTGAACTCATCACCAATGCGACTGTGGTGGTCCAATTGGTGATGGCGATTTTGGTCCTCGCGTCGGTGGTCTCATGGATTCTTGTATTTCAAAAGGCGTTTTTGTTGTCATCTGTGCGCCGTATGGCCACAACATTTGAAAATGATTTTTGGTCGGGTGAAGATTTACGTGCCCTGTTTGTGGAGCTCGATGAAGGCGAAGCAGAAGTTATTGGACTAGAGTCGATATTCCATGCGGGCTTCAAGGAATATACCCGCTGCTCGCAGCTTTATGGCACGCAGGTGGAGCGCATCATGCAAAACGTTCAGCGCGCGATGCGTGTGGCATTGGCTAGGGAAGAAGAGCGTCTTGAGGCCGCCTTGCCGTTTCTTGCAACCGTGGGCTCAACCAGCCCGTATATTGGGCTCTTCGGCACGGTCTGGGGCATCATGAACTCGTTTCGTGGGCTTGCGATGGTCAATCAGGCAACGCTCTCGGTGGTCGCCCCTGGGATTTCGGAGGCTCTGGTTGCGACGGCTATCGGGCTTTTTGCTGCGATACCAGCCGTGATTGCCTACAACCGATTTTCCGCGCAAGTTGAAATCATGATGAATCGGTTTGAGACGTTTTCAGAAGAATTCAGCGCTATTTTGAATCGCTCGATTAAGGAGAATTAATCGATGGCGAAAGTTGTCCGGCGAAAGCCCATGTCTGAAATCAATGTGGTGCCCTATATCGACGTGATGCTGGTCTTGCTTGTTATTTTCATGGTGACCGCGCCACTGATGACGCAGGGCATTAAAGTCGAGCTTCCGGCAGCCGATAGTGAAGCTATCGAAGTGACTGATCCCGATGATTTTCTGGTTGTGAGTGTGGACGCTGCCGGACAGTATTATTTGAATGTGGGTGAGCGAGAGTCGGCTCTGACGTTAGTCGATTTAGTGGGCCAAGTGCAGAAAATTATGTCTGCCCAGCCTGCGATGAAAGTGCTGATCGAGGGCGATCAAGCCGTACCCTATGGTCGCGTGATGCAGGTAATGGACGAACTCAAAAACTCTGGTGTTGAAGATGTGGGCCTCGTGACACAACCCAGGATGCAAGGTTAGGGTTCATGTTGCGGTCGGCTATTCTTCCGACGATTTTTGCGCTCGCATTGCATGGCGCTGTGGTTGCGCTCCTGCTCCACAATTGGGAGCAGCCCTTGCCCGATAGGATTCGCGTCGAGCCTCTTTACATACAGGCGAGTGTCGTGAATTTGCCCAAGCCGAACGTCAAGCCCCCGCCTCCGAAACAGAAACCCCCTGCCCAAGTTGCGAAAAAGCAGCAGGAGGGTAAACCCAAAAAGGTCAAACCCGCGCAAAGGGCAGTGACTGAGCCCGCTCAAGCCACCGAGCCCGATCAGCCGTCAGACCCAGAGCGCACAGCCCACGAAGTCGTGACGCCTCAGCCCGACGAGAATGATGCGACCCAGGCCTTGCTCGAGGCCGATCTGATGCGGGCGATCAACGCTGAGCAAGGTGCGAGAGCGGCGGTTACCGATGATGAGCGAGCCATGGCTTATATTGGCCAGATTCAAAGAGATGTGATCCAGAATTGGTCTAGACCGCCAAGCGCTCGAAATGGCATGCAAGCGATTTTGAAAGTTTATCTTGTGCCGACAGGTGAAGTTGTTGAGGTTCAAATTGCTGAGAGTAGCGGCAATGCCGCATTTGATCGCTCAGCCATGGTTGCAGTTGAGAAAGTTCACCGCTTCAGTGTGCCTTCGGAGTCAGCTATGTTTGAGCGAAGCTTTAGGGAATTCACATTATTGTTCAGACCTGAGGATCTAAGGCTCTAGTCATGGAAAGGAAAGTACGAGTGACCCGATTGTTGAGTGTTGTGCTTTGTCTGTTGCTGCAATCAGCAGCGATGACCGCCTCGGGTGAGTTGCAAATTGAAATCACCCAAGGCGCAGACAACGCGGTGATGGTGGCGGTTGTCCCCTTTGATTGGCGAGGCCGAGGGAGCCTTCCTGAAGATATTGCCGCCATCGTGGGACAAGACTTGGGATTCAGTGGCCGTTTCAATACGCTCCCTGTAAGCGCGATGTTGTCGTTACCTCACGAGTCGAAGGACGTCTATACCAGAGATTGGCGATTACTGGATGTTGAATATTTGGTCTTGGGTCGAATTGAAGAATCAGAGGCCGATCTTGCCGTGACGTTCGATCTTTTTAATGTGTACAAAAATGAAGTGGAACACAGCGAAACGATCAAAGGGAGTGATCTGATGCTCCGTGATATGGCGCATTACATCAGCGATTCTGTTTACGAGGCTTTAACTGGCATCCCCGGCGCCTTCTCCTCAGAGATTCTTTACATCACTGTAACTGAGCAGGATAGCGGGCGGGTGTACCGGTTAAATGTCGCCGATGCGGATGGGCAGAGAGTCAGAACGGTATTGCAGTCTCGGGAGCCAATTCTCTCGGCAAGCTGGGCGCCAGACGGTGAACGCATTGCCTATGTTTCTTTTGAGCGGGACAGTCGTCCAGCCATCTACGTTCATAACCTCAAAACCAGAACAAGACAACAAGTCACAGATTTTGAGGGGCTAAATGGCGCGCCAGCATTTTCGCCAGATGGGAAAAAACTGGCCATGGTCCTGTCCAAGGACGGCAACCCGGAAATCTATGTGCTTGACCTAGAATCAAAGCCTCGCAAACTGCGTCGCTTGACCCGGCACTACGGGATCGATACTGAACCCTCTTGGAGTGCCGATGGGAAATCGATCATCTTCACGTCAAACCGTGGGGGGCAACCGCAGATCTATTCAATGCGTCTAAGTGATCTTGAAATTGAACGGTTGACGTTTGAAGGCGACTATAACGCGCGGTCTAGCCTCACCCGAGATGGGAAAGGTCTCGTGATGGTGCATCGTCGAAACGGAATATTCCATATCAGTCATCTGGACCTTGATCGAGGGCGATTCAGCGTTTTAACGGAGACGGCGCTGGACGAGTCACCGAGCATTGCACCGAACGACAGCATGCTGATCTATGCGACGATGGTCGATGGTCAGGGCATATTGGCTGGCGTATCAATGGACGGAAGTGTGAAGTTTAATCTCCCCGCGAGGGAAGGGGACGTTCGAGAACCTGCCTGGTCACCATTGAAAAAAACGTTGTTCTCCTCTGTGAGGCAGTCGTTACCCATGCGCGTTGAGTCTGTGAGCAAACCCAATTAGCTGATCGCGCGCCGCACTCAGAGGGTTCTCAAGACCCACATTGGGTTGAATTTGGCTGGAAAAGCCTTTAAGAGTGATGGTATTCGATGCGGTCCTATGCTCAAATACGCGTTATTCGTCCAAGGTCGGCGAAAATGGGCGTAAAAGCTGATTTGAGCTAGCCTAGCGATCGTGAATAGATGGGTTTGGTGTGCTTCCTCGGACACTGCACGCAAGCCTATTTGGACCGTTGGGTAAGCATCGAGTTGAGTAGGCGATTCGCGCATGAGAAGCGATCGTGGCTCGTCCTGAAATAATGAAGTAAAGGAGTAAAACCATGGCATCGTTACTGAGAATCCTGGGTTTGTTTTCGGCCATTTCTTTGATCTTCCTTGCCGGATGCGCGAGCTCTGGCGGCGTTGAAGAGGCTCCGGAAGTTGAAGCGCCAGAAACCGCCGCTGAAGTTCAAGAAGTGGTTGTAGAAGCTGAACCCATTCGTCCCATGGTCAGTCGTGGCAAGATCGTGATCCCCATTGACGCTATGGATGCGAACGCCGGCTCGATGACGCTGCAGGGTGTTTTCTATTTTGACTTTGATCAAGCGATCGTGCGTCGTGAGGCTCATAACGAGTTAGATCAACATGCATCTGTACTTGCTGAAAACCCTGGTTTGAGAGTTCGCTTGGAAGGCCATGCTGATGAGCGCGGAACGCGTGAATACAACCTCGCGCTGGGGGAGCGTCGTGCGAATGCCGTTCGAGCATACTTGCTGGCGCAGGGAGCGTCCCGTAGCCAGATTGAAGTGGTGAGTTATGGCGAGGAAAAACCAGCGGATGGTGGCCACGATGAAGGCTCTTGGCAAAAAAACCGTCGGGTTGAAGTGGTTTATCGTTAACGGTATGCATTGAATTTGGTGAGCTTGGGATGGTAGAGAGTCATCCCTTGACACAACGTGAAAAGGCCTCGGTTGAGGCCTTTTCTGTTTCAACTCGCGCTTAACGTCAGCAGATTGTCACTGAATGGCGCGCTTTCGGTAGAATAGCGGTACGCGAAACGCGCGGCATATCGCGCGGGAGACACGGCAGAGACAAAGGAAAGACCATTGAAAATCATGTTGAGTAAAAGGAACTTATACCTCCTGTTTTTGTTGAGTCAGTCGCTGAATCTCTATGCATCGCAGGCCCCCATCCGTATCGAAACGTTATCCCAGGATGGCGCTTCGGCGTCTTTGGTCTCTGATGAACCGATTGAGACCATTCTCAGCGAAGAACCCGAACCCCCTCAATCGATGGGTGAGATGCAGTATCAGATGCAGCTGCTTCAGCAGGAAATCATGGCCCTGCGTGGATTGGTCGAGCAGCTCAGTTACGAAGTTCAGCGGCACCGCGGGGTACAGGATGATCGATACCTTGAGCTCGACCGAAGGCTGCAAAGTCTGGTGGTTCAGGGTCCCGCTATAGCGGAGGAGAATCAAGTGGCGCTCGCTTCAGAGAACGCTGAAACGGAAGGGAGCGATACGCTGTCCGAGCAAGCACTCTATGACGCGGGGCTTGCATCAATTAAATCACGTCAGTTCGACGAAGCAATCGTTCAACTAAAGCAACTCATCGAGCTTTACCCCGCTGGAGATTTCACAGCAAACGCCTATTATTGGATTGGCGAAGTTCATGCAGCCAAGCCCGAACCAGACTATGAGTCTGCAAGGCAAGCACTCGTTCAAGTTATTGATGGATTCCCTTCGAGCAACAAATTGCCCGATGCGTCATTTAAGTTGGGCAAGGTTTATCACTTGATGGGTGATTGCGCGCGAGCCAAGTCGTTCCTTCAACAGGTCGCACAAAGCTATGATTCAAAGTCTGCTGGCCAACTGGCCGAGCGGTATCTAGCCAATCAAATTGACTGCTGATTCAGACCTTTTCAAGAAATGGAATCCGCCCTTCGGATCACGGAGATTTTTAGTTCGCTGCAGGGTGAAGCGCGAACCGTTGGGCGGCCCACAACCTTTGTCCGTTTGACCGGATGCCCGCTTCGCTGTCGTTATTGCGATACCGCCTACGCGTTTTCCGGAGGGCGCGTGATGTCGATGACGGAGATTATGAGTGAGGTGCAATCACATGGCGTCGGTCGAGTCACCGTCACGGGTGGCGAGCCCCTAGCCCAACGGGGTGTATTGGCGTTGATGGACACTTTGGTTAGCGAAGGCTATGAGGTCTCGATTGAGACGAGCGGCGCCCACTTGATCTCTGGTATCAACCCGCACGTTTCGGTGGTGATGGATCTAAAGACACCGGGCTCGGGAGAGTCGCATCGTAATTTGATGGATAACATCCCGCTTCTTAAAAGATCCGACCAGGTCAAGTTTGTGATTACCGATCGCGAAGACTATGACTGGTCGCGCTTTCAAGTGGACGCACTCGCGCTGAACGAGCGAGTGGACGATATTTTGTTCTCTCCTAGTTTTGAACAGCTCGACCCGGTCGATCTTGCTTCTTGGATCCTAGCCGATCGCTTGCCTGTTCGGATGCAACTTCAACTACACAAGTTACTTTGGGGCGATCAGCCAGGTGTCTAATCCAAAGAACGCAATCGTCTTGTTGTCAGGGGGGCTGGATTCCGCGACGGTCCTGTCTCACGCGGTGAATGAAGGCTTCGCCTGCTACTGCCTTAGCTTTGATTACGGCCAAACGCATAAAAGTGAACTCACTTACGCCGCCTCGTTAGCGAGCCACTTGGGTGCGGCCGAACATCGAATTGCCAAGCTTGATCTCGCGGTGTTCGGAGGATCTGCACTGACGGATCGATCCATCGATGTTCCAGACGCCGGCGACAGTGGTGAGGGGATCCCAGTAACGTATGTGCCTGCCAGGAATACGGTGTTTTTATCCTACGCGTTGGCGTGGGCCGAAGTACTCCCGGCAGTTGACCTCTTTATTGGTGTGAATGCCGTAGATTTCTCTGGGTATCCGGATTGTCGTCCGGCATTTATAGAGGCGTTTGAGGCGATGGCGAATCAGGCAACCAAAGCGGGGATTGAATCCAACGCATTCAAGATCCACGCACCGCTCCAGTATCTCTCCAAGGCCGACATCATCAAAAAGGGGATGGCTTTGGGCGTTGATTATGCAAAAACTGTGTCGTGCTATCGACTGACTGAGGCGGGGGAGGCCTGTGGGCGGTGTGATGCTTGCACACTACGCGCGCAGGGTTTCGCAGACGCAGGGATAACCGACCCCACATGTTACGTTGCGTCCTAATGTGACGCTGTCCTCGGTTACCGAATTCTTATCTAACGCGCCCCACTTGGGCCTGGCGGCCATTGTCCTTTTAGGCTTTTTAGAGGCCTGTCCGGGAATTGGTCTTTTTGTCAGCGGGATCCTTCTGTTCGGCATTGCGAGCTTCTTGTACGTTGAGAACCTTTTTTCGATTGCGCAGATTGTGCCTTGCGCGATGTTGGGTGGATTCTTGGCCGATCAATTGGGTTTTGCTTTGGGTTGGTGGTTTGGGCCTGGGGTAAAGGGATGGTCGATCTTTCGCAGGCATCAAGACAGGATGGAGGCAGCCGAAATTCAGATCGTTAAATTCGGGCCATGGGCGGCTGTGATTGGTCGTTTTCTCACCATGATCAGAAGTTTAGTGCCCATGATATTGGGCATGGCAGGCGTAAGCTGGCGCAGGTATGTCGTTTGGGATTTCGTTGCTGTCTCTGTTTGGGGGATAGGGTTCGTTTTGCTCTTGGGTGGGATCGAGCAGGTGTTTGATTGATGCTCAAAGGGCCAGAGTCATGTGAGTAGACAAGATGGCCCGTTAACGCGGAGTGGCGCGAGTGTTTGGCCGGCGACTCAAAGGTCGCTCGCCCAAGAATGAATGGTGGGCCGTGCTGGATTCGAACCAGCGACCAATTGGTTAAAAGCCAACTGCTCTACCAGCTGAGCTAACGGCCCCCAGGAACGCGCATGATACCGATTCGAAGCTAAAACTCAAGGATTGTGAAGTGTGAGCGCGTTGATCACCCTTTGGGCGTAGTCCCCTTCACCTAGTTTTATGAGTGTACCGATGCCCCCTGGATTAATGACATTGATCTCGATGACGTAGGGGTAAACGAGATCGATGCCGATAAAACGGGCGCCCCGGGTTTCACAATGGTCGGCAACCACCTGGCAAATGTATTGTTCGTTCTCAGTAAGACTTGTTTGTTCTGCTGTGGCTCCAGTCGCGAGATTGGTTCGATGATCCCGTTGCGCTCGCCTCAGGTAAGCGCCGATGAAAGATCCTCCGGCGACAAGAACGCGTTTTTCGCCTTGCTCGATCTCCTTCACTCGTGACTCGATCAAGCGGAAGGCTCGCAGGCCCGGTGGTATTTCATGATCCAAAATGGAATAGGCGTTGGGGTCCTCGACGCTTAGCTGATACACGCCGCGACCTTGGCTTTCGGCGGCTGGCTTCATCATCCATTTCGCTTTGTTTTGCAGTACGTGTTTGATCGAATCGGTATTAGCGGATGCGAGTCTCTCGGGCTGCCGGATGCTTTTTGGTAATGCCGCGAGACTGTACTTGTTGTTGAGATGGAGTAAGGCGTGGCAGTTGTTGATGAAGCGCTCTTGAGGCACCAAATTGAGGATTTGGATCTTGTCTAAGAAAGTACTTCGTCGACCAAGCGATAACACCCAAATCGTGTTGAAGTCTGTCAGTGTCAGGCGTTCTTTGGGCTCGAACAGGCCATCTTCATGAACGAAAGGCTTCCATTCGCCCAAAACAGAAATGCTTCGATTGCGCAGCTCAAGCGTATCTATAAGACCCCAGGCAATGTCGATACTGGACTGGGTCGCAGCCATCGAGAGTCGAACCAGATTCGTGTCGGACGGATAGGGCGGCTGACCAACGAGAAATAGGATACTCATGGTCGCATTGTGATCGATCCCTTGACTGAATAGTATAGGCCGCTCACACGGCATCGATAGGTTGGTGCATCAAGCGGGAAGCGGTCGAGTGGGTCGATCGCGGTGGGCGGTTGCCGAAACGAGTGATCAGCCAAAATTTGGCAATAGGGCACCCAGAGAAAGAGACGGAAAAATGAGCACAATACTTTTGAACCAGTCGGCGATGGCGGACGACCCAATAGGGGGTGATGCGGCCGATGAACGTTTACGTGAGGAAATCAAAACCTTGCTTGATGAACAAAATGCCGTGCTCGTTGCTCATTACTACACCGATGAAGCCATTCAAGCGCTGGCCGAGGAAACTGGGGGTTGCGTGGCGGATTCTCTCGAGATGGCTCGATTTGGCGCGGCTTCCGCAGCCGATACGATCGTCGTTGCTGGCGTACGGTTCATGGGTGAAACCGCAAAGATTTTGAGCCCAGACAAGCGCGTGCTGATGCCAACGCTCGAGGCCACGTGTTCCCTTGATCTAGGATGCGAACCGTCCGCATTTTCAGCGTTCTGTGATGCGCACCCAGATCGAACCGTCGTGGTCTATGCCAATACGTCAGCGGAAGTGAAAGCGCGAGCAGATTGGGTGGTCACTTCAAGTATTGCGGTCGAGGTGGTGGAACACTTGATGGATCAGGGTGAAGCGATCCTTTGGGCGCCGGATAAACATTTGGGCGCCTACATCAAAGAGAAGACAGGCGCTGACATGATTCTCTGGGATGGCGCCTGCATAGTTCACGACGAATTTAAAGCGAAAGGTCTTCGGGAGCTGAAGGCGGTGCATCCTCATGCGATGGTTTTGGTTCATCCAGAGTCACCGAAGGGGGTGGTGGATCAGGCGGACGTGGTTGGATCGACATCGCAACTTATCAAGGCAGCAGTGGCGTCCGATCAAGACACGTTTATTGTGGCAACGGATCAAGGCATTTTTTACAAGATGCGTCAGGCCGCTCCAGGGAAAACCTTTATGGCCGCGCCGACGGCGGGTCACGGTGCTGAGTGTAAAAGTTGTGCCAACTGTCCTTGGATGGCGATGAATACGCTTGCACCCCTAGCTTCGGTCCTTCGTCTTGGCGACCATGAAATCACGGTAGCCCCTGCGCTCGCCGAAAAGGCGCTTGCACCCCTTGAGCGTATGTTGAACTTCAACAAGGTGTGATGGTCAGCGGGGCGAAAGATTAACGTTCTAGTTCGTCGCGCAGATCTCTGAAGGTATCCAGCCGGCTTCGAATACGCTCACTCAGCTGAAAGTTTTGACGTGCCAGTGGCTGCGCGTAGCTGAGCTGCTTCTCGGCACGTTCCAAATCGCCGTTCAAGAAAAAGTACTCTGCGCGTGCCTGGTGCACGCCAATAATGTCACCCGCGAGACCGCGAGCCTCAGCGAGTTGATACCAAATGGCGTCGTCAAGCGGTCGGCTCTCTGCGATCTCGGTCAGCAGTTGACTGGCGATCTCGGGCCTATCTAGGGCCAGCATAATGTCTGCCTTCTTCACAGTGAGCGGATAGTTGCCCGGGCTAATCATCAAGGCTTCGTCAAGATATGCTGCGGCAATATCGGGTTGCTTGGCCCGAAGGTAAAGGTCGACCTCTGTGATTTGAAACGGAATGTTAAGTGGGTATTGGTTCCGCAATGGATCGAGCAGCCGTCTCGCCTGATCAAGATCGCCTGACTTGATGGCGACTAATGCTCGAAGATAGTCGTTGGCAATTTGGAGGATCTCGCCCGACGCGTTTCTGGACGTGAGATTCGTTTCTCTGGCGCTCGAATCTTTTATTGAAAGCGCTTCTGCCCGTGCCCGCATCAATTGGAACTCGAGGTCAATGGGCCAACTCTTCTTGGTGAGGCTCTCCGTTTGGTTATAGGCGTCGCTGATCCTTTTTCGGGTCACCGGATGCGTCCTTAGAAACTCTGGAATACGATCTCCATCGCTTCGCGTTGCCCGCTCGAGATTTTCAAACATGTACGCCATCGCCCGAGGATCGAGACCGGCTTTGATCATGGTATTAATGCCGACCCGGTCTGCCTCAGATTCTCGTATTCGGCTATAGCTCAGACGCTGCGCTTGCATCAATCCCTGGCTTGTTGTCATCGCTGCTAGGCCCGCCTCGCCTCCGCCATAGGCAGCGATGATGGCGCCTGCCAGGAGTCCCGCAATGCTAATGACCCCTGCCTTCCTCGAATCCTCCAGCCCGCGAGCAAAGTGTCTCTGACTTAAATGAGCTAATTCGTGGGAGAGAATGGCTGAGAACTCATGGACGGATGTTGCGTTAAGAAACAGACCATGATTAATGCCGAGTATGCCACCTGGCGCGGCAAAGGCGTTGATCGTGGGATTGTCGATGATCACGACGTAGAGCCTGAAATCCTCTAAGTCACTGCTCGCAGCCAGCCGGTAGATGTGATGTTCCAAATAATCTTTGATCAGCGGATCGTCGAAACTGGGTGTTTGGGCGCGCACGGCGCGAAGGAACCGTTGCCCCAATGCGTGCTCTTGCGCGAGCGATGTCACGGCAGAACTGCCCGTTCCAAGTTCTGGCAGGTTGAGGTCGTCGAAAGTGGCAGAAGCAGCAAGCGATGCCCAGCCAACTAATCCCATGAAGATGAGCATCTTGCGCATGCACGTATGGTGGCAGGCCGAGACTTGGCTGTCCAATCTGATTTGGCGAATGTGCCTGATATACTCTCGGGGATGAAATAGCGCGCCTTTGCCTAAGGCATCGAGCCCAATTAGTTTTTTTCCACTCGAATGAACGAATTAGAATGTAAGGAAACAACCGTGCCGGATCAAGAACCCCTCTCCAGTAACGAGTTACCCTACAAGGGCGCGGTCGATATCGACCTTGACACCCAGGGCCTGCAATGTCCCATGCCGCTTTTGAAGGCTAAGCAGTCTCTGAACCGGATGGCGCCCGGGCAAGTCCTTAGAGTCGTTGCTACAGACCAAGGTTCGGTCCGCGATTTTCAAGTCTTCGCAGCGCAAAGCGGGAACACGTTACTTGGCCAGCATGAGGAGGCACTGATTTACACCCACTGGCTTGAAAAGTGTTGATGTTTCACTACAGTAATAACACTGGAGCACGGCAATGATCGCCTTAATCGCTAACTGGTTGGATCGCTATTTTGCGAATGCCGAGGCATTGGTCATCGTGCTGCTTTTGGCATTTGTTTCGATTGCACTGCTGTTGCTTGGGTCTATCGCTGTCCCGATTCTGATCGCCATTGTATTTACCTATGTTTTGCAGGGGGTGGTCCAAAGAATGGGCCGATTGGGTGCGCCCAAGTGGGCCAGTGTGAATGGAACCTACCTCGTGTTTTTAGGCGGCTTTATTGGTTTCCTTGTGTTCTTTTTCCCAAGAATTTGGCGCCAACTTACAAGGCTTTACCAAGATCTGCCCAATCTAGCCGTCAAGGGACAAGATGTCGCTCAGCGCTGGGCCCAAGATTACAACTGGCTCATTTCCGAAAAGCAGGTCCAGGCTTGGATTGATGTGCTGAATACTGAGGCTGCGAACATCGGCCAGTGGATTCTCAGCGCCTCATTTGCCAATTTGCCCGTGTTCATGGAAGTCCTGGCCTACGTGCTGATTGTGCCGATATTGGTTTATTTTATGCTGAGTGATAAAGAGGCGATCCTGGCGTACTTGTTGGGATTCCTCCCGGAGGAACGTCCGCTGTTGAACCGGATCGGGAGAGAAATGAATCACCAGCTTGAAAACTACGTTAGAGGTAAGTTCATCGAACTGGTTCTCGCGGGAATCGCG
>Ga0181569_10001265_pt1 | contig 19859 bp, 17 predicted proteins | sample 101ome_19_FD_132452 | JGI IMG/M metagenome (GOLD analysis project Ga0181569, IMG submission 132452) | Coastal salt marsh microbial communities from the Groves Creek Marsh, Skidaway Island, Georgia - 101405AT metaG (megahit assembly) | ecosystem: Environmental > Aquatic > Marine > Intertidal...
AAGTTCAGGAAGCACGATATCGTTGCCTTTCATCTCCTCGACCGCGAGGAAATCGAGTTCGACTTTGACCGCCCGACCCGCTTTCTCGATCTCGAAGGCGGACCTTCCCTGCTCGCCGATCCGGCATTGATCCGACGTCGCTACCAGGATGCCGTCAAAGGATACCTCGATCAGGTCAATCAAATCGTGAACCAGTCCGTGATCGACTACCATCGGACCTTTCTCGACGAATCCTACGAGCAAGCCCTTGCCCGTTTCCTGGTGGGTAGAAATCCGAAGACCGCCCGGAGCGCAAGATGAGTTTTCTCCAACCCATTCTGCTCATCGGACTGCCTTTGGCACTGCTTCCGATCATCATTCATCTGATCAATCAGCACCGCCACCGCACGGTGAAATGGGCGGCGATGATGTTTCTTCTCGATGCGAAGAAAATGACGAAGGGCATGGCACGGCTGCGCCAGATCCTGATCCTCGCGATGCGCGTCCTCGCAGTGATTGCTCTTCTTTTCGCAGCAAGCCGACCTCTCGCCGGGGGCTGGCTCGCTCTGACAGGTGGCGGAGCCGATACGGTTTTGATTTTGTTAGATCGCTCCGCAAGCATGGAGCAGCAGAACCTCGAGTCTGGAAAGTCGAAGCGCGTTTCTGCCTTGGAGAAAATTGCAGAACTCACCGAAACAACCGGCAGCAACGCTGAGATCATCCTGATCGAAAGCGCGACGCTCACTCCCACTCCCGTAGCCAACGCGGAATCACTCGCAGACCTTCCGCAAACGGCGGCGACTGCGACGGCATCCGATATTCCGGCATTGCTGGAGCGGGGAATTGATTACCTGGCTGTCGATGAAAGCGGGCGCACTGATATCTGGCTCGTCAGCGATTTGAGACAAAACGATTGGAAGACGGGATCCGGAAAATGGCAGACCATCCGGGCCACCTTTCAGCAAAAGAATCGGCCCGCCTTTTCCTCCTCAACTATCCCGACACAGATGTTCGAAACCTCTCCCTCTCGGTCGCAGAAGTGGAGCGCCGCAAGACGCCAGAAGGCCATCAACTTGTCATGGACCTGAAAGTCCGCCGCAACGCGTCGGCGGCAGAAACCGAGGAAACGGTGCGCGTCGAGTTCACTGTAAATGGTACCCGGACAGTGGAAGAGATCGCCCTCAGTGGTGAGGAAACACTGCGCCTCGGACATACAATTCCCCTTGGCGATGCCAATATGGGAGAAACTCGAGGATGGGGTCGTGTCGACTTGCCCGCCGATGACAACCTCGCCGACAACACCGCCTACTTTGTGTTCGATGACGAAGCGGTGAAGAAAACGGTAATCGTCAGCGCAGATCCCACCAGCGCAGATGCAATCCGGGCCGCAGCAGCCTCGGCTCTTGATTCGTCGGGCAAATACGAGTCTTACATCATCGAACCGAGCCGGACTGCGGAAATCCCCTGGGAGGAAACCGCATTGTTGTTCTGGCAGGCACCTCTCCCTGAGGAGGGCTCAACCGAAGCGGCACTCCTGCAGCAACATGCCGAGAGTGGCAGGGCACTGGTTTTGCTTCCGCCAGACGAGCTATCAGGCGAAAGCTTTCTCGGATTCAAGTGGGGTGAATACCTCGGCAAAGGAGAAGAACTTCTCAAAGTCGGCTGGTGGCGAACGGAATCGGGGCTGCTTGCGAACACACGAAACGGAAACCCGCTTCCAGTTGGCGACCTCAATGTATTTCAAGCACGCGCCAACGAAGGGGAAATCCAACCACTCCTGAAACTCGAAAGCGGTGAAGTTGTCATCGGAAAACTGATCTCCGAAACGCAGGGACCAGTTTACATCTGGGCCACCCTGCCCCGTTCCAATTTCTCAACGCTCGCGTCTGACGGCATTGCTTTTTTCGTGATGATTCATCGAGCACTCGACGAGGGAGTCGCCGCCGTCTCTCCAGCGCGCACTTCAGATGCGAACTCCGCAGCACTTGCTGGCACTCCAGCAGCTGCTCCGCTCGACGAAATGGCGATCGGGGATAGCCTGGCCGCTCCCGGCCTGCTCCCCGCTGCTTTTGAATACACCACCACAGATCAATCCAAGCGCCTTCTTGCATTAAACCGCCCCACATCGGAAGACGATCTGCGAATTGTGGATGCGGAAGGAATTTCACCACTACTCGAGGGCGTAGAATTTCGAAAGATTCGTGATGAGGTCGAAAACGAATCTTCTCTCGCCTCCGAAATCTGGCGCCTTTTTCTCGTCACCATGGCGCTGGCCCTCCTATTCGAAGCTGCCCTTTGTCTGCCTCTACCACTGGAAGAAAAATCAGAGAAACCACTGGGTGAATCGAGTTCCTGAACATGACTCTAACTGACAGCGAATTAACCTTTCTCTGGACGCCGACCACGGTTGTCTTTGGAATCGCTGTGTTTCTGTCGACTCTCGTTTTCAGTTTTCTGATCTGGAAGAGGAGTCGTTTTTCTTCCGCCACGGGTTGGATCGAACTGCTCCGACTTGTCATTGTCGCAGCAGTTGCCCTGACACTCAACCAACCGGAGTGGAGGGAAGTTTTCGAACCGGACGACGATCCCGCCATCGGCATACTTCACGATGCTTCCGGCAGCATGGGCACCGAAGACATTCTCGATCCGGAAGCTCCTGCGGCGACGCCAAAGTCACGCCGCGAATCCATTACCAGCCTGGTTACCGAAGAAGCCTGGCAACCCCTTGAGGAGTCGTTTCGGATTTTGATTCAACCTTTTTCAACGGAATCGAACGAAGGAACCGACATCGGAAACGCCCTCACCGACATCATCGAGCAGCAACCAGATCTGCGCGGCATCGTTTTGTTCTCTGATGGCGACTGGAATACCGGGGAACCACCATCCTCGGCCGCGACCCGACTCCGAATATCGAAAATCCCTGTATTCACCGTTCCGGTCGGAAGCGAAAACCGCCTTCCCGACATTGTCGTCACCGCTTTCGACGCACCAACTTTTGGAATCAGTGGAAAGCCGGTCCGACTTCCCTTCACCTTGAACAGCTCCCTTGCCGAGAATCACACCACCACGGTCACGATCAAGACTTCGGAAACCGAAACGCTCAGTCGTGAGGTCACCATTCCCGCGATGGGTCGCATTCGCGACACGCTTCTCTGGACTCCACGCGAAACTGGTGACTACGAGCTTACCTTGACGCTTCCGAAAGCATCTAACGAGCTCAATACGAAGAACAACTCGATCACCGCCCCGATTGCGATCCGGAAAGAGGAACTCAAGGTGCTCCTCCTTGAGAGCTTTCCCCGCTGGGAATATCGCTATCTGCGGAATGCCCTGGAACGAGACCCGGGCGTGGAAGTGAGCTGCCTCCTTTTTCACCCTGATGTCGAAGCACTGGGAGGAGGACCCGGATACCTCGAGGAATTCCCCGCAACGGAAGTCCTTTCTGAATTTGATGTGATCGTTCTTGGCGACGTTGGCGTTTCCCCTTCTCAGCTTTCACTCGAACAAATCGACGCACTTAAGTCTCAGGTCGCGGCGCAGGCATCCGGCCTGGTTTTGATGCCTGGATTTCGGGGTCACCAGATTTCTCTTCTTGAGACAGAACTGGAGGACTTGTTTCCCGTCGTTGTCGACTCCGCTCAACCTCGCGGATGGGGTTCTCCCACTCCCGGACAGTTTGAGCTAACCGAACTCGGTGCCCGCAGTCTCCTGACCCGCCTCGAAGACACCGAAAATGCGAACACGAATGTCTGGTCCTCCCTGCCCGGTTTCCAGTGGTATGCCGGCGTCGTTCGAGCCAAAGCTGGATCAGAAGTGCTGGCCACTCACAGTTCCGAGACCAATCGCTACGGACGCATCCCCCTCATCGCAACAAAGACCTACGGCACAGGTAAAATTCTTTTTATGGGAACAGACGGAGCCTGGCGATGGAGAAAAGGAGTCGAGGACAAATATCACTACCGTTTCTGGGGACAGGTCGCACGCTGGATGGCCTACCAGAGAAACATGGCGAGTGACAAACTGATGCGTCTCTTTTACTCGCCCGATCGACCGCAGACCGGCGACACGCTGACACTGAACGCAAACGTCATGAGCATCGGCGGCGAGCCACTTCAGTCGGCCAATGTTGTCGTGCAAATTGTAGCTCCGTCAGGGAAAGTAGATTCAGTTCGCCTCGAACCAGGTGGCGAAGAGCAATGGGGGCTGTTCACCGGAAGTTTTGAGCCAACCGAGCCGGGTGAACACAATGTCACGATGACCTGTGCAGAGAACGGAGGCAGCCTCGAATTGAAGATCGCGGTTCAGGGATCGTCGCTCGAAAAAGTGGGACAACCAGCTCGCTTTGATGTGCTCGAAGAAATTGCACGTATCTCCCGCGGAGAAATGCTCGATAGCCCAGACCTGGAAAAGATTCGCGCTTTCATTAGCGCCCTCCCCGACCCCGAGCCCATCGAACGACGTCTCCGCCTCTGGGCAAACCCCTGGTGGATTGGCACAATTCTCCTGCTGATGTCCGTTTTCTGGGTCGGAAGGAAAATGATCGGTGCCGTTTAAAAACGGACCGCTCCGTTTTCTAATTTTTCGCTTTCTTGTCCGGACCAATCCTGACAAGATTTCTGGATGAAGGCATTCCAGATTCTTTCTCTTTGTTCGATCATGTCCCTGTCCTCAATCTCAAAGGCGCAGGAAGCAGATGAAATCAATCCACTTGGCCGCGATCTTCCTGTGGAACAAATGGCGAAGCAACTGCGGATCCAGCTCGAATGGATCGAAATGTCTCACGAAACTCTGACGGAACTTCTCGAAGACGAATCTACGATGAAGGTGAAAGGTCGGCTTTCCAGCAATGCCGGACCTCTTCGGGAGACGATCAAGGAACTCATCGATGACAAAGATGCGAAGCTACTGGAAACAGCAATCGTCACAGCACGAAGTGGACAACGGGCGAAGGTGGAGTCCATCACCGAATACACTTACCCGACCGAATATGATCCTCCTGCCGCTATAACCGAATCCGAATCCGAAAAAACCGTATCTTTGGCACCACAAGCGGCGGCATTTGAAACGCGAAATCTCGGCATGACTCTCGAAGTCGATCCTGTTCTCGGTGCTGACGACAGGACCATCGATCTGAACCTCGCGCCAGAAATCGTCTATCTTCTCGATCAGGAAAATTACGGGAGTTTCGATTCACGTGACAGCGAAGTCGAGGTCGTCATGCCGACCTTCTACACGATGAAGACGACCACTCAAATCACACAGATCGACGGCCAATATACCTTTCTCGGAGCACACAGCCCGTTCAACGAAGATACGATGCGCATGGATTCGGAGCGGAAGGTTCTGCTTTTTCTGAAAACAGATATCGTATACGTCGGACTCGATCTACCTGCTGAAACGGCGGAATAATGAGACTGCTTCTGTGTGTCCTGTTTTTTTGCGGCTGCAGCAGCCGCGCAGGAACATACCTCTCTGCCTTCCCTCTCTATTCGTGAAGGAAACCAGAGCCGAAATCTGGACATCACCTTTCTTGGTATCGATGTCAATTGCCGCGGCCATCTCGCAGAATTCACCTACGAAGTCGAATTTCTCAATGCGACCCGCCGCAATTAGGAGGGCGAACAATCGAAGTATCGAGAATTCTTTTCGAGAAGAAAGAGTCCGAGCTGGGCACACAATGTCTGAGCAACATTCTTGAGCTGCAAGACAATCCGGTCGAGGCATCACGAAGCTATGTCTACTGGCTCTCTGAATTTGGGCAACAGAATCAGGCTCGCGATTTTCTAGCCGATGTCATCGCTCAGTCCCCGGACGATGCGACGACTGCGTTGCTGAAGCACGGTTCCGGAAGGCTACAAGGGCAACCGGAATCGTTTCGAGACTGTGCCACTCTTTCACTCAAGAAAGACAGAAGGCACAATCTCGGATTCATTTCACTCGTCGACTGGTTTGCGTCTGCGAAGGACGCAACCTTCGAAGACTTGCGTAACGACCCGCTTCAGTCTGATCTCCGCCTTGTCGTCGTCACCTCTGGTTCAAGACTCAATATCGAACTCAAGGAGCCCGCCGAAGCTACTAAGGTCGGCGACTCCGGGACAGTTCGTTCCCGTAGCGATCGCACCAGCGAGTTTCTCATCCGTCGCGCCTGGCCCGGACGCTATCTTGTTCAAGGTACCCGTTGGGAAAACAATATTGTCCCCGTGACAGCTCATGTCGTTTTCTACACGAACTGGGGACGGGAAAACCAAACGGAAAAGCGAAAAACTATCCTAATCGACAGCCGACGATTCAGCCTCGGAGAGATCAGGTTCTCGTGGGAGGATTGAAAGGGTCGCTCTACAGCTTGCGAACCTTCAAATTCCGAAAGCGATAAGTCTGGCCTTTCTCGCCGTGGTGCTGGATTCCGAGATACCCTTCGGCATCGGTGTCATCCTTGTATTCCGTGGTAACAACGCCGTTCACCTCGATCTTGATCGAATTTCCTTTGCAAGTGATCTTGTAATGATTCCAGCCATTGCGCTTCAATGCCCCGGCGACTTCTTCCTTCTGGAAATGCGCCTGCGACTTTTTCTCATGGGCTAAAGCACTCTCTTCCTTGGTGCGTCCGGACTTGCTCGGCCAGAGCCAACCGCGACGTCCCTCATCATAGAGTCCACCAGACCAACGCCGATCCGATCCGTCAACCTCGGCCTGGTAGCCATAGACCTTGTTTGGCTCTACGTGGCAACGGAACATGAAACCCGAGTTTGCTTTCCCGTCAGGCAAATGAACCTCGCCTTCGAAGACGAAGTCTGAAAATTTCTCTTCGGTCACGAGAAAGAACTTCTTGTCAGCGGTGAGGTGTATCTCGCCATCTACGACCTCCACATTCCCCCACTCGTAGGGATTCTTCCAGCCAGAAGTATCTTTGCCATTAAAAAGCTTTTCCGACTTTGCCTCATCAGCGGAGACAGAGGCACAAACGGCAACAGCAAAAACAACGATTGAAGAAAATGAAATTTGCATGGCGGGACGATGCCCACTCATGCCATGTCTTTCAAGAACGAATGCGCGGTAGAGACTATCCTTTGAGTCGCCGCTCATCTCCTTCGCGAAGCGTAACTTCCTCCTCATCCAGCATCTCCAGAAGCGGCATCAGGATTCGGCGAACTGTTCCCGTATTCTGACGCAGCTCGCTAGCGGTTGCCGTGTCATGCTCTTTCAGATATTCCACGATCTCATTTTTCAAACGATCGAATCCTGCCTGGGAAATTACCGTTTTCGGATCGAGAACGATTACCTCTCCGGTATGCTCCAGAAAGCGAAGGGCTTTTTCCTCATCCGGATTGGTCGCTGTTTCACCTTTGTTCGGCGGGGAAACCGGATCGGAAGCGAGGCGCTTGCGAACAAGTTCGCCGGCTTTCAGCAACTGAGGTGGAAGTGTAGGAATATGATCCCGATGTCGAATGTTCGGCCCGGCTTTGGTGAACTCACCTGCCATCAAACCTTCCAACACCATGTCGAAGAATTTGGGAGCTGGGAGTTCCGGCTCGATCAACGAACGCAGATCGCGGAGCGGAAGGCCAAGCTGATCAGGGTGTTCCTTGTGCACTTCAAGGATCGAATCCGAAGCAAGTCCTGCGATTCCTTTCCACCATTCAGAAAAGAAAACCCAGTCACCGTTCCGAGAAAACCCTCCGGCCTCCACTGCTTTTTCTACGGACTGTAAAATTTCTTCTGCACTGAATGCTGACTTCGCCAGCAACTTGGGGATGAAGGCGACTTTGTCGCGCCGTAACTGTGAGCTGACCAGCACATCAAGATCATTCAGTGCCTCTCTTCTCGCTTCGAGAAATTCCGCCTGAAACGGCTTCCGGAAGGCACGTCGATTAGCATCTTCATCCAAAACAATGCCTCCCGCCAGAGTGAGACCAAGCGAAGCATCTCGTATGACAAATCCATCTCCCACAAAAACGTAAATGGGCTCATGAAATCGAAGCTCAGCGAGGACTGTTTCTCCGGGAGAAAGGGTTCGCTGCCCGAGAAAATGGATTCGTGCCGGAACTCCCATACTGCCATGATGAAACATGACCTCCCGTCCCGTTCGCAAGGCACGCTTCGACTGACGCATCCCTCGGATTTCCCGGTCTGATTTCGAAATCAAAACATCAATCGCCTCGACCGCTCCTCCGAGTCCCTTTTTCACGAGAACATCACCGCGGGCGATGTTGTCTTTTGTCGCACCACGATTTTCTCGGAGATTTACTCCGGTAATATTCAATGCTGTCCGCGTCCCCGGCGGGACTGATTCAGCCGCGGAACCGTGAGACTGGGCCGTTCGCACATGAGCTTCGGCTCCCTGCGGCATCACTTCGAGATCGTCGCCCACATTAATTCGTCCCTCGGTCAGGCTTCCTGCAACAACGGTTCCAACGCCTTTCAGAGAGAACGCGCGATCCACGGGAAGTCGCGGCTTCCCTTTATCGCGAACGGGACCTGACTCAGTTAGAATTTGGGAAACCCTATCGCGAAGATCTTCGATCCCAGTTCCCGTGTGGGAAGACACGGGGATAACATCGATTTCCTCCCAAAGTCCACCCATGAGGTTCTCTTTTACATCTTCTAGAACCAATTCGAGATCGTCGACCAGATCGACCTTGGTCAGTGCAACTATGGCTCGCTTTACGCCGAGATAGGTCAGAATCTGGTAGTGTTCTTCCGTTTGCGGCATCCATCCGTCGTCGGCTGCAACGATAAAAAGGGCCAAGTCGATTGCTCCAACTCCGGCAACCATGTTTTTAACGAAGTCGGCATGACCAGGAACATCAATCACTCCAAGCGCGAGTGTATCACCGGACTCGTCTGAAGTCGGAAGCGATAACTGTGCGAAGCCGAGTTCGATCGTCATGCCTCGCTCTTTTTCTTCCGGCAGTCGATCGGGGTCGGTTCCGGTCAACGCTTCGATCAAAGAACTTTTGCCATGATCAATGTGACCTGCAGTTCCGATGATGTAGTGACGATCTGCCATGAATTTTCAGACTAAAGAGAAGTGTCAACGAAGCTTCTTCCGCACAAATGTCGAGAGCAGATCTCCCAACAGGATTACGGACGAACCGAGTAGGACAAAAAAGAACATGCGATCCCAGTGGAAGCCTTTCGATAGGGCGATGAGCTTTCCAAGCGTGAGCAATCCTAACATACCAAGAACAGTGGCGTCTTTGATGCAGGTTTCCCAACGGTAGAAAAAGTAAATCAGGAAGCGATTGAAACTCTGCGGGACGATCGTCGTGACATAGGTCGCAAACCTCCCTCGGCCGATAGCGAGGGCATTCTCAGCTGCGTTTTTCTCACGGCTCCCATTCTCCGCATTTTCGACAACCTCGCCTCCGAGTCTTCCGAGAATACCAAAGTTGTGAATTGCCAGCGCGAGCACAAGAGGCCACACCTGCAGACCGAGTAACGACAGGAGGAGAAAAGCGATCAGGTATTCCGGGATGGCACGGGAAACCACGAATAAAAAGCGCATTACCGGTCCAATAACCTTTTCACGGAACTCAGTGTCTTTCCCCGCTACTCCTGACCAGATCCCGAAGGGTTTTCTCCGACTGAACTGACGGCTGGCAAGTGAAAGAACTGGCAGAACCATAATGCCCGAAAGCAAAATGGCAGCGGTTGCAATGGCAATTGTCGTCAGAAGAGCGATTCCGCCTTCGTTCGAGAAAAGCTCCCACGCCCAGGGAAATGCATCGCTCCAGTCGCCGGACTTCCGGACCGGTGTCGGAACGAGCCTGTCTAGAAAATTCAGAAAATTGCTCCAACGGCGTTCCGCTGAAAGCCGCCCGAGCAACGGTCCGCTACCGAGCCAGGCCCAGGCAATCCCTGCACAAACAATGGCAGCACTGATGAGCAGATAAGGGCTCCGCTTTCTCCCCCGTCGCAGTTCATCGATTCGGCTTTCCGCTGTCGCCAGATCACTCATGCCACGCACCCTCCTTTCGGTCCGTTAACTCGACGACGAATCCCGGCTCCCCAGAAATCGACGAGCATAATCATCGCAAGTAGTGGGTAAAAGTAAGTCCACACTTCCCGGTAATACGCCTCCTCGTGTGAGAATCGAATGTAGAGGCCAATTGTCTCGATTCCGACAAATCCCAGAACTGCCGAAGACCGCAGGGCGCATTCGAAACGATAGAAGCTGTATGTGATCAGGTTCGGAAGTGCTGCTGGAAAGATTCCCACGAGGAAAGTTTGCAATGGTCGATGACCAATGGCTTTCAGAGACTGTGCCGCGTCTCTCGCTTCCTCATCGATGAGTTCGGAAAAAACCTTTCCCAAGGTTCCCGAAAATGGAAGTGCGAGGGCGACCATTCCGGCAAGTGGGGAAACTCCCATTGCAGACAAAATCAGGAGAGCCCAAATCAGTTCGTGGATTGATCGAACCAGGCTCATCAAAAACCGAGTCCCGAAGTAGACCACAGAAAGCACCCCTTTGAGTAGTCGCGGACAAGGACTCGGCCACCAAGCCGATGAACCGAAAAACCCCATCACGAGCGCGGCCGGAACAGCCAGACTCATCGCACCGAAGGCAAACTTCAGGGTGAGAAACAGTCCCTCAAGAGCTTTCCACCAAATCGGCGGGGCATCATCCGGAGTATTGGGATCGGTGTAGTCCAACGCAGGCTGAAAAGCTGCCGCGAAAAAGCGACCGGTTCGCTCCCAGTGCGTTTCGTCCGGAGGAATGAGCCCTGATGGTTTCAGCTCCAAATACCAGGCGCACCAAAGAAAAATACCCACAAAGGCCAGTATGACCCAACGTCTTTTCCCTGAAGTAGCTGCCTTGAAATCCATCATCCAAGTGCCTTACGCATCCTTCATCATCTCCTCTTCGCTAAGCTGATAGAGGTGCTTCAACTCCTCTGACGACAAAGCGGACGGTTCGCGGTCGAATACCACTTTGCCGGAGCGCATGCCGATGAGTCGGGGAAAAAATTCCCGGGCCAACTCGATGTGATGCAGGCTCATACAGAGCGTGAAGTTATTTTCGCGGGAAAGGTCAAGAAGCAACCCCACCGTGTCGCGTGCCCGCGCCGGATCGACAGCTGAAACAGGTTCGTCGGCAAGGATAACTTCCGGCTCCTGAAACAAGGCCCTGGCAATGGCGACACGTTGCTGCTGACCTCCGGACAAATTGGAGGTTCGTTCATAGAGCTTTTTCTCAATTCCAACGCGGTCGAGAATGCGATGGATCGCCGTAACATCGGCTCGTGAAGGAAACAGCAAATCACGAATCGAGCGAAGAGTCCCGCGTTCCCCGCCTTTGCCCAGAATCACATTCTGCAAAACGGATAGGTTGGAAACCAACCCAAGCTGCTGAGGAATCGTTGCAATGCGAGTCCTTAGCTTTCGCAGGCCCCCGGCTCCCATTCCCGCAATTTCATCACCCAGTACTGAAACCGATCCTTCATCGACTTCGCGAGTTGCGTTCATCACGCTGATGAGGGTTGTTTTTCCGCTTCCGCTGGGTCCGATGAAAGCGACCTGTGAACCAGTTTTAATTTCCAGGTCGACATGATCGACGGCTGCGAGAGTGCCGAAACGAACGCTCACATTTTCCAATCGAAAGGCTGAAGACATGGAGTTTTTCGGAATACAGAAAGGGGCGGAAATTCTTCCGCCCCTCCCTTCAAAACATTCTAGGTGAGCTTATTTTTCAATAAGCCCCATTTTGACGGCAGTATCCTTGATACCATCGAAATCGGCATTTTTTGCCGCAATAACAGAGTCGCGATTGATCGCTTTGATCGCATCCGAACCCGCCGGGACAGAAATCAGGGCAGCCTGAACTTTTTCGATGAACCCGTCACCGAAAATTGTGTTCACCTCCGGATGAATCGTGAAGTTGTAGTCCGCGTAGAATGGAGTAGTCCAAATCTTCACGGTATTCTCTGCAATCTTGGGATCGCTCTCGACGAGTGAGTCGTAGGTTTTGTAGTTGAGGGCACCGGTCTGGTAGGTTCCGTCAGCAACCGCGTTTGCCGTTGCCACGTGGCCACCACTCATCTGGTATCCAGGTTTCTGAGCGAACCACTTGTCCGGCTCAACACCACCATTGTTCTGCATGATGAAATAGGTGGGCATGAGTCGTCCGGAAGTCGATCCGGGAGAGCCGAAAGTGAAGGTCACATCCTTGATCGCTGCAGGAAAGTCTTCCGACGGCTTGAGCCCGGTCGCTTTGTTAGCAATGAAGTAGGATTTGTATTTCGGGTCGGCTTTGCCCTGTGCGATGGCTTGTGCACCGGGGACGGCCATGCGAGCCTGAACTCCGGACAATCCACCGAACCAGACAAGGTGAACCTCACCGTTGGTGAATTTGGTAATGGAGTCGGTGTAGTCGGTCGACGAGACAAACTCCACATCGACACCGAGTTCACCGGAAAGGTGCTCGGACAACTTGCCGAATTTGGCGATTTGATCGGTGACTTTCTCATCCGGAATGGCGGAAATGTAGAGAGTCTCCGAAGAGGACTTATTGGAGTCGGTCTGCGACGTGTCACCACCGCAGCCGACTAGGGCCAGAGTAGTTACCGCTGCCAGACCGACGCGGAAAAGATAACTTTTCAACATCGGTATTTAGGTTTGGTTCTGGTTGGTTTGAGAATCATTAACTGATTAGGTGAGCCATGTAGTAATTCGGTGAGAGAAAACTTCACCTCCTCAATAAGACGCGCACGCAACTTCTCAATGCTTACGACAAAAATCCAGCAAATTATTAACAAGAATTGAGTCCTGTTCGGGAAAAACGGTCCGTAAATCGAGACGGTAGCCGTCTTCAGCCGTGTATCCCATGATGGGGACAGCAGTTTTCCTCAGACCCGCAGCAAGGTGGGTGACCGAAAAATTGTTCGGTCTCAAATCAAGAGCCAGAGAAGGAATTTCCGCTTTCGGCATCGTCCCCCCTCCACAGCGAGCAATCGTCTCCACGATTCTCACATCCAAACTTTCCAATTCGTTCAATTTCCCATGGATGGCTTCAGCGCGAGGGCGCAGATCGTTTTCTACCGAGGCGGAAAGCATGCTAATAAGTGGCAAATCGGGATCCTCGCTCCCAGCAGACAGGTAAGCAGAAACTGTTTCCTGCAATCCTGTGAGGATCATCTTGTCGCAACGAAGCGCCCGGAAAAATGGTTCCTTTTTGATCCCAGCGACCAGATCAGCGCGACCAGCGATGATGCCGGCCTGCGGACCACCAAAGAGCTTGTCTCCACTCACGCAGACCAGATCGACTCCGCGTCGGAGAACTTCGGTAGCACTCGGCTCATGGGGAATGGGAGCCAAGTCCTCGGTTCGCACCATCGCTCCGCTTCCGAGATCCTCGACGACTGCAAGGCCATGTTTTTTCCCGAGATCGACGAGATCCTCGGTAGAGGGTTCTTCCGTAAATCCCCCCATCCAGAAATTCGAGCGATGCACCTTCAATAGCATCCCAGTTTTCGGACCTATCGCGTTTTCGTAGTCCGAAAGAGTGGTCTTATTGGTTGCCCCCACCTCGACGAGTTTGGCACCGCTCGCCTCCATAATTTCGGGGACACGAAAACCGCCACCGATTTCGACGAGCTCACCTCGGGAAATCACGACCTCGTTTTTTTCCCCGTTCGCAAGGTGCTTCAGCATTAGAATTAGCGCCGCCGCACAATTATTCGTCACCGTGGCGGCTTCTGCATCGATCAGTGTAGCAACGCAGGTTTCGAGGTAACCTCCCCGCTTGCCTCGCTCGCCGGAATCCAGATTCAGCTCGATGTTGTTGTAGTTTCTTCCCACCCCTGCAATAGCGTCAACAACCTGCGGAGCGAGAGGCGAACGCCCTAGATTGGTGTGAATGCAGACGCCAGTTGCATTGATCACCGGATGAATTCGCGAGCGATAGAGCGAATCAATCAGGCCGCGAATCATTGCGAGCGTTTCTTCAAATTCACCGACTTCCAGCTCCCCTTTCTTCACTTTCTCCCGCATCTCACCGACGGTATCGCGCACCAACTTTGTAATCAATGGTTGCGGCAAAGGAGGTAAACCACCCGCTTTGTCCAAGGCTACAAGCACCTTGTCCACAGCCGGAATACGCGCGTATGGGTTGGAGGACGATTCACTCATCGCCGCAAAGATAGCACGAGGCTGGGAAAAGGCGACAGGAGGTAAAACCCTCGACTATACCACCGAAATCAAACTTCCCTGCCCGCCTCGGGTGATTCGACCAATGACACTTCGGGTGAGCGAGTTTGCATCACCGAGGATTTCCAGAACACGGTCCAAATTCACCTCAGGAACGCAGCAGAGCAGTCCGCCACTCGTTTGTGCATCAGCGAGCAGGTAACGCATCGATTCCGGGACGTTGTCCGCAAACTCGGTATCAGTCAGCGCGGTCTTCAGGTTTTGCTTTGTGCCCCCGGGAACGCAGTCATATTCCTCGATCAACCGAATGATCTCATCGTCGATAGGAGGTGTATCCAGGGAATGAATCGTCGCGCGGGTTCCACTGGAACGGCAGAGGGAGACGAGATGTCCGAGCAAGCCAAAGCCAGTCACGTCAGTGGCGCACTTTACGAGGCCTTCGGCTGCAAGTTGTTGGCCCGGGGTGTTGAGTCGACTCATCAGATCAATACCGCGCGTCACAACCTCACCCGATGTGAGTCCGCGTTTGATTCCCGTCGTGAGAATTCCAGTTCCAAGCGGCTTTGTGAGGACGAGAATGTCACCCGGTTCTGCACCCGCGTTGGTGATCATGTGAATCGGGTTCACCATCCCGGTCACAGAAAGCCCGTAGATCGGCTCTGGATTTTTGATCGAATGTCCCCCGGCCAGCGCGCACTCTGCTTCCGCAACTTTGTCGGCTCCACCGCGCAAAATCTCGTGGATGATATCCAGTGATAGCACATCGGCCGGCATCCCTACCACATTCATCGCCGTCACGGGACGTCCACCCATCGCATAGATATCAGACAGCGAATTGGTAGCAGCGATCTGCCCGTATAGGTAAGGGTCATCAACGATAGGGGTGAAGAAATCTACCGTCTGCACCATCGCGAGCTCGTCGGAAATTTGATACACCGCAGCGTCGTCGGAGGTGCTGGCACCTACGAGCAAACGCGGATCTTCGTATTGATTGAGCCCACGCAGAACCTGCGCGAGTGCCTCCTGGCTAAGCTTGGAGGCTCACCCTGCGCACGAAGACAGGGAAGTGAGTTTGATAGGGTCTTCAGACATGTTCGAGGACTGTTAGAGACTTTACCCTTTCACGAAGCTTTCATTTTTGCCACGAGAAATCACAGAAGTAGCGAAACTTCTTCCCACTACTTTCAGGCCAGGGTATCAACCACAATTCGACTGGCTTCGTGTGCGGTCACGACAATGGCTTCCCCTTTTTTGATAAACTGCCCGTCGCTCACGACGTCGAGCAGATTGCCATCAATCATTGCTTTTCCGGAGGGAACAAGATCAGTTGTCGTCTCCCCCTGGTTGCCAACCAGATCAATTTTCGATCCGCCTTTTTCACTGGCATCCATCGCCGCACCTTCGTTAATCGCCTCTTGCAGAATGAATCGGCCTCCCAGCTTCGTCTCTGGGAGAAAGCGCATTCCGGCGAAAACTGCAACAAGAGCGCCAACCAGCCCGATCGAAACCGTGATGAAAGATCCGCGAAAGATCGAGAGCCACGATTCTGCCCCGGGGAGACCTTCCCATTTCCATTCCAGGTCAACACGATCGACCATCGCGAGACCGAGCGCGACGAGCACAAGGGCTCCGCCGATCGCACCTGGAATGATAGCCCCGGGAAATACAAATACCTCCAACCCGATCAAGACCAAGCCCAAAACCAGCAATACAGCCAATTCATATCCAGCCAGATTTCCGGCCAGGTAGTTGCCAAAGAAAAAGATACTGAATGCCAGCACACTCAGCAGCCCCGGCAGGCCGAAGCCCGGGCTGTTCAGCTCCATGTATGCCCCGGCCAAACCAACTACGATCAAGAGAATGGATAATTTCTGCACCCAATGGGCAAAGGCCTCCATCCCCAACGGCTCGGCTTTCAAGACTTCTGCTTCAATGTTTTCTTTCTCGAGAATTTCTTCGATACTGTTCGCAACGCCCTTTGCAAGGACAGGGCGCCCTCCAATTTCCTCGGTCGCCCGAATCGTATTCAGATTGAGAACATTTCCGGCCTCGTGAATGACAACGCCGTCAATTTTCACCTCCTTCTCTCGCGTCACAAACGCCTCGGCTACATCTGGATTGTGGCCTTTTAATTCGGCTACATTTCGCACCGTTCCAATGATCATCTGGGTGATCTTGTCTTCGAGAGATGCATTCAAATCTTGCCCCGTCCCGCTGATAACGAGCGCCGACCCGATTGTCGCCGCAGGCCGCATGTAAATGTGATCCGTACCCACCGCTAAAATTGCACCCGCAGACTCCGCCTTCGGATTAACGAAAGTGATCGTTGGAATGCTGAGATTCTGCAAGGTGTCGAGCACAAGACTGTCGGTATACCAGGCAATTCCTCCTGGAGTGTGCATGTCGAAAACAACCGCAGCAGCACCGTCGAGCTCGGCTTTCTTTACTGTCCTGTCGATGAAGTCGAAGGAGGCTTTGCCGGTTGCGAGTGTATCCATTCCCACTTCGATGACAACAGCCTTACCTTCGAAGCTGCCTTCCTCACGTTTGCCAAAAAGTGATTCCTCCTTCTCTTCCTCTCCAACGGTCTTCTTCCTTGCTTTAGTTCCTAGCGAAAGCCGTTCCCGGTTGTTGCCCTCACCAAACTCCCTTGGCGTAAGCTTTACAACTTTTCCCTTCAGTTTCTCGGACTTCAATATCTCCTCGATCGACTTCACAATTCCTTTCGCGAGAACTCTCTTCCCTTCGATTTCCTGAACCGCTTCGTCTGCGGTTAGCGTGAGCACTTCGCCTTTCGGAGAGAACACTTGCTCACCGATCTTCACCTCTTCCGATCCATCGACCATCGCCTCGACGACAGCCTCGCGATGCCCTTTAATTTTTGCGAGACTCCTCGCCCGAGCACGAAGAACCGAAAGGCTCTGCGCGGCGGCGCGTTTAGCTGCCTGATCTTTTTTGTCGTCGTCAGTATCGCCTTCGATGACAACGCCAGCGCCACCAATAATCCCCGAAGCGCGGATGTAAATAGCATCGCCAACCAATGCGAGAAGCGCACCTAGACCAGTCGCGGAAGAGTTCACAAATGTCACCGTCCGCGTTTCACTCTCCGCAAAAGCATCAAGGACACGCTCCAGAGAATCGACCGGGACATCACCACTTACATCCATCTCCAGAATGATGGCACCCGCTTTTTCCTGATCCGCTTGCTCAACCATCCGGACAATCTCCCGAACCCGGCGCCCGTCCGTGACATCACTCGACTCAACCCGAATCACAACCGGATGATCTTTCCAGCTTTCGGATATTTTTGCAGCTGGAGCATCGCCATCCCGGGCATTGCTGAAAGAATGGGAAAACCCAAGAATGGAGAGAGCCACAATAAAGGGGCGGAAAAACAAATTCATACCGAATAGTATACGGTAGATTTTTACCCCTCGGTCGTCCACGAATTTCGCGACGATTCCGTCGGAGTGAAATTACTCGACCGAGTGGCTCTCAATCATCTTTTGCCGACGGTGCAGAAAGGCGAAGAAAACAAAATCGCAACCGAGAGCGAGATCAGCGCGATAGGAAGCACGCTCATGACAACTCGCAGCGTTCTTCCCATGTTGGGGGCGTCACACTTATCGTAATGGGCATCCGGACTCCTGCCCCCTTTACCGTCACCCTCGTTTCCGGCTGATTGACCGAGAATTCACCCAGTGAGTCAGCCCTCTCGTCACCAGCAATCCGGGTCGAAGTAATCCAATTCGATAGCGAAATTTCCTTCCCGCTCTCTTCCTCAAAAACAGGCACCTTACCAACGGGTGGAGGGCTTAGTTCCTTTAGTTCTTCTTTCTCGAACTACCTCTCCGTCACTAAACACACGATGTATTTGCCAGGCTCAACCAATTCAGCCAGAAAAACCCTCTGAATATCTTCGCGCACAGACTCCTTAAACAAACGAGGGATTTCCCGGTAAGCAAAAGATCCCGACAATCCCAGTCCCAGCATAAGTAAAAAGGTCGGTATCAAAAAACATACCTGCAGGAACATTGGCTTCTCCATACTACAGGCAGGTATGCATTATTTCTTTTTATTATGAACGACTTTACCGGCGAGATTTTCCTGCCCGTCAGAACCTTGGAGGGAAATTTTCCCAATCAGCTTCTCTTCCTTAAATTTGTTTTTCACAGAGAGTTCACCTTCACCGAAGGGAGCGCTGAGTTCAACTCCATCGTCTGACAGGGAAACTTGAAAGCGCATTGGTTCGTCCATTCCGGTATGCCAATACTCACACTCATATAGTTCCGTAGCAGCATTCACCGAAAACACCCAGCGAAACTGCTGTGATTCCTCGCCCCAAATGCGATCCCCTTCGATCGAGAAACCACCCTCGCCATTTACCCTTCCGGTCCAGTTTTCCTGAATCGCAGTATCTTCGCCATCCGCATTAGTGAGGGTCCCCTTCCCCCGCCACTCGCCGATGATTTTGGAAAAATAGGGGTGACTAGCGAAATCGTTTGCAGCCAGGCTTCCTGCAAGAACTACCGAAAAGCTTATTGGGAAAAATAGGGAAAAAATAAGCTTCATAAGCTAACCCTCCCAGAATTCCAACTTCTAGACAAGACTTTTCAAGTAACAAATCGATTAGCTACTTCTTCTAGGAATAGAGCTTCTGCCTTTTTCAATGGACCAGGAAGCCTCGCCCCTGCAGCCAGGGTGTGGCCCCCGCCGCCAAACACCGCACAAATCTCTCCTACACCATATGCGGCATCTTTGGATCGCGAACTAACTCGAATTTTCCCATTCGGTAGTTCCTCGAAGAAAACCGCTACCACGACAGAGTCGATCGCGCGAATCACATCAATGACTCCCTCCGTGTCACCGAGTTGGAGTCCCAAATTCTCGGTTACCGAGAGCGGCAGCTTCACCGACGCACACTTCCCATCGCAATCAAAACGCAAGTCCTGAAGCAAAATTCGCATCGCCTCGACCCGCCGACGAGGATAGTTTTCGTAGAGCATCTGATTCGTTTCCCCCAGATCGAGCCCTGCATCAATCAATGCCCCGCCAATCCGCATTGTCTCGGATGTGGTCGAAGGATAGCAGAAGCTTCCCGTATCCGTCGAGATCGCCGCATACAAATGCGTTGCGATATCCCGGTCAATCTCCCATCCCGCAGCCTCTGCCAACTGAAAGAGAATCTGGCCCGTTGCCGGCGAAGTGCTATCCACACAATTGAGATCTCCATACTTCGTATTGCTGATGTGGTGGTCGATGTTGATCGTAAAAACACTCTCGGGGACCGAATCCCAAACTGCCTGCCCGATGCGATCACGCCCTGCCGAATCAAGAACCAACAGCAGATCGCAATCGATCGTTTCTCCGGCAACCGGACGCTGAATCCGATCCGTTTGCGGGAGAAAGGCGAGCAATTCTGGTACCTTGTCATGGTTCATCACAACCACATCCTTCCCCACCTTTTCGAGCAGCAATGCAGTCGCCATCGCCGAACCGATCGCATCCCCATCAGGCCGGTCATGGCTTAAGACCAGGATTCGGGTAGCCAAATCAATTCGTTCGATGATGGAGGAGAAATCACTCATTTCCGAAAACCTAACAGGGTTAGGTCATGGACTCAACAGGGTTACATATCGGAGTCGATAGAGTTAGCTCTAACCTCAGCCTTCCCGAGCAACCTACGACTCCTCCGGTAAATCAACATCGCCGATCTCGTCGAGGATATCGAGGAC
>Ga0181569_10001266_pt1 | contig 19855 bp, 14 predicted proteins | sample 101ome_19_FD_132452 | JGI IMG/M metagenome (GOLD analysis project Ga0181569, IMG submission 132452) | Coastal salt marsh microbial communities from the Groves Creek Marsh, Skidaway Island, Georgia - 101405AT metaG (megahit assembly) | ecosystem: Environmental > Aquatic > Marine > Intertidal...
GTGGACTGAAATGCTGGGCGTGCTTGGGGTGGGAGCTGTCTTGATGATTCATGCTCTCTTGAAACAACCCTCTTCAGCGGTGCTAGTCGATACCACCCAGTTTGAGACTGGAGACACTGCAGGCATGGCTGCCTGGGCTTTGTCCCTATTGGTGGGTGCCTGGTGCCTGACGGGTTTCGAAGCGTCTGCTGACATGGCTGAAGAGACCCATCAGCCGCGTAAGGTGGTCCCTCGAGCCATGCTTGTATCCCTGCTCAGTTCGGGATTTGCGGGTGCTTTATTGATTGGCGGCGTCCTTTTGGCCATGCCAAATCTTAAAGAGGCTCAGAGCATGAGTGACCCACTCATGCAAACACTCCAAAGCGTTGTAGGAGCCAAGTGGATGGGCCTCTTGAGGATTGTGATTTTGATTTCCATCTTTGCCTGTGGTTTGGCTTGCATGTCCGCTACCAGTCGACTGCTCTTTTCACTGGCTCGCGATAAGATGCTTCCATGTGCTACCTGGTTGTCGCGGGTTTCATCCACCCAAGGGACCCCGCGCAATACGATCCTGCTTGTCTTCCTTCTGTCCTCGCTTGTGATCGTCTTGCTGCCCAGGTTGGATATGATCACTCAAATATCCGCTGTGGCGGGCTACATGGGCTATGCAGGGATTGTGCTTGCTGTGCTGATGACACGGGTGCCACCGCCGACCTCTGGCTTTTGCCTGGGATCTGTCAGGCCTGTGGTGGGTATCCTGGCATTGCTATGGGTGTTGGGGGTGGTGCTGGCCTTGACGCTGCCGCCCAATGATATCCAGGGTTTTGAGACAAGGCATCTGCCTGCCTGGTCTACCGCTGGGGGCGCTTTGGTAGGCTTGTGTGTTTACTTGAGTCTGGTTCGCAAGCGACTGCTGGAAGGAAAAGCAGGTCCTCCTCAGGGGGGCAATATGAATCAAGAGAAATAATGAGATGAACGGCATGTCAGGACAAACTAACGTGCTTAGCTCCCGATTTGGTAGAGGGGCTGCCGATGGGCTCGGCAAGGATCTGGGGAGCTTTGTGGTTGCGACCATGGAAGTGCCTTGGGGTTTGGTGAAGGAACGACTCGGTGCTGATCCCACTCAGGTGCTGATGGTTGAAAACATGCAATTGGAAACCATCGAGCGCCAACTTGAGAGTGTGGGAGAAGTGGACACGGTCTTGGGCGTCGGGGGTGGCCAGGCCATTGATTTAGCCAAATACATCGCCTGGAAGCGTCAGTTGCCCTTGGTGACCTTGCCCACCGTACTCAGCGTCGATGCTTTTGTTACCCCTGCCGCGGGCATTCGCCGAGGGCACCGTGTGGATTATGTGGGGGAGAGTAGCCCGAACCCTCTGGTGATAGACTACGACGTGCTGCGGACGGCACCCCCGGAACTGAACATAGCAGGAGTAGGGGATTTGCTTTCCATTCATACCGCTTGTTTCGACTGGGAGCTGGCGCACATGGCTGGTGCCAGTGAGTATCCCTTTTCCCAGAGAGATGTGGATGCGGCTCGCCAGATTCTGAGTGCGGTCATGAGGCAGGCTGCGGCCATTCGTGAAGGCACCGATGAGGGGCTGCAGGCCATCGTCGATGGCTACATGCGAGTCAATACGATTTGTCTGCCTGCGGGACATTATCGGGTTGAGGAGGGGAGTGAACATTATCTTTTCTACGAGCTGGAGGAGCGACTGCAACGCCCTTTCATTCATGGATGGATCGTGGGGCTTGGTGTCCATTTGCTCAGCCGACTGCAAGGGAATCAGCACGAGGAAGCGGTGGCTTTCATGGAGGAGGTAGGGTTGCCACATCAGCCAAGTGACCTTGAAATTCGAAAAGAAGACCTCCGCGCTTCGCTGCTGGCGCTCAATGACTATATTCGTAGTCGATCTGATTTGTGGTACACCGTCTTGAACCAACGCGAAATCAACCAAGCGTGGGTTGATGATGCCCTTCGGACGCTGAACTTTTAAGCACCGGGTTGCAGGTTGTCAGCGAGCTCACTTAGGTGCTGGTTGATCCATCTGCGGAAAAAGATTTCAGGCTCCTGGGTAGGGTCCATGCCATACCTGCGATCCAGGAGTTTTCCCTGATGCATGAGCACAAAACAGGGGAAGTTCAGATCGGGGACAAAACGGTTGACCAGCAACGGGTTTTCATCCACCTCGATCTTGAAAACTTTCAGTTGCCCGCCGAAGCTCGGTGCCACGCTTTCAAGGGCGGGGCTTGCTTCCAGGCAGGCAAAACACCATTCTGCCCAAAAATCAAGGAGCACCAGCCCTTCTTCCTCTTTCATCAAAGACTCCAGTGTGTTGTCGGTGGCCTTGATAATGAGAGGTTCCTGAGGTGGTTCCAGTCGGCACTGAGCCAGGAAGGCAACCATGCAGGCAATATCCTCTTGAGCCTGTGGGTTGGCAAAAGAAGGCATGCGTGATTGACCATCCACCTCATGCCTGTGACGTGGTTCGGCAATCACCGCATTGGGCTCGAGAATCGACTGAGCGATGGCTGCGACGCTCAGTCGGCTGCCCACATCTGCCAGGTCGGGGCCGGTATTCTCCCAATCGGGCATGCCCGGAGCCTCTTCATTTCCAAGCTGATGGCAGTGCCAACACCCGTAGCTATAAAAGGCATCGTGACCCTTTTGAATTTGTGAGGCGGTGGGTTTTAGAATTGGCTCAAAGTCCTTCTCAAGACCCATAGAGTCAGATGTAAGGGTTTCACTCCTTGACCCTTTGTCGGCATGAAGATTGTCCGTTTTATTTTCGACTCTGACCTCGGAACTAGGTCCATGCTCGGGAGCACAAGCCAACAGTGTGACCAGCAACGGCAAGGGCAACCAGTAAGGGCTTATTAAGCGATCCATGAAACTGAAAGGGATACTCATGGAATCGTGCTTGCTAAAAATAAGGTCAATCTGAAAGCAATCTTTAGCCATCAATGATCGATTGATCCGTCATAGTAGAGAAGGAAATCGTCGTTTGCTTGGGTCGCCAGCGCAGCCTGGCTCCATTTGGCAGCCACCCCTTTAAGGCGTCCGCTTTTGTCCACAATGGGCTCATTGTTGGCATCATAAAGTTGCCAGACCACATCCTGGGCTTCGATCCAGCAAAAGAGGACCTCGCCCCGCTTGTTCACAGCAACCACTGGGCGGCTGGTGGCGTTGCCCGAATCCGGTGCGGCGACACTGGCCGTTGGATCGAGGGCATGGGCAAAGGAAGCCACTCCCCGAGTCTGGAATCCGAACACGACGTCTTTGGGCCCTTGGGCCATTGAGTAAGGTGCCCCTGGGCAGCCGCAGTTCTCCCATTTTTGCACCAACCGTTTGGTCCAGGTTTGTCCATCATCCACAGAGCTAAGCAGGAAGGTATCCTTGTCCCAGGTGGTGGCGGAGGTCTTAACCGAGTTGCGCTGTATGACATGCATCACCCCCTCCGCATCAATGATGGCCTGAATGGGGCAACAACGGCAATTGCCCTCGATATCGATGTCCAGCTTGGCTGGTTGGCTCCAGTGAGCCCCTTCATCGGTGGAGGTAGCCATGTAAAGATCACGCCCCATTTCCGGGCCCGGCTCGGTTTGCCCTGCCCAGAAGGCGTGCACGAAGCCGGTCTTGCGGTGGACGGTCACCGCACCCACGCCTTCGAACCCAATGGTCTCACCCACCAGATTGGTCTCCCGTTCAAAAGCCGTGCCGGCGTCATTCAATCGGGAGTGGAGCATGTAGCGCAGAACAAAGAACCGTTGCTTGGACTGGAACATGGCCTGATAGGCTTCTTCACCCATGGCCCGTTTGGAATATTGCGGGTTGGGGCGGGTGATGACATGCACGCGGCCTTTGGGGCTGACAGTCATGTTAAAGCCAGCAGCCATGGCTTTGGCGTCCTGGAGTACCGCGATGGGGGCCGAAAAGGACAGCTTCTCAGGATCATGGGTCACGTAAAACAGCTCGCCACGAGCCTTGCCACTCTGGTGGACAATGTGCACCCTGCCTGATGCATCCACAGCAGCTTGAGGTCGCATGGCCCCATCGGGTAAACGATAAGTGTGGATGGATGTTTCAGCGGCAGTGGCGGTGACACAAATAGTGAAAGCAAGCCAGGCTAACAAAGGGGATCGATTCACGGTTTTCATGAAGGCAGCAAGGTCTAAGGGCTCCAAAGTATGGTTCCATTCCTCCTTGAATGTCAAAGAATCAGTCTGTCATGGGGGCGCCGAATAGGCCTCTTGCTTAGCGTGGTTATTTTTGTTGCTCACTCTAGCGAACATGCCTATGTTTCTGGCTCGATTGCTAATACATTAGCGTCATCGACCTTCCTTTAGCACGCTTAGCTCAGTGGTAGAGCACTGCCTTCACACGGCAGGAGTCGCTGGTTCGAACCCAGCAGCGTGCACCATCAGTCTTCAAGCCTTCTCGCCTCGCATTGGTTTGGTTAATCCAAGGCGATTGGTTCCATGATGTTCTGGGTGTTTTGGCGAAGTGCCCAGTCAACACAGGTCGGTTAGCATCGCTTTCAATCACTATTCCTGTTGGCTTGGGATGAATTGCACGGCATCCACAATGACATACTTGCCTTGCGTGCCTTCGGTTGAAATGGTGACTGAGCCCTCATCGCCCTGCTTAAATTCAAAAATACCCAATGATCGAAATAACTTATCGATAGGTGCTGGATCGCTTTGGTTGATCCACATCCAGGAGACACCTTTGGCATGTTTGATGGTTAGGGGTACGTTGTCAGCCCGTCGGATATTCGAGTTGTGTGCCAGACGAACCTCATACATTCCCTGAATGGGTAGGTGAGGGGTGAAAGTCGCTGATTTCTGTCCTTTTTTCTCCTTCATGTCATGCACGTAACCTTTGCCTACAAAGGGTGGGGTATGGATGCTGTGCTGCCATATCCCTACAAACGCGGCCTGGGTGTTGTCCACGACCACCCCGGGTAGGTTATCAGGGCTTGGTACAATGAAAGGGATGTTTTCCGGGATGTCGACCTGATCAGGACTAGGTAGTGACGGTAGCTGATCACTTGAATCTGCTAACAGGCAACTACATAGAAATAATAAGGCTAGGTGGTGCATGGCACCGATGATCACGCCTTAAACTGGCAGGAGTCAATGGGGTATTGGTTGCTGATGCCAATGGAGAGAAGATCATTTGGCTCGATGCGGTCATGAAGCACACGGCATCCTATCCATAATCCAATTGGGACCTCCTAAAATGTGGTTTGCAGTATCAGCTACCTGTGACTTACTGTAATCCTTCTCAACAATCCATAAAGACAGCTTTCATCACCATGCTATCCAGTCGTCTCATCTTGTTTCTGGCTACTGCCTTGATGTTGTTCCCGGAAGATCGGGTTCAAGCACAATTGACCATTTCCCAGGAAGCCTCACGCACGGCGGTTGTCGATGCCTTGTGTCCCACATGCCTCACGGTGGATCTATACCCTAGTCCCTATGCCGAGCAAACCCTTCCGATCATCCAGGAGGCATTGTCCTATGTGGGCTTTGATCTCGCCGCAAACCTGCCCGAGGGTGCGCGTATTACAAGTGCCGCACTTGATGTGTTTGATTTGAACACGGAGGTGGATGATCAGTCTCTTTTTGTTGCCTTGATGAACGTGGCATCGGATTGGGACCCAGAAACCCTGACCCTTGAGGAGGCTAGCAAACGGTATGGTGCCATGACGTCCACTTCACCCAGTATAATGGTGCGCCCCAACACGCGTCGGGCTGCCTGGCAGGGAGAGGTGCTTATGGATTTCGAATCGGCTCCTGGGGTATCCACAGCTAAGCGTGCTGTCATACAAAGTGCTGCTGGTGACTCTGATCAGGAATTAGTGGACGCCTTGAATCTTGCTTTGAATGAAGGCGATGGGTTTGTGACCTTTGTTTTTTACGGTAAGACTTTGGATGACAATGCCGTGGTAGGGATTGATTTTGCCGATGGGGAGGCAGGGCCTACCTTGACACTTCAACTAGCAGATCAGGGTGATGCTGGTAAAACGGCCCATTTTGATTTTGATGGAGAAGATGCCGATTCATGGCAATCGACCTTTTCTTCCAGTCTCGAAGGGGGCCCAGAAAAATTGGGACTCATCAATACGTTGGATGCGCCTGTGGGTAATTCCGTGCCTCCTGTGCCGGCCACAGGGAATGTCTTTGTAGGTCCAGTGCCTTTTGAAGCCGAAGATGGGACCAATACTCGAGATCAGGCACACCAAAGCCTGGTCTACCGGTCCCCAGCCTTCACCATGGGTCAGAATGGACGGATTTCATTTGCTCTCATTGGAGGGGCCAAACCCAATCTCGATTTAGAGGAAGTCAACGCTAACGGTTTGCCTGAGAACTCCAGTAATGCTGGCGCGATGGGTGTGGCTTTGAGGGATGTAGCCACGGGTGCCTACCTGGGTTTTTATGGGCGATCGGAGGATGGAAGTCAGGCATGGGAGACGATCGTGTTGGATGCCAGCTCATTGGGATCTCTCATCGAACCAGGGCAGTCCTATACCCTGGATTTGATTGACACTTATCATGGGGGCTGGGGTTGGATTGGGCTGGATAATGTGATCATTGCGCAGGGGGTTCCCACCACTAGGTTTGATTTTGATGACGGCACCCTACAGGGATGGCAGGTTTTGCGGGGTTCTGAAGTCGTTGGCGGACCGCATGAACTAGGTGTGATTCATTTGCTGGATCCTGTCGTGGGAAATTCTTTGCCACCCACTCCTTTGAATCCGCCAGCCTTTGTGGGCCCTGTTCCCTTTGAGGCTGAAGATGGCACCAACACCCGTGATCAATCCCATGCCACCCTGGTGCTACGTTCTCCGGTCTTTGTGCTTTATCCCAATGGCCGTGTTTCTTTCGCCCTGATCGGAGGGGCCCACTCAAGCATGGATCTGGAGGCGGTCAATACAGAGGGGCTTCCCGAAATGTCCAGTAGCGGCGGGGTTATCGGGGTGGCGTTGCGCCAAGCTAGCGACGGTCGCTACCTTACTTTTAGTGCACGGACCGAGAGTGGCAGTCAGTCATGGGAAACCATCATTCTGGATTCCGATGTCTTGCGTGAGGTGGTCACTTTTGGAGAGCGTTATACCCTGGATTTCATCGATACCCACCATGGCGGGTGGGGCTGGGCAGGATTGGACGATGTCATCGTTCAGGAAGGTACCCCAGTCCTTCACTATGATTTTGATGATGGAACCCTCCAGGGATGGATTCAGGAAAGGGTCTCAGAAACCGGCCCTCAATCGCTGGGTTTGATCAGCCTCAATGATCCCGCAGTCGGTGACTCTGTGCCCCCAACGCCAGTCAGTGATCCTGCATTCTTGGGGCCTGTTCCTTTTGAGGACCCCAGCGGCACCAACACTCGGGACCAGGCACATGCCACGCTTTTACTGCGCTCACCATCGTTTCCGCTGTATGGCGATGCAGAGATTTCGTTTTCCCTGATTGGAGGGGCGCATTCACAGTTCGATCTGGAGGAAGTCAATGCGAATGGGCTACCCGAACTTTCCTCTGGTAGTGGTGCTATCGGGGTTGCCTTGCGCGAAGCTACCTCCGGACAATACCTGAGTTTTTACGGTCGTTCAGAGAGCGGGAGTCAATCTTGGGAAACTATATTGCTGAGTTCATCAGAATTGGCTCCTCTTATCAACCAGGGTGGACTCTACACTCTGGATTTTATTGACACACATAGTGGTGGCTGGGGGTGGGGTGGGGTGGATGACGTGGTCATTCGCCCAGGAACAGCCCCAAATGCCGGAGGGGTTCTGACCTCCATTACGAGTGATGGGGGCCAGATCGTGATTGAGTTTTCTGGGCAACTGGAAAGGGCCACAGGCATTCAGGGCCCGTGGGAGATGATCGAGGGTGCGACCAGCCCCTTTGCTGAAGACGCCTCACAGCGCATGCAGTTCTATCGAGTGTCCCCCTGAAGGAAAACCTCTACCGCTGTGCTCTAAGCGATGGGTTGGGCCGGTTTTGATCGAGCTATCGGTTCTAGCGGGAAAAGGGTTTTGAGCCTGAGTCGGTCATCCGGTTCACTGGTGGTTTGCCTCCAAAGCTTTGGCCCATGACCTTAAATATCCAACCAATGCTGGAGCTCACTCAACCAGGGTCGGGGTGAGGAAAATGACCAATTCTTTCTGCTCGGCATAGGTGTGTTTGCTCCTGAATAAGGCTCCTAATGCCGGGACATCACCCAGTAGCGGGACCTTCCTGACATCTTCGCTCGTGGATTCCTGGATGAGCCCGCCGATCACAATGGTGGATCCATTGGGGACGCGCACCAAAGTGGATGCCTGTTTGATATCCAGGACTGGAGCGGTGGTTGTTTTGCTTGGTGAGGTGCGTGTGTCGACAAGACTGGTAATGACCGGGGACAAATCCATGGTGATGACTCCGTCTTCCCCAATCTGTGGGGTGATATAAAGGATGGTGCCGACGGTGATGAGTTGGATTTGATCAGATTGGAAAGCAGTCGCGTTGTTGTTGAGGTTGCCTGGTAGGTATGTCGTGGTCTGGTTGAAAAATGGCATTTCTGTTCCCACCTTGATCAGGGCTGTTTGGTTGTTCAGGGTACGTAATCTTGGCTGTGAAATCACCTTGACCTCACCTTGTTGCTTGAGCGCTTGCAAGACGATGTCCGTGTTGGCATTGGAAAACATGGCGCTCCAGGTGCTTGAAGCTCCACCAGCCATCCCAGAAGGCGTGACCACAGTCGGACTTCCGGCCAGGGCGACACTCCCATTGGCTGCACTGAAACCGTGCCGCCAGTCGATCCCATACTGACTTTGATCATTGAGGGTGACATCGTAGAGCTTAGCCTGGATGTCGACTTGTCTCAAAGCCGACTGATGAACCTCCTCCAGGTATTGGGCCACAGCATTCAAGGCTGAGGGTCGATCGCGTATTTGAATGATGCCCGCCGTCTCATTGATGGCCATGCTGCCTTTGCCGGTTTCGGTGAGCAATGATAGGAGTTCATTTTTAAGCTCTTCCCAAAAGTCAACCGGGTTTTCCTGGGTCAAGTTGATGATTGAACCTCCTTGATTGGCATTGCTACCTCCCTGAGAGCTCGAACCGCCACCGCCGGATCCCTGCCCACTGCGGCCCGATGCGGTCAGGTTGGCTGAACTTTGTCCCATCCCCACGCGATTCAAGCGAAGATAGTCCACTTTAAAAAGGCGAGTTTCAGTCGATCGAACGCGGATCAAACCATCGGTTTCTTGCCAGGAATAATCATAAGCCTCCAGCAAGGCCTGCATGATGCGTTCAAGGGGCAGGTTTTGCACCGATAAGGTGACCACACCGCTGACGTCATGGTCCGGTACAATGTTGAGCCCGTTAGCTTTGGCAAACATCGCTAGGGCTTGTTTAAGATCAATGCCCAGCGCTTCGAAGGAATAGAGCTGTGGGACGCCTCCTTGCGATTCGGCTGCCGGATCAGAGTTCGAAAGTGGGGTGGCTGGGTGTTCCATCCCCTTGATCACTGGCGAAACATCCTGAGATTCCCCGAATACATGATGGGGTGCGGTGAGAGCGAGACTCAGGGCGAGAGTCCATTCAATGGTAGTGGGTGTGAACATAATGCAGTTTTGATAGATTTCAGGAATCTGACCTCTCATTGCAGTGTCTTGGGTGCACCCTGTGCGAGGGGTGTTGGTGCAATTGAGCTAGGTGTTGGAGCGGGTGTCTGTGGTGGGGTTCCAAGGGTAATGACCTCTGCCCCTTGCGGGCCTTTGACCCAGACACGTTGGTTTTCCATGCGCAGGATGGTGTATCCGAGTATCTCATCACCGGTTGTGAGCAATTGCTGGTTGATGAGGGCAAGGCTCTTGTCGGTTTGCCGCCAAATGGCGTTGACGAAAAGATGTTTGTCAGCACCCCCCATCCCGCTTGATAGAATCGGCTCTTGGAAAGGATCTCTTTGTGTTTGAGTGAGCCACTGAAGGGCGTTGGCCTTGATTTCCTGTTTGTTAGCCAATCGACCCTGGCTCGGGAGTAATGCAGCTTGAGTTTTTTGGGGGGGACTTATTGATGGATCGGCTTTTTTGAGCTGCTTAGGTTTACCAGTTGTTGATCCCTTTGTTGTCGCAGGAGTTTTTGAGGCGGAAGAAAACAAGCCTGAATCAAATGCCAAAAGCAACGACGCTACGGCAACTAGGACGATGACGAATTTGGGCTCACGCAACCATTTCATGATTCCTCCTTGCTCCAGAGTTCCAGGTGGGTGGTCACCTGATTAATCAAACCTGAGTCGGTTGTTACCTCGATTCCGTTGATACGTGTGTGATGCTCCATTTGAAGTAGGAAGTGATGGAATTGAAGGACTGACCGATAGCGAGGTGTCGAAGATTCATTCCCTGACTGTTGCCATTTTGAATGCATGATTACGGGAATGACCTTGATTTGGTGACCGCCTACAACCCGGTCAAGCGGCTGTCCTGATTCAAGAGAAAGGGTCATGTTGTTTTCCATTGCGTATTGATTGATCGACTCTCGCCATTGCGAAAGAGCTTGGGGTGTGGAAAAGAGTCGATTCATCGCATTGGTATAGGCCGTTTCAAACTGCTGCTGTTCTTGGCGATCCAACGAGAGCTCCATGCTTGTCACGCTGTCATTGAGCCGTGTTAATTCACCGTTGAGACGGCTTTCTCGATCCAAGATGGGTGAGACCTTATCGAAGCTCCAATAAATCAGGTAAAAAGATACAATGAGGGATGTCGCTAAGATGCTTTTCGCGAACTTTCCTCGACGGGTCGGTGTGGGCGGCTCTTTGGGAAGGCTTTTTCCCATTGGGTTATTGTCGACTACCCCGTGAGATGTTTGGTTCGAGAGTTGAGAACCTTCGGTCTTTCGAGGAGTGAGTGATAGATGGGTCGGCTTCATTGAATCGACCCTTTGATTTCAAATCGTGTGTGATCATAACCCCCCAGGCGCTGAGAAGCGTTGTTGGCAAACCTTTGGGCTCCCCTCAATGGGTGGATCGTATTGCCTGAATTGGGTGCAGGCATGGCTGCACCCTGAGTTCCCGGATTCTTCTTTAGGACATCCTGGCCCCATGTGTGGATGGCTGCCTGAAAAGGGCCATGTTTTAGATTCTCCTGGAACGTCTGAGTGGTGCGCTTGAGGATATTGGCTCGATCGGCTGGTTGAATGCCCTCTGTGGTGTTGAGTTGGCCCTCTAGGTTGAAGTGCCAACTTTCTTTGTCATGCTGGATTGAGAACCCAACAAGGGTTGCCTCTGATGGAAGGGCCTGCGACATGTAGGCCAGAAACCAGAGCGGCATGCCACCTTCCAGTGCCTCGTGGATGGTTTCTGTCCAGAAACGTTTTTGGTCTAAGTGATTATCCAGCCAGTGTAGTTTGGCTTTGAGTTCGGTCATCTTATCGATCTGACCCTCGATGGATTGGATGCGGTTTTGCGATTTGGAACCGACATTCCACAAGAGCAGCATCACAAGGCAGGCGGCTGCAACCTGAATACCAGACCAGTACCTCAGTAATTGTTTTGCACCTTGGAGGTTTTTTGCGCCAATGGGTTTGTGGCGGATGAAATTCAACGATGCAGCCCCTCTGTGGGGCGATTTGAGGGTGAAAGTGCCGCTGTAGGGGCCCGAGAGATTGCTGGAACGTTCTACGGGAAGCCCCAAGCCTTGACTGACCTTTTCCCTTTCCTGTTCGTCAAGCTGGTTGAGGAAGATACGGTCGACCCCAACACCATGATGTTGCTTGACATAAAGGATGGTGCGATTGAGATCCTTTTCCAGATGCTCCAATTGGTTTGAAGGATGCAACTTGGTCTTGCGCATGACCCATGGAGCTCCGTCACTGCCTATAACCGATATGAGAACATACTCGGCTAAAAGGAGCACCTGCATGGTCAAGGAGTTCTCTGGTATGTTCTGATTGGACGGTAGCCTGGCCATCAGTTCCATACTAGGAACCACCTCCTTGAGATGGAGGTTGAGTCCATTGCAGATGGATTGAAGTTTTGCGAGGGTGCCGTTGTCCGCAAGGCTAAGAATCAATTTCCCTGGTTTTTTCGACGCAGCTTCTTTGGATTCGGGAACACGCAGGCTCGCTGTGGCTGCCTTGCCGGTGAATTGCTTGAGCTCTTGGGCCTTGAAAGCCAGAAAGGAATCAAGAAGCCTCTTGTTCAACTTGGGAGCGTCAATAGTGTGATAGGACATGGAGGCGTCCTCCAAGAGCAAACTTGCCTCTTTAGGGGTGCACTGGAGTGCTTTGAGGCCCTCCTTCAGGGCCGGCGCAAATTCATCGATATGTTTGATGGGCGCTGGTGACGCCCAGTTGTGCAAGGTGCCGTTTGGATCAATGATGGATAGATCCATCTTGCCGTCCAGCCAGGCAATGAGAAGGTTTTGGTGGCGAGCCATTTAATTTTGCATTCAGGGGTTCAAGAAAATGGGACTAATTTCTTCCCCCTGATTCCTGGAGATCCAATAGTTCGCCGAGGATTGCTTGGAGGATATTAGCTGTTTGGGGCAAAGGGTCCTGTGGGTTGATTGATGGATAACCTGAACTTGCCCAGATTTCGTATTCTTCTAGGAATGATAACATGTAATCCATGGCCATCTGGTTGGTGATATCACTTAAACCCCACTGAACCAGATCATCGACTCTTGGATTGGTTGGGACACTGAGAAACAGGTTGGCAATACGCTCCATATTGTTGCCCTCAGGGTAATGGATTTCAACGCCTTCAAAGTGAGAACGCCATCGATTGACTTCGTAGTAAAAGGTTGAAGGCTGCTGGAGGACCTTATGCGCGTGAGGGATTAGTGCTTCTCCTTCCTGATGATAAAACTCGATAAGAGATCCTTTCAGGTAATAGGCGCTTTGGGTTCGGCCAAAAAGTGGGTTGACCGTAAGATTGCCATCATTGAGTTCACTAGGATCGAGTGCCAAGATTTGATCATCAGGAAATGGTAGCCCTTGGCCGGTATATGCGGCTGATTCGATCGCAAAAAATGCTGGGCCGGAGTCAGTGTTGTTGAGAATCAGTGGCACAAATAGGTCCTCAAGATTAATTCGCTGAATACATAGTTGTTCATGCTGGCTATTGGCCCAATCTTGCCAGCTTTCGGCCAGGGCCTGGCTCGTGTGACTCCACAACCATTCAAACCACTCTGCACTGACTGCCCCATCCTCACTCATGTTAGCTAGGAAAGATTCGGGCAGGGCTGCCCCAGTGCTCGAAATAATCATGCATCGTGGCTTTTCAGGTCGTTGAGTCATTCCTTCCCTAGGCATAGCAAAGGGTAGGGGGGGAGCCTGAGGCCCCACTTGTGATGAGAAAAAGTGAGGGTGAAAGATCACATAACGTTTTGTCTGATTAGGCGTCATGAGGATGTCAGACTCCGATTGCTCACCCGATGCGGCCAGTCGAGCATGCCAGTTTAACGGGCCGGGTATCTGTTTGGTGGATAAAATGCTCAAGCGCATGGTTTCTTCTAATGCCTGGAGCATGTTTAGTTCTGATTCAACATGAGAGCGCTGAATGCTTTGCAGGGTGTGAGAGGCAATCCACAGTGAAAACAGACTTAAAAGCATGATCACACTAATGGTCTCTAGCATGGTGAAGGCGTGCTGAGCATGATTTCGGATTGCTTTGCGGGCGCGCATCATTGGCTCTCTGTTGAGGCTATTTTTGGTTGAATGCGAGGTCATTCGCCATTGAGGAGATGATCGATAAAATCGAACAGTCTGAATTGTGCATCATAGGATCGGCGATATTCTGGCACTTGCTGGCTGGAGGTCCCACCAAGCGGAAAATTTTCACTGGCCCAGAGCGAGTAGTTGAGCAGGAAGGAGTGGAATTCGGTGATCACATCTCGTGGCTCGACGCTAAATTTTCCCTGACGCTTACTCGCGAGGAAGGCGTTGACCTTACTGGCAAGTTGATCCACTTGCTGATTCATGAAGTGAAATTGTCTGTTCCACCGACCGTTCTGGTAGATGAAGCTGTCAGCGTCCTGGATCGTTGTTTCCAACTGGACGGTCCCATCGCTCAGGCAGAGCGATAACTTGGAATGTTCAAGGTAGTAGCTGTCGAGAAGGTTATTCCCTGGGATATGGGTCAGAGGCGCGTCGTTGATTGTGAAGGGTGCCGGATCATTATCGAGGTTGGAGAGGATCAATCGGTGAAAAAGATGCCCCAGAAAAATAGGCTGCACCATCAGGTCATCCGGGCGCATTTCGGAGCCGAAATCAGAGGCTGCGAGAATGCTTTGGCTGTCACCATCAAACCAGATGTCAAAGGGGATTTGATCATCGCTGGCTGGCAAATCCCCAGTCAGCGAGGACACAAGCACTAATCGCAGGTTATCCGGTCTGGGGCTGCCATAATTGGACTGAATATAGTTGGGGTCACCTAGCTCAAGATTGCCAAGACGCATGAGTGGGTCAATAAGCAGTCTTCGGGGCCATCCTCCCTGGTTGCGGTTTACTTTGTCCACATGCCAGCCGAGGTCATCGCCCAGAATGCTTGCCCACGACGCATTGGAGGGTAACTCAAAATCAGCGACGACACATTCAAGGTAAGTTTCGGAAAGCTTTTTGAGATTCTTGGTTTCCTCTAGTCGCTGTTCCCGAACCATTTTGCCAAATAGAACAGGAAAACTCATGGAGCTAAGTATCAAGATGACGGCAAGGACGCCCATGATTTCAAGTAAGGTGAAGCCATGGTTGCTCTTTCTAGTATGACACGGGTCTCTAAATTGCATGATTCGTTGACCTCGTATAATCATTTGATGTTATCCATCAAACTCAGCATGGGCATGAAGACAGCCACGGCAACGCCACCTACCACGCTAATGAGAAAAAGGATGATGGCCGGTTCGATGATCGAGAAGAGCTTCTTGATGAGACGAGGTATCATCGTGTTGTAGTAGCCACTGACCGATTGAAGGGAAATGTCGAGATTGCCAGTTCTTTCACCAACCATGACCATTCGAAGTAGGATGGAGGGAAAAACCCTCTCCTTGCGCATTGATTGGCTGATCTGATCACCTTTTTCAATATTCAGGCGGGTGTTTTGGATGGCATGGTCCAGCACAACATTGCCTGTTAATCCCTCACAAAGCTTCAGTGCATTCAAGATGGGGATGCCGGATTTGGTGGTGATGGAAAGATGGTTGGCAAAGCGAGATATAGCCAGCATGTGGTAAAGAGGCCCAAGCAGGGGAAGCTTAAACTTTAATCGGTCAGTCAAATACTCAAAGCGTTTGTTCAGGCGTCTGCCAATAGGGATACCAATGAATAGGCATGCCAGGGCAGAAGTCCAGAGGGGCCAGCTTGATTTAATCAACTGGCTCATATTGAAAATCACCACAGTCAGCCACGGTAATGGTACGTTGACGTTGCCGAGCAGTTTCTCAAATTGGGGGATGACTGCGGAAAACAGCACCAGGACAAATATCATCACCACGAAAGTGACGATGGCTGGGTAAATGGTCGCTTGTTTGATTTCGGCAAGCATCTTATCCATCCACTCAAGGTGCTCTGAAAGGTCATCGAATGCCTCGGGAAGCTGGCCGCTGAGCTCGCCAGCCCTAATGATGCTGACGGTGGACTTTGCGAAGTGGGAAGGATACCGCTGAATGGCCTCCCAAAGGGTTTCTCCTTGCTCAATGAACTTCCCCAAAGAGGTGATCACCTGTTGATAACCAGGATGGCTTGACTCACCCGAGGCTGCTTCCAGAGCTTGTAGGATCGGGATGCCAGCCCGACATTGAAATGCCATGATGGTAAAAAACTCGATCTGAGCTCGCCGCGCTTTGTGCCCACGGGCTTTGCTAACTCGTGTTTTGTTACCTTTGCTTTGCGAAGTGTTCTTGGTTTTTTGATATTCGATGGATATGGGCCAGAGCCCTTTTTGCTGCAGCTGTGCCTCGATCGACATCGGGTCAGTCGCCTGCAGTAAACCCTGGGACAAACGCCCTGCATCATCCACGGCCTGGTAAAGGTAGCTATTCATGTCGAGGTGATTTAGTGGACGTCATTTGTTTTGATCGCTTTGAATAGTTCCTCAAGCGATGTACGGCCATGGGAACATTTGATGAGCCCATCCTCGAACATGGTGCGCATCTTGTTATCCACCGCAATCTTCTGAATCATTTGACTTGGTTCCTTGCGGAGTATCGCTGTATGAAAGGCATCATTGATTGCCATGAGCTCAAATATTCCCAATCGTCCACGATAACCTGACATACCGCACCCTTCACAGCCCTCAGCTGCCCAGAAAGGTGAATCAGCATGTTCAGGAGCATGGCGCGCCAGGAACCCTCGATAGGGACTGGGCTGCTCCACGATTTTGGAACATTGTGGGCAAAGCTTTTTGACCAATCGCTGAGCGCCGACACCAATCAGACTGGCAGGGAGTAAGAATGGCTCAATCCCCATGTCAATTAACCTAGGGATGGCACCAGCGGAGTCATTGGTGTGGAGCGTTGTGAAAACCAAATGCCCCGTCAATGCTGCACGAATCATAAGCTGGGCAGTCTCCTGATCTCGGGTTTCACCTACCAAAATCACATCGGGATCTTGCCGGAGCAAAGACCTCAGGCCTCGACTGAAGGTCAGTCCAATCTCTTCATTGATTTGGGTTTGCCTGACCAGACTCATCCGATGCTCGATTGGGTCCTCGAGGGTGAAAACACTGGTTTCCAGATTGCTAATCTGTTTGAGCAGTGCGTAAAGGGTAGTGGATTTTCCACTCCCAGTCGGGCCTGTCAGAATCAGAACCCCATTGGGCTGAGCCGCCATGTGAAGCAATTCGCTTTCGGTATCCTCAAGCATGCCCATGTCCTTGAAGTCTTGAATATGCGATTCAGGGTCAAGGATACGGATGACGACGTTTTCACCAAAGGCAGTGGGCAAAGCTGAGACCCGAAGATTAATGGTGCGATGGTGATATTTCAGAGTGGCCCTGCCATCTTGAGGAAGACGATTTTCGGCGACATCAAGATCTGCCAAAATCTTGATGCGAGTGATGACCGAAGATTGCATCGCCTTGGGAATCAAAACGTCTTGGCGAAGAGTCCCATCCACCCGTGCTCGTATCCTCATGACTCGCTCGTCGGGTTCAAAATGAATGTCACTGGCCCCTGAACGCACGGCGTTGCTAATGACCTTGGATACCAGCTGAATGACGGGTGCTTCCACCTCGTCTGCCTGCTGAATATCCAGAGCGGTATGATCGACCGAGTTCCAGGATTTGGAATGATCGACATTTTCAGCCATGGCGCGATCAATGGACTCTTCAACCCCATGCCCAGAACTAAAATGTTCATCCAGGTAGGCGATGATCTCTTTTTCCGGGGCGACGCAAACCTCAACCACCATGTCTGTGAGTTGGGCGACCGTATCGATGGCAAGCAGGTCAAGCGGGTTGGCAAAGGCAACCTTCAGTGTGGTTTGGTTGACCTCCAGAGCCAGTGCCTTGAGACGCATAGATGTTTCATAAGGAATCAGGGCCGCGACTCGTGGGTCGACTCGCAGTGTCGCAATGTGGACTCGTGTGGTTTGAGATTGTTGGGCAACCACATCATAGGCAAGTTTTGCGTCGACAAACCCTAGGTCCACCACGATATCCAACAGGTTGCCACCCTTTTGCTTTTGAATCCGCTCAGCAAGGGTTAGCTGAGCCTCGCAAAGATGCCCTTGCTGAATGAGTTGTGCTGCCAATTCCATGAAATCTTGCTCTAGAAAAAGAAATTCAAGCAAATAGAGAAAGGGGGGGCGGGCCTTGCTTTTAAAGAATGAGCAAGGCCCGCGTCATGAACTTAGCGGCTTACCAAGTAAACCATGATGTCGGTCGTGCCGCCGGCGGGCGCGGCATAGATGACCCGGCCTAAAGCATCTCCACTAGCCTCGTTGGCAACCGAGAGGTCGGTCCCATCCACAGTATTACTCAAATCAATGGCATCCTTGATGGATACATTGGGGATGTAGGCATAGACAGCGAACTGATGGGTGGCAATATCGTTAAATTGATCCGGTGTACCATCTCCATCTGAATCGCTGCCGGTTGCGTCGCCATCCAGATCCCATGCGACTGCGATGCCATCCACAGCACCTGCATCAGGTGCCGCTAAGATGATTTGATGTTCACTGTCGGCATCATCCACACCGATACGAGAAGAAAACTCCTGGTTGACGAACTGTCTGGGCAAAAGCACATCAGCGTCATAATCCAATGGTAAGTTGGCCGGTAGCACGGCACTGCCATCAGCCAGGGTGAATTGTCCTTTTTCACTGTAAGCTTCCGTAACGGCTGCCTTCATGGTGTTGAGAACCATGGCTGAGCTGTTGATTTTCGCGCGGTTGATAGCATTAAAAACACGAGGTAAGAGTAAACTGCCAAGGATGGCCACAATAGCGAGAACGCCAATCATCTCGACCAATGTAAATCCGGAGCGGTGTTTGCGTGGGGTTTGGGTATGAATTTTCATGTGCGCTGTAAGTGTTTTGTTTTTTTGGTTACGTTTTGATTCTCAGATTCGAATCGCTTGAGTCCATTTAGCAAAGGGTGTGCCAAAAAAATAAAATAACGCCTTAAAAGGTTTCAAAAAATGCAAACCACACAGTGATAACGCATAAAACATGATTTCAATGTTATTAGGAAAGATTGCAAAAAAACAAAATTACGACATAACAATAGGTGGCTTATGGCATGCCATGGATATGTCTGGAACAGCATGAAGCGTCCAATTCCCTGTGGAATCGTCAGATTTAGAGCTTTGTGGGAGTGTTGAGGGTCAGATTAAAAGGTTTGCAAAGGATTCTAAACACCCCTGAAGTTAACAAATTGGCTCCAGTGGGCTTGAATAAGCCTGAATAAAGGCAAATAAAAATCAATAAAGCCGATCAATCTTTTGGTTGGGTAACTTGCCTGAGATTGAGGATGCTGACCTTTTTGGGGTGGCTGCGCTTTCAGGGGTTTCAGCCGTAGTGGGCTAGAAGATGTCGCTTTGAACAGCGACGGAGGATCCCAAAGGGTATGTGCCGAATGAGGTTAGGCTTAAAGTCAAAGTTTTGGGCGACACTTGTCTTGGTTGCGACCGTATCCCAGAACTGGCTGAATTTCTGATGGTAGGCTTCCTTTGCATAGGACTGACTCTGCCTCACAGCTGCCTCACGAAGAGAGGCGACTTTTGTATCAGGAACGCGACGAAGTTGCTGCAAACACCCTGCAATTTTAGCCCAGTCTTCGGGTGGATACAGACCTTCTGGAAAGACCTGCTGAACCACCAGATCTCCGCCTGAACCAATCTTGGGAAATATGGGGAGGCAACCAGCATTCATGGCTTCCTGCATCGCCAAAGGGCTCCCCTCGAAATCACTCGTGTAAAGGACACAATCCCACTGACCTAGAATACGCCAATAGGCTTGCCCTGATTGACGGCCATGAAAAACAACGTCTTTGGAATCTTTGAATTGCTTTTTGAGCATCGGTTCAGCGTTGCCGCTACCGAGGAATTCCATGGTGTATGGGACACCTTCCTGGTCGAGTGTTTTGAGGAGCGGCAAAAATCGCTCAACTCTTTTTTGGTCAAAATCTACCCGACCTACGAAACCAAGTCTTATCGCTCTATGTGCTAGGGAATCTCTTCGCCCTCGTAAATCAGGAGGGCAGGTGTTGATGGGTACTGGAAGGTGAATGGCCCGACCTTCTCTCAAGGTTGGTACTATTTCGGTCGCTAAATCAGCCAAGGCCTGACTGTCGCAGAAAACCCCATCCAGCAAGTGACCCACTTGTTTAAGTTGAAACTCTAAACCTGGCCAATGAGAGTGAATGGCACCCACTCGGCGTTGGCAGGATACA
>Ga0181569_10001277_pt1 | contig 19801 bp, 19 predicted proteins | sample 101ome_19_FD_132452 | JGI IMG/M metagenome (GOLD analysis project Ga0181569, IMG submission 132452) | Coastal salt marsh microbial communities from the Groves Creek Marsh, Skidaway Island, Georgia - 101405AT metaG (megahit assembly) | ecosystem: Environmental > Aquatic > Marine > Intertidal...
ATCAGCGGAAACACTTGGGAAACTAACATATTTAGTTAAGGCTTTAACGGGGTCGTCAAGTAGGTCGCTCATGATTTAGAATTTTTTCCTATGTTTTTTTTGCGTTTTTATATAAAGCCATAGCATAGGGCATTCTTGACTTCAGAAATTCAATTCTTTTACCGGAATCTGGATGCGTCGAAAGGAATTGTGGCATCTTTCTTTTGCTCTTACTCATCATTTTCTGCCAAAAACGAATCGACGCTCTCGGATCATACCCAGCCTTGGCTGAATAAATCAACCCGAGGTCATCAGCTTCCCTTTCCTGAGAACGACTGAAAGGCAAAACAGCTCCAACCGTAGCCCCCACTCCATAAGCACCCCTTGCCAAGGCTCGGTCACTCGAGCTTTTATTCCGCATTGCCGTGTCTAAAAGGATTCCACCCAAAGCAACTCCAACACCTTGACTCATTCTTTTGTTGCTATGCCTTTTAGCCACATGAGCAACCTCATGTCCAATCACAGCAGCAATTTCGTCTTCATCTTCATTAGCCAGTTCAATTAGTCCGGCATTAACCCCTACTTTTCCACCAGGCATTGCAAAGGCGTTTGGCTCACTTTTATCAAAAACTACAAATTCCCAGTCCGTTCCGGGTACATCCACTTTGGCCACATCAGTAATCCTTTTGCCAATTCTTTCAATCATCTTTTGGTAAACACGATTTTTGGATACTGGATCCTTCTTCTTCAACTGAGTAAATTGCGCCGTTGATTGTCTAGCCAACCGTTCATCAGACATCATGGCAACGCCACAACCGGATAATAACAATGTAGACACCGAAGAACATAGCAATAATGCCCAAGAATGTAGTAGTTTCCTCATCGTTAAATATTATGGTATGAACACTTCATTGTACCACAAATGAAAAGGTGTTTTATATCAATGCTTGAAATGACGGGTACGAGTAAAAATCATTGCCATATCTCTTTCATTAGCGGCATCAATAACCTCTTCATCTCTTACGCTTCCACCTGGCTGAATTGCAGCGGTTGCACCAGCATCAGCAGCAGCCAACAATCCATCGGCAAATGGGAAAAAAGCATCTGATGCAACTGTAGAACCTGTAAGGGACAAGCTGGCTTCCCCGGCCTTCCATACGGCTATCCTTGAACTATCCACCCTTGACATCTGCCCGGCTCCAACCCCCAAAGTCTTTTCGTCACCGGCATATACGATCGCATTACTTTTTACATGTCGTACCACCCTCCACCCAAATAACATAGACCGGAACTCAAGATCTGTGGGTTGACGCTTAGTCACTACTTCAAAATTTTTCGGATTAATCCGTTTCTGATCGCGATCCTGTGCAAGAAGTCCACCGGGTACAGTTCTTATTTCCTGTAAAGTATCCGGACCAAAGCCAACCTTAGAATGTAAAAGACGTAGATTTTTTTTCTTCGCAAAGAATTCCCTGGCTTCCGTTGTAAAACCAGGTGCAATGATTACTTCGCAAAATATTTCTCCGATCTTTTTGGCTAAATCAATATCCAAAGTGTTATTGACGACTATAATCCCACCAAAGGGTGCCTGCCGATCGGTTGCAAAAGCTGAATCCCATGCTTCTGAAATGTTATCTGCACTGGCGACACCACATGGATTAGTATGTTTAAGAATGGCAACAGTTGGTCGCTCAAACTCTCCTATCAGGTATGCAGCCGCAGAGATATCGATGATATTATTGTAACTTAATTCCTTGCCCTGTAATTGGTCGAAATAGTCTAAAAAATCTCCATACAAAGCAGCTTGTTGATGAGGATTTTCTCCATAGCGAAGGTTATTGGCTTTGTTACTTTCAATGTGAAGTACTGAAGGGAAACCGGAAACCGAATCCATATCAAAGTGATCCTGAGCACTCTGAGATTGAGTTACCAGATAGTTACGAATTGCACCATCATAGGCCGCTGTTCGAGTAAACACTTTCAAAGCCAATTCCTTTCTGAACTCAACATTATCTGATCCCGAACCAATCGACTCAATGACTCTGGTGTAATCAGAGGGATCGCAAACCACGGTAACATCTTTATGATTTTTTGCAGCACTACGTAACATGGAAGGACCACCGATATCTATTTGCTCAATTGCTTCTTCGAAAGTCACATTTGCCCGGGCCACTGTATCTTCAAAAGGATATAAGTTTACAACCACAAGGTCTATCATTTCTATTTCATGACTTGCCGCCGCCTTCAGGTGTTCGGGGTTGTCACGCAAACATAGCAGACCCCCATGAATCCTTGGATGTATGGTCTTAACCCGGCCATCCATCATTTCAGGAAATTTGGTATGATCACTTACATCTGTGACTGAAATGCCTTGATCACGAAGAAGTTTCGCCGTGCCACCCGTTGATAAAAGAGTGTATCCGAATTCATTGACCAAAGCCTCGGCAAATTCAATAATCCCGGTTTTGTCACTAACTGATAAGAGAGCAAACTTTTGCATTCATTCCGTTTTGTATGCTCTCTCCACTTGAGCAAGCGTAATTCATTCACAATTAGAGAAATCTTATGAGATTAAATAATCGTTGGTGTTTATTTGATCTGTGATATGGTAACTAAATCTATTTTGAAGGAGGAAAGTATAGAATTAGAGGGATTGCAGGCCTCGTTGGAAAAATTGGTTCATCACCGAGAGAAATCAAAAGTGGAGGGTATTGATTTACACGCATTTATTTATTTTATCAGTATTTCTAACCTTTCGGATCGCATGGTCACCCTGCTTGGTAGAAAATGGGTATTGGCCAATGATGATGGAACCAAGACAGTAGTAGAAGGTGAAAAGATTGTAGGGGAATCTCCCAAAATCCCTCCAGGAGAAACATTCTCTTACAACAGCTATCATGTAACCCATCTTTCCGCTGAGGCATTTGGTTCTTTCCATGGAGTGGATGAATTCCAAAACCGTATTCACATTAGAATGAAACCCTTCCGCTTGGATATTCCCGGCGGGGCCAACATCGACCCCGTGCATTCATGAAGTTTACCGATTTAAACGCCCGAGGTGGTATCGGTGCCAATTGTAGCCTCTGCGAAATCGGTCCTTTTAAGTTTGTGATTGATTCAGGATTACACCCAAAATTTGCTGGTTCTGAATCCCTACCCAAACACGAAGAAATCGAAAGGTTTTCCCTTGATTTCATTATCCTCACTCATTGCCACCTTGACCACCTGGGAAGCCTCCCCCTTCTTTCAAGGCAACAACCCGACGCTCCTGTCATTCTAAGCTATGCCAGCTCTATTCTAGCCCGCAGAATGCTTTCAAATTCAATTTCCGTAATGAAAAGGCAGCGAACGGAATTAAACATCCCCGAACTTCCCTATTACGGCAGAGGTGATCTTACCTCTCTCTATGACCGTTTCAAGACTCCTCCATTGCACACTCCTTATCGCTTAGAGAAAAACGGTGAGCAAATTGAACTTACTCTACATCATGCGGGACATGTTGCTGGTGCAGTCTCAGTTAGTATTAAATATAAAGGAAATATCACTTTTTTTACTGGTGATATTTTATTCAATGACCAGCGAACTTTGGATGGGGCAAATTTACCTAAAGAACCAGTAGATATTTTAGTCACTGAAACCACACGTGGCTCCACCGAAATTCCCCGCAACCAATCTAGAGAGTCTGAAATCGTTCGGATGCTCAAGACGATTCATTCAACGCTCGCAAAACAAGGCTCCGTATTGATACCCGTTTTTGCACTCGGACGAATGCAAGAGATGCTCGCGATTTTGGACGAAGCGTTTCGCAAAAAGGCTATACCCAAGGTTCCAGTTTTTTGTTCCGGCTTGGGCATGGATTTGGTCAACCATTTCCACGAAATTTCTAAAAACACAAATCGTGTTAGGTTTAATCGAAAAGTGCTCAGGGCTATTGGAGCAAGACCCTTACCTAAGAAAATTGAACCAGGAAGAAGACCTCCGATGGAAGGCATTTTTCTTGTTAGCAGTGGAATGATGGTTGAAAATACTCCTTCCTATGTTTTGGCTTCGGGTCTTTTAGGGGAATCAAGAAATTCCATTCTTTTTGTGGGCTATTGCGACCCAAGTACTCCAGGAGGCAAGCTTTTAGAGGCATCTAGAGGAGAGACTTTTGACTTTGACGCGTTAGATGTCATCCAAAAAATAGAAGCTAAAGTATCTAAATTTGATTTAAGTGGTCACGCGAATCGAGACGAACTCATTGCCTACGCCAAAAAAATATCCCCACGAGCAGTCATTTTACATCACGGAGATCCTGAAGCACGCGAGTGGTTCAAGCAAAACTTAGAAAACGAACCTTTTAGCATTTACGACCCTGAACCTCTAAAAACCTATGACATCTGAATCGTTAGATAATCCCTCTCTTGCTGATCAACTCAATGAAGCTTTCACCCGTCCTTCTGGTCGTGAATTCAATCAGATGAGGCAGGTTGAATTCAAAACAGGCATTGCACCTCATGCCAATGGTTCCGTGCTTTGCTCATTTGGCAATACACAGGTTATTTGTGCTGCGATGATAGAAGATCGCATTCCAGGATGGATGCGACAGCAAAAAGTGGAGGGAGGTTGGTTAACTGCAGAATACAACATGCTTCCCTATTCTACTCTAACGAGGAAAGATCGTCCAAGTAGCAAAGGTAAGCAAGATGGAAGAAACATTGAAATTCAGCGGCTAATTGGTCGATCCCTACGTGCGGTCGTAGACCTGAAAAAGTTTCCCGACAAGACACTATGGATTGATTGTGATGTGCTGCGTGCGGATGGGGGTACAAGAACCGCATCTATAACAGGAGCCTGGGTTGCTGCTCGTATCGCTATTAACGATCTGCTTTCAAGAGGAAAACTCGATGAGGACCCCATCATCGATAACCTAGCCGCCATAAGTGTTGGAATCTATAAAAATACTTGCATTCTTGATCTCGACTACCCCGAAGACCGGGATGCCTCAGTTGATGCTAACATCGTAATGACGGGAAGTGGTCAGTTTGTTGAAGTACAATCAGCCGGAGAGGAAGCGACTTACAACAAATCTCAACTGGATGAAATGCTGGAACTGGCCGAAAAAGGAATTAATGAACTGGTAATTGCACAACAAGCATCGTTGAGCTAATGCGATTTAAATATTCGAGACCTCGATGAAATGTCATCGAAAATGTTCCCCAAGCTCATCCAATCCGGCCTCGCCCAAATTCCTACAAGTAGCTCAAACAGTAGTCTTAACGATTACATTAGATTTGCGAAGTCTCAGCAAGGCAGATCAGGAACTAATGTAACTGACTATGTGCTAAAGTAGAAAATATACAAAAAACGTGAATACCGGACAAAAGTAATTTTTAAAACCTGTCCTTACATTCTTGAGTTCGTAGATTTACGACCCGATTCCTCAAGTCTTGGCTATATTGTCGTATCCAAAGCCGAAACTATCGTTAAACAATTCAGAAAGTAGTTAAATACTAAAAGGCTATTTAAACCCGTTGGCTTGTTATTCCAAGATAAGCCTACATTAATGATACTATGAAAACTGCTAGTTACGCTGCAAAAGCGGTCAAAGATATTTTACACCCATACACGATTGAGAGACGGGAACTCCATGATAAGGATGTTTTAATCGAAATTGATTACTGTGGAGTTTGCCATACAGATTTGCATTTCGTGAATAATGATTGGGGCATGACCGAATATCCAGTAGTCCCTGGTCATGAAATCGTCGGAAAAATAACCGAAGTAGGGTCTTCAGTTTCTAAATTCAAGGTCGGTGATACAGCAGCTATCGGATGCATGGTTAATGCCTGTGGAAAATGTGCATCATGTGAGGCAGGAAACGAACAATATTGCCATGCTGGTTTCACAGCAACTTACAATTCCCCAACCGATGATCCTGGTGGATTTACCTATGGAGGCTATTCGCAGAGAATTGTTGCCGATGAATCTTTCGTCCTGAAAATGCCTGTAAATCTTGAACTTACCGGAACTGCTCCCCTTCTTTGTGCCGGAATTACCACTTACTCACCTCTTCAACATTGGTCCGTTACGAAAGGCATGAAGGTCGGTGTTGTAGGTCTAGGGGGACTTGGTCACATGGGGGTCAAATTTGCTCATGCCATGGGAGCCCACACGGTCATGATTACCACTACCCCTGAGAAAGGAAATGATGCCAAGTCACTTGGGGCTGATGAGGTCCTGGTATCCACCGATACTGAAGCCATGGCCAAGGAGGTTGGTGAATTTGATTTTATTCTCAACACCATACCGGTTGACCACAAAATCGACCCCTACCTCGATCTTCTTAAAGTGGATGGCACCATGTGTGTGGTGGGGGCGGTTGAACCCTTAAGTCAGGTAAATGCTGCTCAACTCATGTTTGGAAGGAAAAAACTCGCGGGGTCCTTAATCGGTGGAATCCAACAAACACAGGAAATGCTTAACTTCTGCGGAGAGCACAACATTATCTCCGATGTGGAAGTGATTCGCATGAACCAAATCGAGGAAGCATTTGAAAGACTCGTAAAAAGCGATGTTAAGTACCGCTTCGTGATTGATATGAAAAGTATCTCTGCTGCCTAAATGTCTAAAAAGCAAAGTAATTTCCCTGTCACCAAGTCGTGCAAACCCATGCCCCCCCAAGGTACGGAAGATTGGATCATCTGGGCAGCCTGGGCAGATCGAATTACCTTCGAGGAAATTTATAAAATTACCGGCAAAAAAGAGTCTGATGTAATTCGGATTATGAGAAAGAATCTAAAATCATCCAGTTTTAGAAAATGGCGTGCTCGGGCCAGCCAAGTAAGTCACAAACATCGAAAAAAATTTCAGGCACTTAGGCTTGATTTAGAAATCAACTAAACCATAGGTCTCTAACTGCATCTCATGCAAGTTTGTACCTCCGGTGTCACAGCTAACCTTTCAGGCGAAATTTCTTTTCCACAGAAGATGCAGGTGCCATAATTCCCCATTTCAAGTCTTGAAATAGCTGATTTGACATCAGCAAGCTGACGCTTTTTTCGTCTTCTCATCTCCATCACAAGTTGCTGATCTTGCATAGCCTCCATGCGCGACAATCGACCCAGTCCCTTATCTGGCTCAACTGCAGCGGCAGCATCTGTACTTGATTCAAGGTAGTTTTCTACCTCTTGCAAAATTTGCTCTAAGCTGTTGAGGTACTCTTTTTGCATACTTGGATCCATTAGATTTAAGGTTTGTAGAAAAATTTCGTGTGAAAACAGGTAATTCTCAAGAATATAGTTCAAAATACTTTTTTGGAAAAATACTATGATAACCTTGAAAAAATCTCCTTTTCAGGACATTAGTAAAAATATGAATAAAATCTTAAGCTCATTACTTTTTCTATTTCTTATCAATTTTCCGCTTCAAGGAGAGGAATGTGCCATCATGTTAGGCGACGAGATTGATCCAGAAGAATTTTCTGAAAGCACAGGTAAGAAGATTTACTTTTGTTGCGGTTCATGCGTAAAAGCATTCGATGGTGCTGCTGCTTATTACATAAAGGCAGTCCCAGCACTAGCCAAAAAATATACCGATGCCGAAAAGAAAAAACTTGGCGTTGATAAAGTTAAACTTCTCGATCAACGAGTCTGTCCCATTTATCCAGAGCGTTTCATCAACCCAAATTCAAAAACCGTTGAATACAAGGGTAAGACTATCTATCTCTGGTCATCAAGTGCACAACGTCGTTGGAAACGCGATCCGGATGCCTACTTCAAGGAAGCTTTCGATAAAGGACATCTTCCCCAGTTTAAAAGTTAAGTACTTTCATGTCTTTCTGAAAACCTCGCTCGTGAAAATGGGCGAGGTTTTTTTGTGGAAATTAACCTTTTTCGAGAAACACATAGAAGCTTCCCGAGGTACAACTAATCTCAACTGAATCCGATAGACATAAGTTACTTTGACCAATAATTCTTGAACCTCCAATTATTTCACCATCCAGTTCCCATTTTAAGCCCTTAGTGCGAACACCCATTGATTCACGAATTGGAAGAATACTTAGGTTTGAACCTTTACGACCATTCAGTTGAAGTGGGCAAGAAGGAGTAACGCGTTGAATCCACTCGCAGTCATCATCAAAGGTAATGTGTAATGATTCATCAGCAACCGATGCAACCAACAGATTAGTTATCAAATGATCCGTTCGTTTGCCTAAACCGCCTAAGATTATTAACTTTTTTAGATTTGTATTCCCCTTCACCCAAAGCAACGCCTTCTCAAAATCAGTAGTATCTTGCTCTTTCATTTGAACGAGTTCCACATCAGGGAATTCACTTATAGTATTTTCTGAATCGGGTAGAGAATCCAGATCACCGAGGATGACATTAGGCACAAGATCTAGACTTGCATTGATAAAAGGAAGGATACCACCATCAACGGCAATCGTAACGCTCGCCTCCTCAACTCGCCAACTTAGAAGTTCCTCAGAAGGCGGATTTCCGGCCAGCACCAACAAACAGGTGTCATCCATAAATAATTACTGGAAAAAAGCCTTCTGTTTTTCGGAAACAGGCATCTTCAACTTTTCCATAACTAACATAAAGTCTTCCCAAACTTTTCTTTTACTTGCCTTGCTAGGGTTATGAAGAAGATACGAAGGATGATAGGTTACCATCACAGGAAACCCCGAAACTTCGTTCCATGTTCCCCTTACCTGACTTAGTCTTCTTTTGACATCACGCCCTATCAATCCATCCGTGGCGGTCTTACCAAGAGCCACTATCACCTTTGGTTGAACAATCTCTATTTGAGCCTTGAGGTAAGGTAGGCAAAATTCCAGCTCTTCCTGCCTCGGTGGTCTGTTCCCGAATGCCTGATTGTGTTTGGGGCGCCAATTTAAAATATTGCCAAGGTAGACTTGCTCCCGCTTCAAGCCCATCGCACTAAGTATCTTCATCAACAACTCACCCGCAGGACCAATAAAGGGGGATCCAACTTCTTCCTCTTCCGCACCTGGTGCCTCACCACATAGAAAAAGATCTGCATTTAAATCGCCTTCGCCAAAGACTACTTTTCCATTCGGGTTAAGTTCTGCATTACATGTATCACAGTCTAAAACTTTTTTTTGCAACCACTCCCACCTGCTCTCTTTAGTCCCGTCTGGTAATTCAAAATCGGGTGGTGGCGGAAGAGATCTTGTTTCTATTTCAATATCTTTAGGCGAGGAAACTTGAGAGGATGAGGGCTCTTCTAGTATCAAGGGTTCAGGAACATTCGTTCTATCTTTGGATACTTTATTTTCAGGAACAGGTTTATCTATGAAAGAATTTGGGCTGAGTAAATCTTCCAGGATCCCAAGAGTTTCATCCTGAATAAAAACACGGCTTATTCCTTCGGAGCGCATTCTCGATAATTCTTCGAGCACAGCCTGAGTAGCAACTTGCAAATTCATCGCTCTAAATTTCCTAAAATCGGTAAAGAAAACTTTTCAACATACTTAGCTAAAATATCAAATTCCAAGTTGATCATGTCCCCCACAGTTTTTTGCTGCAGGTTGGTTTTCCCAAGAGTATGAGGAATCAGCCAAATCGCGAAGGAATCCTTTTCCACCTCGCAAACTGTGAGTGAACATCCATCTACTGAGACGCAGCCTTTATCGACCAAATAGCAGGAATACTTTTCTGGTAAAGAAACACGGAAATACAAATTCTTCCCTCTTTCCTCGAATATTTTAACCTCACCTACCCCATCAATGTGTCCAGTTACAAAATGGCCCCCCATTCTCCCGTTTGCAGGGACAGAACGTTCAAGATTAACGAGGTCACCTGTTTTCAGATCACCAAGATTAGTTCTGTTAAGTGTTTCTTCAAGTAGATCAAATTCTCCCGTTTGCCCTCCCTGCTTACGAAAAGTAAGGCAACAGCCATTGACTGCCAAACTGGCACCCGCCTCGAGGCCATCATTCTCCTCAAAAGGAAGAGATAAGGTTAAGCACCATGATTCCTTTTCTTCGACTAACGATTCTACTTTTCCAACACCTTCTACAATTCCCGTAAACATAGTAAGTAAATCAATACGCTTTTTAGGCTAAGTGGAAAGATAATTTGACCTTACGAAACTCAAAACTAACCTGATATAAGTGATTAAATACACCAAATTTTATTCCTTTAGATCTGCATTGTTTATTCTTTGCTTCTTTTTTCTTTCCACCATGAGTGCCGTTCCTTTCCATTCGAAACAGGTACCTCCGGATTCTTACATAGTATTATCCGTAAAAGCCAAAAAACTAATTTCAGAAACCTTTCTCAAAGAATCTACGACTTGGACTCCCATCCTAAATGATTGGAGCAATTCAAAACCTGAACTTCTGGAGTTTTTTATAGACCCAAACTCGAGTGGTCTAAACTTAGGTCATCCAATTCATTTTTTCTCCACGCTCAAAGGCCTCCAAAAACCCGATATAATTATCGGTATGTTTGCTTCCGTAGGAAATACGGAACGTGCTGACTCCTCCCTCTCTGCCATCGCTGAAAATTTTAATATCCAAAAAAAACCAAGTTCATTTGCTCGTTTCGGTAGTGATAAATTACCTTATGAATTTGGTCGCAAAGACAAATTCGTTTATTTTATCGCTGTTATCAGCAGGTCAAATCAACCAGGGAAATTGCCAAACGATGTCTATCTGGACGAGATCATTAATTCTCTCCTTCGAAAGAGTTCATCAACAAAAATGCCTGCCACTTTAAAAAGTCATTTCTCTAAACTAAAAGATGTTTCTTTATATTTGGATGGCACCGGTTTAGTCCGTCTTGCTGAGGCTTTTTGGCCTAGTAACCAATGGCATAGCGCAGCTCCCCTAATTGATGTCATCACCAATCGTTCGGTCGGTGTTTACGCTCAAGCCAAAAGCGGTTCCCTCAAAGTGGAGGCAACAAACCTGTTTGAAACCAAAAAACCCGATGGAAATCGATCTCACTCAAATAAAGAAGCCATCGAGTTAATATCTGGAGACTCGCCTTTAATTGCACATTTTAACTTTGACCTGACTCAACTTAGAAAAGTGGGTACAAATTGGGTTGAGAAAAGCCTGAATGCCTTAACTGGGGGAAGAATCGATCTCTCCTTCACAATCCCCGGTTTTAATTTAACTGCAGAAGAACTTGTCAATGCCCCCAATGGAAATTGGGTATTTGGACTCGGTGGATTTAATACAGTGACCATCCCTCCAAGCGAAAGATTACCCTCAGGCGAAGTCCTGCTTAATCCGATTATAGCAAGCGGTTTTGGGATTAAAAATAAGGAAACAAAGAGAAAGTTTTCTACTGGAATGGAAGCATCCAACATTCTTTCTTCGATCCTTCGCATGAGAGGAATCGAAGTTATCGAAAAAGAAAGTCACCTATGGTTTGCAAGCCCCGAGTATGTGAGAGAAATTAGTTTTAGCAGACCGCTGCGCACATTACCCGAAGCAAGGAAGAAATTTCTTACATCCCACGACCTCGCTATTGACCTGAAGGTTCTTCCACTCACCCACTCCATACGTCGAAACCGCAATCTGCCTTATGATTATTTCAAGATGCTTGACTGGATCGAAAACCTTAAAAATGTCAGGGTTTTCTCGCAGGATAATTCACTGAATTTTCAATTCCGAATGCATGATGCAAAGGCAAATCCATTCCATACAATACTTGATTTTTTAGGACAGGAAATTATTGATCGTCGGAATGCAAGCCTCTACCAGGCAATTGCACAGAATGATTTTCAGTCATTACAGCAAGCAGTTCAGATGGGTGCCCTGATTAACGCTAATGATCATTTTGGTCACTCCCCACTTCACTACGCGGCTTACAAAGGGAACGAAGGCTTTGTTGATTTCCTCTTACGAAATGGAGGTAATCCGAACGCCCAAAGTAAGCACCTTTCTACTCCCCTCCACAGTGCTGCCTGGGGCAGAAACCTAAAAGTAGCTGAAGTTTTGCTTGAAGATGGGGCCGATGTGAATGCCAAAACTGATGAGGGTGAAACCCCGGCAATGACTGCGGCTCTTCGCGGAGAGAAGGACTTAATTGAAATCCTCTTTTCGTTGTCAGCCGACCCTCATGCTACTGATGTTCATGGTTCCAATCTCTATGATCTTGCTTCAGCGGGAGGTCACCTTGAGATTCTTAAAATCCTTGATTCCTTAAATGTTAAAAATAATCATCCCTTTCATTCGGCAGCGGGTAAGGGCGATTTCAAGACTATCAAAAAAATGATCAAGAATGGAAGGTCTATAAACGAAAAAGATGCTTTTGGAGCGACCCCACTGATCATCGCCACCGTTTCTGGCAAAGTAGATATCGTGAAATTTCTCCTCAGCAAAAAAGCAGACCCAAAGATTACAGCTAAAGATGGCTATTCCATGATGCATGCTGCCGCTTTTTCTGGAAAAAAAGAACTTGTACAGCTTGCATATGATCTCGGACTCGACATTAATGCCCGCTATGGGAAAGATGGAGTCACACCTGTGGATGTAGGTGAAGATTCAAGTGAGGCCATGCCATACCTAGAATCGTTAGGAGGTAGAAGAGGCTGGGAATTGGGAAGAATCCCACTGAATTAATTTTAAAGCCTACCCAAAAGCATTAGCTTACGGCCTTTTTGAGATAATTGCCTGTCCACTGTTTTGGCCTCAGGCACCCATTCATTCAGTAAATTCCAGTAACTAGATGAATGATTCATGTGCTTCAAATGAGCAAGTTCATGAAACAGCACATATTCTCCAATTTCGTAATCCAAAAGTAGGATTCTCCAATTTAACGAAATAACTCGTTGAGATGAACAGGAACCCCAACGAGATTTTTGATTCCCAACTCTAACTTTACTGTAACTGACTCCGACTTTTCGACTAGAAACCTCGAGCCGTTTGGGTAAATAAACGCGAGCCAAATTGATTAAAAAAGATAGGATGGAACTCTCCCTGTCCTGATTTTCAGGAAAAGATACCTCGATTGAATCGGCGGTTACCTGATGAATGGTTTTATTTCGAGATCCCAAAAACTCGAAAAATAAATTCCTTGGATGGCTATCGATCCAAACTTGAGGTTGGTCTGAGAAGAACTCCTCCAAGCAAGAGTGCCTCGGCATTTCGCCGGTTTTTTCCTTAATCCACAGGGTTTTACTGCTAAGAAATCTTTTTGCTTCCGTGACACTTCCTCGGGTGGGAATATTAAGGAGCACTTGATTACGAGATATAATCCGTAATGAGACTCGTCTCGACCGTCGATTTCTTTTGATCAAGCAGCAAACTTCCCAACCTTCAAAACTCAGGGTTTTAGATTCGATCAGATTATTATCTGACATCAGAAAATAGAGCTATGCTAAAGCTTTCTCCACCTCTTTCATTTGTTTTGAGGCAAAACTGCGCAGACTCGCCTCCGGATCCAATCCAGATTTTCGGCAAGCAGCAACCAATTCAAAAAATGCTCTCCCTGCCTTTACTTCATCCAAGTCTTGGGATAACAAATCGATTTTCTTTTCAGTCAGGGTCATCTTTGTATGGACATTTGCTTTCTCCGCTCTTTTGTAAATATCATAAGCAAATAGCAAAGCCGGTAAACGCGGAGGCAGCTTTTTAAAAATAGAGGAATTATCACCCGACTCACCCTTTTGTTTTTTTTCTTCAGCCTTCACCTGCTCCCAACGATCGACCACTTGATCGGCCTGATCGATAGTGCCTTTTTCATCCCCAAAAACATGAGGGTGCCGCCTGACCAGCTTATCGCTTATTCCCCTGGCAATATCTTCCATGTCAAAATTACCATTTTCTTTGGCAATTTGTGCGTGAAAAACGACCTGAAGAAGTAAATCTCCAAGCTCTTCCTCCAAAAGCTCCATATCTTTCTCATCTATAGCCTCTAAAGTCTCAGAGACTTCCTCTACTAGACAGCGGGTCAATGTTTCATGCGTTTGCTCCTGGTCCCATGGGCATCCTTCAGGGCCTCGTAGATGGGCCATAATTTCCATTAGTCGTTGTAATTCGCTCACAGTCTGACATTCTGCTTTTATCTCATGCATCTGGCAATGAATTCTAACATAACTAGCTAATTCTCTTACAATACATGGATAAACTCGATGAAATCATGGAGTGGAAGCGAAAAGAAATTGCTCCCAAAATAAGACCTGTATCTGAGAGAGAACTTACTCAACTTGGAGAAAGGCTTCAGGGTAAGACTACCTTTTATGATGCTTTAGCCAAGCCGGATGAATTATCCATCATTGCTGAAATTAAACGTAAATCCCCCTCAGCCGGAACGATTTCAGAAAACGCTTCGGCTGTCGATCAGGCAAGAATCTACCAGAATGCCGGTGCGGATGCCATGTCAGTTCTCACAGATGATAAATTCTTTGGAGGGCAAATGGAGGATCTTTGGGAGGTTAATCAATTTCTATCCGAACACCAGAGGGACACTCCCACTATTCGTAAAGATTTCATGATCGAACCGATCCAGGTTTTGGAAGCCGTGGAGGCCGGGTCACAAGCGATACTTTTAATCGTAAGGGCACTGACTGACGAAGAACTTACCAGACTCAGGGATTGTGCGGATGCAGCAAACATTGATTGCCTGTACGAAATTCACACGGAAGCTGAGCTCGAAAAAGCGATTCCCCACAATCCCAAAATCTTGGGGGTAAACAATCGGGACTTGGCCCGCTTCGTAACTGATCTTTCCGTAACCGAAGAATTATTCCCTCTCATTCCTGAGGGTATCATCAAGGTAAGTGAAAGTGGTATCCTCTGCCCCGAAGATGCCTGGCGGGTGGAAGATGCCGGTGCCGATGCGGTTCTTTGTGGAGAAGCCCTGATGCGGGCCGATGATACTGAATCATTTATTGCAGAGATGAAAGGATTCGAGGAATAAATTTTATTCCGCCCTTTTTCCTATGCCCCTAAGTCCATCCGAGACCACGACCCTGTTGGATGCCCTCGGGCATCTTCCCAAGAAAAAACTCGGTCAGAATTTTCTTATCGATGGAAACATTGTGGAAAAATCATTACAGTTAGCCGATCTGCCTGCTTCCGGCTATGTGGTTGAAATTGGCCCCGGACTTGGAACACTCACCCGAAAACTTTTGGATGCCGGGCAGACCGTTCATTCAGTTGAGATCGATTACCGACTCGCAGAAAATATTGAGAAAACCGAAACTGAAGCCATCAACCAAGGTAAGCTATGCCTTACACGAGCAGACGCAGTCAAGCACCCCCTGGGTTCACTACCTGAGTCGATCTCCGAATATGCGATAGTCGCTAACCTACCCTATGCGATCTCATCCGCCTGGCTCGAATCCGTACTCAATACAGAGAGACTTCCCCGCAAGATGGTCTTGATGATGCAAAAAGAAGCAGTCGAGAGAATCTGGGCACAACCCGGAACCAAAGAGTACCATGCCCTCAGCATTTTTATCTCAAACTCTTATGAACTTACCGAAAAACATGCCGTTTCCAGACAATGTTTTTACCCGGCTCCAGCCGTTGATTCGATGCTCATAAGAATGGACTTAAAAGAGGGTGCATTTTTATTTCCTTCCCCTGTTCGGGCACTGATTCGAAAAATTTTTACACAACGAAGAAAGCAGCTTGGTTCTCTCGCGAAAAAAGAAGATCAAAATAACAAAGAGATTCTTCTTTCATGGCTTGAGCAAAGTAAATATCCCTCCTCATCTCGGCCAGAACAAATTCCTCCCGAAGAATGGAAAAGACTTGGAGAATTATTCGCTACTGTGGATTAGGCAGTCACGCCGGCACCACAGCACTTCTTATATTTTTTGCCGCTTCCACAGGGACAAGGATCATTGCGTCCAACCTTGGGAGCCTCTCTCACCACTGGGGTGGCAATTTGTGGGGCTTCCGATTCCTGCTGTGGAGCAGCAGAACCGCCCTGCCCTCCCTTAAAGTTATCAAAACCAGCATTTCCGGATTCAGGGCCTGTCGTCTTGGCCACCCCGGAAAGAGAAGAAAGCATATTTTCAAAAGCAGCCAGGTTCGTGGATGATCGGAATAAACCTGTACACACTTCTGATCTCATTCCCCCCATCATCTCTTCAAAGGCACGGAATGCTTCATTTTTATATTCACTAAGTGGATCTTTTTGTCCATACCCACGGAGGCCAACACTTCTTCTGAGTTCCTCCATTTCGGTGAGATGGTCCTGCCAATGCAAATCCACTGCATTTACCACCACATATCTCTCAAGGGATAGAATTTGGTCAGGATCTTCCAACTTTCTTTTTGCACTGTAGGCGGTTTTTATTTTCTCAAATAAATGCTCACGAGCTTCTTCGAAAGATTTCCCCTTAAATTCTTCAAGTTTGACTGACAATGGGAAAGTTACATTCACCCAGGAAGCAATAAGTGATTCAAACTGTGACATTTGGTTCGTATCCTCCACGCCAAATTCCTCCATTGGAACGGTTGCAAGGCGACTATCCAGTTCCTCTTCAACCAATTCAAAAATGATTTTACTTGGCTCCTCTTCAAGTAACACATCATTACGAATCGAATACACAATTTCTCGCTGTCGGTTTAGCACATCATCATATTGAAGAAGCCTTTTACGGATCGAATAATTTTGCTGTTCCACCTTCTTCTGCGCATTTTGAATCGACCAGTCGAGGGTTCCATGTTCCAGCATATCATCATCGCCAAAAGATTTTTCAAGCATCTTGGCCAGGGCTCCCTGGTTGGCAAAAAGCCGCATCAAATCATCTTCCAGCGAAACATAGAACCTTGATCCACCCGGATCTCCCTGGCGGGCACAACGACCACGCAACTGGCGATCAATTCTTCGCGACTCATGTCTCTCTGTTCCCAAGACCAAAAGGCCGCCAAGTTCTTTCACACCCTCTCCCAGTTTAATATCCGTACCACGACCTGCCATGTTCGTAGCGATAGTCACAGCTCCTTTTTGACCTGCCTGTGCAACGATTTCCGCTTCCTTTTCATGGAATTTAGCATTCAATACCGTGTGCCGTATATTGGCACGTTTGAGCATACGACTAAAAACCTCGGAAGACTCCACCGAAGCTGTTCCGATCAGGACAGGTTGTCCCTGCTTGTTGGCTTCAACCAAATCTTCCAAAACACGGTTAAATTTTTGCCTTCTACCCTTGAACATCAGATCGTTTAAATCTTCCCGAACACAGGGCCTATGTGTGGGGATAACCATCACACCCAAACGGTAAATATCATGAAATTCCCCGGCTTCCGTCTCCGCCGTACCGGTCATTCCCGCCAGCTTGTCGTACATCCTAAAATAATTCTGAATGGTGATGGTCGCGTAGGTTTTGGTCTCTTTTTCGATTTGAACATTCTCCTTGGCTTCCACCGCCTGATGTAAGCCATTACTCCATCGACGCCCCGGCATCAGACGGCCGGTATTCTCATCCACAATCATTACCTTCCCCCCCTGTACCACATATTGCTTATCTTTTTCATACAAGCCATATGCTTTAAGCAACTGGGAGATTGTATGGATCCGCTCACTCCTTACCTGAAAGTCACGCTCAGCATTTTCTCTCTCCCTTCGCTTATCGTCATCGGACAAATCATTTTTCCGATCAATATCTACATACAGAGTTGCAAGATCGGGGATTACAAAACCATCGGGATCACTGGGACTGATTAAGGATCTCCCCTTCTCTGTAAGATCGGATTGCTGATTTTTCTCATCAATCACATAGAGAAGTTCTTCCTTCAGGTTATGTGCCCGTTCTTTGTTGTAATCAGAATTCATATCCAGATCAAACTTCTCAAACCTCTTACGAATTGCTGCATCTTCCATCATTCGCATGAATTGACGATGCGTGGGCATTCCCTTTTTTACCTGAAAGAGTTTGGCTGTAGCCTCATCAGCAGTTTCATCGTCCAGGTCCTCTTTCGCAAATGCACGCTTGGCCTCTTCGGCCAACTGGTTGCACTGCTTGAGCTGTCCGTCAAAAAGCTTGGTCACCAAAGGCTTCATTTCCATAAAAGGAAGTGGATGATCTTCACGCATCGGACCGGAAATAATTAAAGGTGTACGAGCCTCATCGACTAGGATGGAGTCCGCCTCATCAATGATGCAGAAAAAATGATCCCGTTGGACCTGATCATCAATACAGGTGGCCATCCCGTTGTCTCGTAGATAATCAAACCCAAACTCGGAAGCCGTACCATAGGTGATATTCTTATTGTACATCTCACGACGCTCGGCGGAAGGCATGCTATTTTGAATACACCCAACCGTGAGCCCCAAAAATTCAAACAGGGCTCCCATCCAATGGGAATCCCGGCGGGCGAGGTAATCATTGACGGTGACCAACTGGCAGTTTTTACCACTCAGGGCATTCAGGTACAGAGGACATGTCGAGACTAGCGTCTTTCCTTCCCCGGTGGCCATTTCCGCAATGTGTCTTTCGTGAAGAGCAATACCACCAATCAATTGCACATCATAATGCACCATCTGCCATTCAATCGGATGATCGCAGACAGAAACCGTTTGTCCACACATGCGACGAGCGGCATTTTTGACAGTGGCAAAAGCTTCAGGCAATAAATCATCCAAGCTTTCTCCTTTCTCAAAACGATCCATAAATTCCTGGGTCTTAGCCTGTAATTCCTCGGTACTGAGTGAATGGTATTCCTTTTCAATCTCATTGATTTTATTAACCAACGGGGCACACTTTTTAAGGAACTTTTTATGGTGTCTTCCCTTGAGGGACTTTAAAATAGACTGAACTGGGCTGAATAAATTCATAAAAGTAAGAATTTTTATTCTTTAATAATTTCTCGAAAGTAAGGAATCGTACGGTCCAACCCAGTGCTCAATTCAACGACTGGATTCCAGGACAATAGTTTTTGAGCAAGCGAAATATCCGGTTTTCTCTGGGTGGGATCATCAGATGGCAAAGGTTCTTCGGTTAGACTCGATTCGGTATCCACTTTATCGAGAACTGCTTCCGCAAGTTGTTTAATCGTAAATTCTATTGGATTCCCCAAGTTGACGGGACCCACCGAATCCTCCTGCTCCATCACTCCCACCATTCCGTTGATCAAATCATCAACATAACAAAAGGAACGTGTCTGCGAACCATCACCGTAAAGTGTAAGATCTTCTCCTTTTAATGCCTGTACAATAAAATTGGAAACCACTCGTCCATCATCCGGTCTCATGTTCGGGCCATAGGTGTTAAAAATTCGAATCACCCGGATATCCACCTTATTTTCCCGGTGGTAGTCAAAAAAAAGAGTCTCTGCACAACGCTTCCCCTCATCATAGCAGGAGCGCAGTCCAATCGGGTTCACATTTCCCCGATAGGATTCGGGTTGAGGATGTACTTCCGGATCGCCATAGATTTCAGAAGTCGATGCCTGTAAGATTCTTGCCCCCACTCTTTTAGCCAAGCCCAGGCAATTGATCGCACCCATCACTGAAGTTTTTACCGTCTTGATGGGATTGTATTGGTAATGGATTGGCGATGCTGGACAGGCGAGATTATAAATGCGGTCCACTTCCACCTTGAAAGGATCCACCACATCATGCCTCATCAGCTCGAAATTTTTATAATCCAACAGGTGGGCGACATTTCTTCGACGACCGGTGAAGAAATTGTCCAAACAGATCACTTCCTCGCCCTGCTTGACAAGGCGTTCACACAAATGACTCCCGAGAAAGCCGGCTCCTCCTGTAACTAGTGTTGACATAGATTCAAATGGAATACCCTATCAGGAACTTAAATTTTGGAAACCCTCTTTTATCAGATTCTTAGGATGCATTGATCTGACGAATAATCTTCATCAAAGCCTGAGTACCATCGTTTTCCC
>Ga0181569_10001310_pt1 | contig 19595 bp, 15 predicted proteins | sample 101ome_19_FD_132452 | JGI IMG/M metagenome (GOLD analysis project Ga0181569, IMG submission 132452) | Coastal salt marsh microbial communities from the Groves Creek Marsh, Skidaway Island, Georgia - 101405AT metaG (megahit assembly) | ecosystem: Environmental > Aquatic > Marine > Intertidal...
ATCGTCATTTGACGCAATATCAATTTCCTGCAAATCCGCTTTCGTCACTGTCATCAACAGATTGCCATCATTCTCTACTGGGCGAAGCGTATCTTCACCCCATTTTTGAAGCAATCGGGCTAAGCTAGGCTGATACAAATGGTCAATATAGGGCGATACCGCATGGGGGCGATGCTCATTGACCATATCTAATGTCCCCACGCTGATATCAATAACTCCGCCGCGTGGGCTAGCTGTTAGGACAATGGGTTCTGGTGTTTGGCAGGAGGTGATCAGTCCCACCAATCCTAGCAGAAAAACAATCTGGACTCGTAGCCGGAACATAGCGTCACCTCATCATAAAAGGAATATATCAATCATAGATTTCTAGCATTGGCAACGCAATGCTTTTTGGTGGTCTTCATCCTGATGCTGTGTCTGAGGCATCCCATGACCATTCGGTTTTGCAGAACTCACAAGATATGGTCAATTGGTTGTTAACATCAGCAAACTCAAGCCGCTCTTCAGGGGAAAGTGAAGCTAATACCTGTTCTACTCGATCTGGGGAACAGCGGCATTCATCACGCAACACGCGCCACGGTAACATCGCAACACCTAATTCATGAAACAGACGATACACCAGAATATCTGGCTCAATATCCGTAGCCAACAATTCATCACGGCCAAGCGTTGCCATAAGCGAACACGCGGTATGCCAAATGTCAGCCTCTTCATCACTCATGGGCAGAACTTCATCTTGATTTCCGCCAGTGGCCGGTATCCTTTGCAATAAAAGACCAGATGCTTGCCAGTTGCTGTCTTTAGCCTGTGCCGCAAGGAAAAGGGCCGTGTCAATTTGCTCTGAGTCCCGAAAATAACGCAAAGCCACATCCTTGATCTCACGCGCTTCAATAGGGACAATGCCCTGATAGCGGCCTTTTTTACCCTGATCAACGGTAAAGGCCAGGTGCCCTAACCCCATCAAATCCATAATCGGGGCTGGTTGGCCAAGTTGAGCAATTTCTGGGGTTTTCGCTTGTTCATCATTATATGAGGCATAGCCGCGCACCGCACCACCAGAGGTAACATCCGCCAGCAAAGTTCTGATCAATCCATCACCCTTGGCCTGCAGTGTGAAAATCCCATCAAAGTCCATGGTGCTGGAAAGACAGGACGCTAGCACCATCGCCTCTGCTGTAAGTTCTGCTATGGCAGGGGGATATTGGTGGCGATCCAGAATGCTATCAACCACCCCATCTAGGCGAACCATACGGCCACGAATGGCCGCCTTTCGGCCAACGCCCGCATCAATCACAAATGGCAAAATACCAGATGCTAAGAGATCCGGTGAAACTGGTTTGCTCACCGCTTTACTCCGTTATTGTGCTTAGTGCTGGCATCCAAACAATGGCACATGATAGCTTTTTGCACATGGAGCCGATTTTCTGCCTCATCCCAGATCACAGATTGTGGGCCATCAACGACCTCAGCCACAACCTCATTGCCACGATATACGGGCAGACAATGCATGAAAATCGCGTCTGAAGCGGCCTGTTTCATTAGGGATGTAGTCACCTGAAACGGTTTCAAGATGTCCGCGCGGGCAGATTTATCATCCCCTTCTGTTGATCCCATCGAAGTCCAAGTATCCGTGACAATAAGATCAACCCCTTTGGCCGCCGCATAAGCATCTTCGGCTAATGCGATGCGCGCGCCTTTGTTAAGAGCATCCACAACAATTTCCTCATCAGGGCGCATTGAGGCTGGTGTCGCCAGGGTAAGGGCAAAGCCAAATCTTGCCGAGGCTTCAATCCAGCTATGAGCAACATTATTCCCATCACCTGTCCAAAGGACTGAAAGATGAGAGAAATCCAAATCCGGGGCTTTATGTTCTGCTAAAGTCATCACATCTGCCATAACCTGACAGGGGTGGCTACGATCAGTTAATCCATTAATAACAGGAATATCTGCGTGTTTTGCCAGTTCAACAAGCGCCTCATGGCTATTCGCACGGATCATAATAGCATCAGCATATCGCGACAATGCCCTAGCCGTGTCAGCTATCGTTTCCCCTCGGCCTAGTTGCATCGATTTGCTGTCAAGTACTATAGGTGATGCGCCAAGCTGATAAACTCCAACCTCAAAGGATACCCGGGTTCGGGTTGAGGGCTTCTCAAAAATAAGGGCGATACATTTTCCCGCTAACCGCGATTGGTAGTCACCAGGATTTGCCTTCATCGCAAGCCCATCACGAATGATTTGTGTCAGCGTTGCCGTATCATAATCCACGATATCAAGAAATGTTGCCATCATTCCTTTTCCCTTAACCTAAAGCATCAAATACGTTATCAAGCACCGCAATGGCATGACGGATTTCAGCAACATTCACATTTAATGGTGGCAAAAGCCGGATAGTATTTGCCGCCGCCGGTACCACCAAAAGATGATGTTGACGTAAGGCTTCGGTCATAGCCATTGGTGTTAAGCCATCTTTTAGAACGAGGCCAGTTAAAAATCCTGCGCCACGCACTTCTATGATGGCATCATGGCGATCTGATAAATCAGAAAGCAGATCATATAAAAGCGCACTGCGTTCGCGCATATCTGCCAAAAACTTATCATCTAAAATCTCAAGAACCTTTTCCGCCGCCGCCATAGCGAGCGGATTGCCGCCAAAAGTTGATCCGTGACTGCCGGGGGTCATGGTTTTAGCTACCTTTTCAGATGCAATAACCGCCCCAATCGGAAAACCGCCGGCTAACCCTTTCGCCATTGCGATAATATCTGGCGTAATGCCGCTTGGCTCAAAGGAAAACAAATATCCCGACCGGCCAACACCTATCTGAACTTCATCCGCGATCAGCAGACATCCTGCCTCACTGGTCACATCCCGAAGCTCTTTTAAAAATCCGTCTGGCAAGGATTTTGCCCCACCTTCGCCTTGAACACTTTCAACCATAACAGCGGCAATTTCGGGACAATCTGATGCAGCATCTTTCAACAAACGATCTCGCAGGACATTCATATTGCCAAAAGGGAAATGGTCAAAGCCTTCAGGCATTGGGCCAAACCCCTCACGAAAAACCGGCCGATCCGTTGCTGCCAACATGGCAAGGGTTCTGCCATGAAACGCCCCTTCAGAGCAAAGGATCGTATGGCGGCCGATCTGCCCCTCAGTATGCATCGTGCGCCGCGCCATTTTCACTGCCGCTTCGGTTGCTTCTGCCCCAGAATTACAGAAAAACACCTGATCTAAGCCTGAACGTTCTGCCATGATTTTAGCAACACGCGCTTGTTCAGGGATCTGGTAGAGGTTCGAGACATGCCATAGTTTTTGGGCCTGCTCAGTTAAAGCAGCCACCAAATCAGGATGGCTATGCCCAAGTGTATTAACCGCAATCCCACTAGCAAAATCGAGATAACGTTCCCCTGCGGTGCTGATTAACCAGCTTCCTTCACCATGGCTAAAGGCAAGGTCAGAACGACCATAATTTCCCATTACCGCAGAATGATCAGTCATGACGAAGACTCACGCCCAAGTGGCATAAAATGCTTCGCCAATTGTAACCCTTGCGCTTGATAATGTGATCCACTGCCTTTGGCGCCATAAAGCGCTTCTGGCACTAACGACAATGGTTCATAAACCAGTCGACATACCGTCTGGCCTTCCTCAATCAGAAAAGGCACATCATGGGAACGCACCTCTAGCACCGCGCGCGTTTCCCCTGCTCCTAATTCTGGTAAGCCAAAGCCAGGATCAAAAAATCCAGCATAATGGGCCCGAAACTCACCAATACGGGTGTCATAGGCTGTCATCTCTGCGGCGTAATCAGCAGGCACAGTGACATATTCGCGACTGGCTAAAATATAAAACTCATCCGGATTAAGCACTAATCCGCCTGCATTGAGATCAGCAAGGGTGACTTTTTCCCAGAATGATGCCACCGGATAGACACCAACCTGATCCACATCAATTAAGCCTGCGTGTTTGCGGGCACGCCAACCAATTAAATCTGGCATTTGTGGATGCGCATGCCCAGACAAATCAACACTAAGTGGAATGCCGTCACGAACCGCATGATGAATAATGCCATCGCCATGAGTTAAGCCAGCCTTCTGCTGTAATTCTGCCATCACGCCATCGCTGATATGCGGCTCCCCCTTGCGCAAGCGCAATTGTGACAGGCGAGAGCCTTGACGCACCAAAACCGAAAACGTCCTTGGGCTAATTTCAGCATAAAGCGGCCCTTGATACCCTTCTGGTGCGGTTTCAAACTCGTCCGCTGAATCCACAATCAGGCGCGTGAAAACATCCAGCCGTCCAGTTGAGCTTTTGGGGTTTGCAATCGCCTTCACCCCCGCAGGCAAATGAAGAGATTCCATAATCTCAGCAATATAAACACATCCCTTTTCCAGCACAGCACCAGAAGACAGGTCGATTTCATGCATCGCCAGATCAACCAGTTTGTCCGTCACCTTATTGCCTGCACCAGGTAAAAAAGAGGCCTGAACTCGCCAAGCCTTTGCCCCTAACCGCAAATCAAGCGAAGCAGGTTGGATCTGTCCTGCAATCAATGGCGCACTGGCGCATAGAATGCCTTTGGCAAAGGCGTCTTCTAATTGCGGCAAAGACAGGATGCCATCATCAGCAGTTGAAAAGATATTATCAGGTGTTGTCATAACAGTGCTCATGCTAGGTCTTGAGTTTATATCCGGTCTTTAACAGGGCAATTCCGACTATTGATAGCATCAGCATTGTGAACGATAAAATCAAGCCCCCGGATAAAGGTGATGTTGAAGCTAACCCCGTCATGGCATAGCGAAACCCATCAATCATATAAAACACCGGATTATATTGCGCCAAGACATTAAATGGTTCAGGTAGACGGTCAATGGTATAGAAAGTCCCTGATAAAAACACCAGAGGCTGAACCACAAAATTAGTAATTGTGGCGAGGCTGTCAAATTTATCTGCCCAGATGCCTGTGATCAGGCCAATCACCGCCATTATCCCTGTTGAAAGCAACAAAAACACCGCTGCTGCCAGAGGATTTACCGGTATCACATTCACGTCAAAAAACAGCATGGTAAGCATTGCCGTTACTGCAACCATGACCCCGCGTGTGACACCTGCCGCTACCATCGCAAAAAACAATTCATAAGGGCCAAGCGGCGGCATCACTAAATCAACAATATTGCCCTGCACTTTACCAATCACCAACGACGAGGAAGTGTTTGCAAAGGCATTTTGCAAGGCCGCCATCATCACCAGACCTGGGGCAAGAAACGGGATCAGGTCAATACCACTCGAGATTTGCACCCTATTACCAATAGCCACCGCAAATACGGTTAAGAATAGCCAAGTGGTAACAACTGGTGCCCCTACGGTCTGACCTAAAATCTTAACAAAGCGCATGACTTCACGGTGATAGAGCGTGAAAAACCCAATACGATTGATATGGCCAATGGCAATTGGCCGGATCACCGCCTGATGTGGGGCAGAGGTTTTATTAATGTTGTGTGTCGACATGGGCGCAACATATTCGGTATGCTAGGATAAAGCAAGATCACGGCGCATCATCTTGCCGAAATGAACGTCTTTATGGAAAGGATTATCATGGCCATGCCGCCATCAGATGATCGCCTTAAGCGGCGGCTTGAAAATAAGGCTCTTAGCTATCTTGGGCGGTTTTCATCAAGTGAAGCCAATTTACGGCAGATTCTGTCTCGCTTTGGTAAGCGGAAATGCCTTCCCAAAGATGCTGATGATGAGATGGAAACCCAGTTTTTATTGCAACTCGGCACGCAGATTGATGCGCTAGTCGCGCGTTATCGCGACTGTGGTTATATAAATGACAACGATTATGCGTTATCACGCGCGCGGCATTTGCGCCAAAAAGGGCATTCCCATTACCGCATCCGCCAACACCTCCAAAGCAAGGGGATTGACGCCTTTACCATTGAAACAACCATGACCGATGGTGAGTTGGGTGGCCATGAGGCCGAACAAGATGCTGCAAAACGCTATGCCAGGAGACGGCGGCTTGGGGTTTATGCCTCCGCGAAAGCCACTTCAAAACCTGATTGGCAGAACCGGCATCTGGCAAGTATGATAAGGGCCGGCTTTAGTTATGATATTGCGAAAGTGGCGCTGTTGAGTGATGAGGAATAACCTTACAAAATCAACCAACCAGCGTATCATCATGGGCGGTATTGTTCTGATGACACAAAACGGATAGATTTATAACGCTTTGAATGAGAACGAAGAGGGTATTATGTCTGATCATCATTTGTTTCCACCAACACCAGACCGCGCCAAAAGCGCTTTGATTGATAATGATGGCTATCAAGCCATGTATAAGCGGTCTATCGAAGACCCTGATGGGTTTTGGGGAGATATCGGGCGTGAACAAATCGACTGGATCAAACCTTTTACCCGCGTTCAGAACACCACCTATGATGCCAAAACCTTGAGCATTAAATGGTACGAAGATGGAACGCTTAATGCCAGTGCCAACTGTCTTGATCGCCATCTAGAAACCCGCGGTGATCAAACTGCACTTATTTTTGAAGGTGATGACCCCTTGGTCAGCCGTCATGTGACCTATCGGGAATTGCATGAAGAAGTCTGCCGGCTTGCAAATGTGCTTAAGGATCGCGGCGTTAAGGCTGGTGATCGCGTCACTATCTATATGCCCATGGTGGTTGAAGCCGTAGTAGCGATGCTTGCAGTTGTTCGCATTGGGGCTATCCATTCTGTTGTCTTTGGCGGCTTTTCCCCTGATTCTCTGGCTGGCAGAATACTGGATTGCCAATCTGAGTTTGTGATTACCGCAGATGAAGGCGTACGCGGCGGCAAAACCATTCCGCTTAAAGCCAATACAGACAAAGCCCTTGAACAATGCCCTGATTGCCAAACAGTGATTGTTGTCAAACGCACGGGAGGACAGATTGCATGGCACGATGGCCGTGATTATTGGTATCATGAAGAATTAGCAAAAGTGTCCGCGGATTGCCCCCCCGCCGAGGTTGGCGCCGAAGACCCCATGTTCATTCTCTATACCTCAGGATCAACAGGAAAACCAAAAGGCGTGCTTCATACCACAGGTGGCTATATGGTTTATGCTAGCCTGACCTTCAAATATGTCTTTGATTATCAACCGGGTGATATTTACTGGTGCACTGCGGATGTGGGCTGGGTAACTGGACACAGCTATATTGTTTATGGCCCATTAGCCATGGGGGCAACTGGCGTTATTTTTGAAGGCGTTCCCACCTATCCCGATGCTGGGCGTTTCTGGCAAGTGGTAGAAAAGCATAAAGTGAATACCTTTTATACCGCCCCAACCGCTATCCGCGCCTTGATGCGTGAAGGCAATGACTATGTTACTCGTTATGATCGGTCATCACTAAAAACCCTAGGATCCGTGGGGGAGCCTATCAATCCTGAGGCATGGATGTGGTACCATGAGTTTGTGGGCGAAAGCCGTTGTCCCATTGTCGATACATGGTGGCAAACTGAAACCGGCGGTATCATGATCACGCCTCTGCCAGGGGCTACGCCTCTAAAACCTGGATCAGCGACCCGACCCTTTTTTGGCATAAAGCCAGTGTTAGTGGATAACGATAATAACCCCCTTGATGGGGCAACTTCGGGTAATCTGTGTATTGATCAATCTTGGCCGGGACAGATGCGTACTGTTTACGGAGATCATGAGCGATTTATTTCCACTTATTTTACCACTTTCCCTGGCCGATATTTTACTGGTGATGGATGCCGCCGGGATGAAGACGGGTATTACTGGATCACAGGCCGGGTGGATGATGTGATCAATGTTTCTGGTCACCGGATGGGCACAGCTGAGGTAGAATCCGCTCTGGTCGCCCACGCTAAAGTGGCTGAAGCTGCCGTGGTAGGTTATCCACATGACATTAAAGGACAGGGGATTTACGCCTATGTCACTTTACTAGCTGGACTGGAAGGCGACGACACCCTGATGCAAGAGTTAAAGCAATGGGTACGCAAAGAAATTGGGCCTATCGCAACGCCTGATGTGTTGCAGTGGGCCCCTGGCCTGCCAAAGACTCGTTCTGGTAAAATTATGCGGCGAATATTGCGCAAGATTGCCTCAAACGAAATTGACAGTCTTGGAGATACATCCACCCTCGCCGATCCGGCGGTGGTGGATGATCTGGTGGCTAATCGGCCTAATAAAGGCTAGCCGCCTTTTGTGTCAGCCTTCTGAAGCTTGTTGCGTAAGCCCAAGTTCAATGGCACGGCACACCGCATGGGTACGGTTTTTTGCGCCAAGCTTACTACGCAGGCTTTTGAGGTGATGCTTTACCGTCACTAATGCTATGCCGTATTTGATGGCAATTTCTTTATCTGACTGTCCTGCCAGCAAGCCGGAAAGCATATCCAATTCTCTGCCAGTCAGATCATTAACAGGCAAAAAGTTTTTCTCACCTTGTGCAAAACTGGTTTCTTGAGGCATGAGAATCTGACCCTCAATCATCAAGGTAAGAGAACTGAAAAACGCCCTAATCCTGATAATCCTATGTCATAAGACGGGCTAAGACCCATAGCATTGAGGTTGGGGGTGCGCCTATATTCATTGCTAGATGCAGAAAAGGGCGTAAGGGAGATATCTGGGGTAAATCCGGCATCACCCTGTGGGTTAGTAACACTTGGCGCGGATGATCCACCGCCACCACAACCGGTGAGAAAGGTTTGCACCAAAAGGGTACTAGCCAAAAGAAGGAAAAAAGCCCGGGACTTTCGGGGAATGACACTCAATACCTGCATAACCTGACCTATCCAAAAAGGGTATTATCAGTAAGCAGGTCATCATTTGATATGATGCCAAGGCCAAAAAGGAATCCTCTGAAAGTAGGATAAGCCGTGCTATTGCCATAATTGGCAAAATGATCCGAATCAAAACATTAACGAGAAAGCTAAAATTAGGCCCTTAAGCAGAAAGCCTTGCATAGGCCGCCATCAAATCACCGATGAGATCATCAGGATGTTCAAGCCCTACCGATAGCCTGATATGCCCCTCGGATATGCCTAATTCATGTTTTTGATCAGCATTAAGGCTGCTATGGGTAGTGGTATAAGGATGACAAATCAGGGATTTTGCATCACCAAGATTATTCGAGATATCAATCAGTTTGAGATGATTTAGAAAGGTAAAGCTAGCTTCTTTCCCCCCGGGCAAGGCAAACGCAACCACCGTTCCCCCATGCTTCATCTGGCGTTTAGCCAGATCATATTGTGGGTGACTTTCTAAATAAGGATAATACACCTTTATATCAGGACAATGGGTTTCCAGATATTGGCCGATATGATGTGCTGAGGTCACCATACGATCGACGCGATACGGCATGCTTTCCAAAGATTTCAGGACAACCCAAGCGTTAAATGGGCTAAGCGATGGACCAGTTCGGCTTAGAAACTTAAAAATCGCATCATCAACAATATCGCTCGAGCCAAGAATCGCCCCAGCAAGAACACGGCCATGACCGTCCATATGCTTTGTCGCAGAATAAATCACCACATCAGCGCCCAAAGCTAGAGGTCTCTGTCCCAATGGGGTGGCAAAAACATTATCAACCACCATTAATGCACCTGCTTGATGGGCTAGCGTGCTAACTGCCTCTAAATCGACCAGCTCAAGCAAAGGATTAGATGGTGTTTCTACAAAAACCATCTGGGCAGGTTGTGACAAAGCGGATTTCCATGCTGACATATCCGTGCCATCAATCAATTCGGTAGTTATTCCCCATTTGGGCATAATTTCTGTCAAGATTGTATAGCATGCCCCAAACAGTGCCCGGCTTGCCACCACCCGATCACCTGCCTTTAACAGACTTGCCATCGTAGCAAATACCGCCGCCATGCCAGAGGACGTCATCCGGCATGCTTCTGCCCCCTCAAGCTGTGACAAACGGTTTTCCAACATTCGCACCGTAGGGTTACTGTAGCGAGAATAGACAAAGCGATCTTTTTCCCCGTTAAAGGACGATTCTGCCTCCTCAGCAGAGGAATAAACATAACCTGAGGTGACATAAAGCGCCTCTGAGGTTTCATCAAACTCAGATCGCTGCAGACCCCCACGAACCGCAATGGTGTCCGGATGATAGACAGGATTTTTAGTCATAGTTTTTATTTCTGCCGTAGTCTTTATGATTAGCTGTTGCCCACAAAATTGTGCCTAAATTGGTTTAAGGCCTTGGTGCATGCTTGGCAAGGATTCTCTGAAGTGTGCGGCGGTGCAGTTTCAACCGTCTTGCCGTCTCTGAAACATTCCTGCCGCATTGTTCATAAACACGTTGAATATGTTCCCACCTAACCCTATCAGCAGACATAGGGTCTTCGGGTGGTGGCGGCATAGCTTCGCCTTTTTGCAGAAGCGCTGCAACAATCGCATCTGGATCAGCAGGTTTAGGCAGATAATCAATTGCCCCTGCTTTAACCGCCGCGACTGCCGTAGCAATATTGCCAAATCCCGTCAAAATCACGACCCGGCAATCTGCCTGATGATCATGAAGCATCTGGACAATATCAAGACCACTTCCATCTTCAAGCTTGAGATCAAGAATAGCATGAGAGAAACGGTCAGCTTTAATTTTGGTTCTGGCGTCAGAAAGCCCTGATGCCATTGTCACTGTAAAGCCCTTGCGTTCCATCACTCGCGCTAAACGGCCTAATAGCGGCTCATCATCATCTACAATAAGCAATTTTCGTTCGGTTAGCGTCATCATGGGTTTCCTCAATCTTATTTATACATAGTTTCTTCTTTGAAAAACACAAGCCAAGCACATCAAGCTTTCCAGCCAACATCAACATTTGCGCGTGGTAAAATGAAAGTGACTATAGCACCGCCCTCTTTCTTATTTGACACTTCAAGTCTGCCGCCCAAGCCTTCTATCATTGTGCTGCTGATAAATAGACCTAAACCCATATGACCGTCAGCCCCAGCACGGCTTGAATTATAGGGCTGTCCTAACCGGTTAAGAATCGCTGTCTTGAAGCCTGGTCCATCATCGCTGACCTTTATAATAATACTGATATTATCCCAACTGACATCAATTGTAACTTTTGTTTTGGCAAATTGTGCCGCGTTATCAATAACCATTTCAAGGCTATGATTAATATCCGGTCTTCTGGACAACACAGGGGCAGGCCCTTCACGTGGTCCAGTTGAACTCAAATGAATGATATCACGAATATCCGTAAAGCGGTCATCCACCAAGCCTTGTATCAGTGCCATAGCAGCAACAGGGTCATGACTCATCTGGTCAATTTGGTTAGCATCTTCATTAAGTCCGGCAAGTATCTGCCGACAGCGTTCCGTTTCTATCTTTAGGGCTCTAATTTCTTTTGCTAACTCGGCGCGATCTGCCTTTTCTTCTAACAGCTCTTCTAATTCATGACTAATCAGAGTGATTGAATTAAGAGGAGAGCCAAGTTTATGCGCCGCTACCGTGGCAAGACTGCCAAGTGAGAGCATTTGTTGTTCTTGAGCCATATTGAATCTGGCATCAGAAAGCGCCCTTACAATATATCTGGCATGACTGGTTAACAGACCTGTATATATGCCAATAAATGCTACCGCCAGCACCAGAGCCACCCATAACCCAATAAGATAAACGAGGGGCAAATGTGGGGTATCACCACCCCATGGTAAGGGCAGATGATAGACAGAAAGCAGGCTGGCAAGCACCGCCACCATCATCATTAGCAAAAAGGTGTAACGAAGCGATAGCAGTGATGCTGATACGGTCACAGGTGCCAACAACAATACCGCAAACGGATTGGTTAATCCGCCAGTTAAAAACAGTAAGGCAAATAGCTGTAAGGTATCAAAGGTCAGCAAAACAAACGCTTCATGATTTGTCATCCGCGTTCGATTACGGTTATAGAAAAGATGCCCAATATTCACTACCGCTGCCAGCAAAATTACACCCAGCGTTGCGAATAACGGCAGTTCATACCCCAGACCGACATAAACAATAATCACGGTCAGCAACTGACCTGCTAGCGCAATCCAGCGGACAATAGCTAGCTGATTACTATTGATCAGGTCATTGATTTGAAGAAAATAATAATCCTGCTGTAACATCAGTGTCTTACCTTCAATGAGGGTGTTTAGACATCTAGATTAGCCACTTTCAACGCATTCTCTTGAATAAAGTTACGGCGTTCTTCCACCGCTTCGCCCATCAACATAGCAAAGGATTCTTCGGCCGCATCCTCATGATCAATGGTCACTTTTAAGAGCGTACGTTGATTGGGATCAAGAGTGGTTTCCCATAATTGTTCAGGGTTCATTTCCCCAAGCCCTTTATAGCGGGAGACTTGCGCCCCTTTGCGGCCCAATTCAAAAACATGATTGACCATATCTAGCGGTCCTTGCACCTGAAGGGTTTTGCTGCCCGCAATCAACCGCGCAGGTTTGGCAAAATGGTCTTGCAAAATAGCGGTGATAGGGTCTAGATGGCGCGCTTCTTCAGTGGTCAAAAGCCGCGGGGACAGATGATAACGTTCGGTTACACCACGGAGGGTTCGTGTGATTTCCATCACCTTACCTCCAGGGATATCCCCTTGTTCCACTACTGTCCCTTGCCAACCACGTTCTAGCGGTTCAGCTAACCCTTCAAGCCGCCGTGCCAGATAATCAGCAGCTTCATGATTTGTGATGCTTTCGCTAGACAGGATGCCAGCAATCACCGCCTGTTCCAATACATGAACTGATCCAACGATGCGTGCCATGGAATGAATGCTCTTGCTTGCCTTTATCGCCGTCATCATCAATGCGTCGAGATCAGCGCCGCCAATCTGTTGTCCGCCAGCCAATTCAAGAAAAGCATCTTTCAACCCTTGTTCTTTAAGGTAAAGATCCATAGCAGGCTGATCTTTGAGATAAACTTCGGATTGCCCACGCTTAGCCCGGAACAAAGGCGGCTGAGCAATAAACAGATAACCTCTCTCAATCAGAGGTTTCATATGGCGGAAGAAGAAGGTCAACAACAATGTCCGAATGTGACTGCCATCCACATCCGCGTCAGTCATGATGATGATACGGTGGTAGCGTGCCTTATCAGGGTCAATTTCAGCGTTTCCAACCCCTGCGCCAATAGCAGTAATCAATGTTCCTAATTCGGCTGAACCTAGCATTTTATCAATTCTTGCGCGTTCAACATTAAGGATTTTTCCGCGCAACGGCAAAATAGCCTGATTCGCACGATCTCGCCCTTGTTTTGCTGACCCTCCTGCTGAGTCCCCCTCAACCAAGAACAACTCGGATTTCTCAGGATCTTTTTCCTGACAATCTGCTAATTTCCCCGGCAGGCTGGTGATATCAAGCACCCCTTTGCGCCTTGTTAATTCCCGCGCTTTGCGAGCGGCTTCACGCGCAGCGGCAGCTTCATATGCTTTGGATACTACCTTTTTCGCCTCTGCAGGGTGTTCCTCAAGCCACTGCGTTAACGCATCTGCCACAGCCTGCTCAACAATTGGGCGTACTTCTGATGAGACTAGTTTATCCTTAGTTTGCGAAGAAAACTTAGGATCTGGGACTTTAGTGGAAATAATAGCGGTTAGCCCTTCACGCGCATCGTCCCCTGATAGTTGGGTTTTCTCACGCTTGGCAATGCCGCTTTCTTGCGCGTAATTATTAATCACCCGTGTCATCGCCGCCCGAAATCCCGCCAAATGCGTGCCGCCATCTCGCTGAGGAATGTTGTTGGTGAAACACATTGTGGTTTCATGATAGGAATCTGTCCATTCTAAGGCCAATTCCACCCCGACACCTTCTTTTTCGCTATTCGCGGTAATCGGGTCATGCAGGGATTGGCGTGTCCGATCTATCCAAGTGACATATTCGCGCAAACCCCCATCAAACTTAAACTCTCGTTGTTTTTGTTCCGCTTGTCGGTCATCCGTGAGGACAATGGAAACCCCGCTATTAAGAAACGCCAATTCGCGCAACCGATGTTCCAAAATCGAAAAATCAAACTCCACATTGGTGAAGGTATCTGTTGAAGGGGTAAAGGTGATGGCGGTTCCTGTTTCGTCCCCAGCATCGCCAACGACATCTAGTGGGGCTTCGGATTCTCCGTGAACAAAAGCCATATAATGAAGCTTGCCATCACGTTTAATGTTTAACTCTAGCCGAGCACTCAGTGCATTAACCACAGACACACCAACCCCGTGCAATCCACCAGAAACCTTATAGGTATTGCTATCAAACTTACCGCCAGCATGAAGTTGAGTCATAATTACCTCAGCGGCGGAAATGCCTTCTTCAGAATGTATCTGCGTGGGAATTCCGCGTCCATTATCAGTCACGGTAACGGAACCATTGCCGTTAAGGGTGATCGTGACTTTATCGCAATATCCGGCTAATGCCTCATCAATGGCATTATCCACGACCTCATAGATCATATGGTGCAATCCTGACCCGTCATCGGTGTCACCGATATACATCCCAGGCCGCTTACGAACTGCATCAAGGCCTCTTAGAACCTTAATCTGATCCGCGCCATATTCATTTTCGGTAGCGGTGGGTTGATCTTGATCGCTCATTTACTTTTCCTTCCTTTGCCAATGCGTTGCGTTACATATCATCGGCATTATAAGAGTTTCCCCTGATCCAAACGGATCACAGTGGCATCACGGCTAATTGGCGAAAAACTGACATGATCTGTTCCGCTGAACCACACTTGACCTGAAAGTTCTGCGGTCAGATCAAAAAGCGCTTGCCGTCTTTCCGCATCTAAATGCGAAGCAATATCATCAAGCAATAGGATTGGCGGCCGATCAAGGCGTTGGTTTTGCATCCGCGCGTGGGCAAGCACAACAGAAATCACAAGGGCTTTTTGTTCACCTGTGGACGAGGCTTCAGCCGTATTTCCCGTGCGCGAATGGCGCACCTCAAGCACGCTGTTATGGGGCCCGGGCATGGTGGTCTGGCCATCCTGACGCGATTTCCGCGCAGTTGCCATAATCCGATCTTCGACATCCACCGCTGGCATATGTGTCAACCACTCTTCAGCCTCACCCAGCAACCTTAACCTTGCTTCCGGAAACCCTGCCATTGGGGTTGAAGCTTCGAGGTCAAGCGCATGAACCATGGCAAGACGCGCCGCAATGATAGCAACCCCTGTTCCAGCCATTTCTTGTTCAATCGCAGAAATCCAGCTTTCTTCTGCCTGATCTTCTAACAGGCGTTTGCGTTGCCGCATGGCACGGTCATATCGCGACAATCGCCCTGTATGCGCTGGATCAAACGCCACAACCAACCGATCAAGAAACCGCCGCCTATCGCTTGGCGCTGCTGCTAGCACCCCGTCCATATCAGGGGTCAACCAAGATACGGCCAAGCGTTCTGCCAAAGCTGTTTGTGAGGCAGGCACGCCATCAATACGAATAGCACGCCGCCCCGTATCATCCGAGGCTTCTTCCCCGGTGCCAACCTTAAATTGCCCATACTCAGTCATGACATCAGAAGAGACTGCCCATAGCCAGTTTTCATGTGGCCGATCTTGGGCAAAACCTGTTTTCACCAATTGCTCACGGCGAGCGCGGCGCAATCCTCTGCCGGGGGCAAGCAATGATATCGCTTCCATAATATTTGTTTTGCCAGCACCATTAGGGCCAATCAGCACCACAGGGCGCGCATCAAGAGCAATTTCAAGATGCTCATAATTCCTAAATCGGGTCAGCACCAGATGGCGTATCCATGCCAAATGTGTTTTCACATCAGGCTGAAGACAGGTTTCTGGTGCAATAATATTCATACTAGCATGCCAGATCAGACGCGCATAGGCATGACCACGAACAAGCTAGCATCATCCATGGGTGAACGGATCAGGGTTGGGTTTGATGGCTCGGCAAAAGCAAACTCCATATCATCACCTTCGATCAGGTTGGTAATATCCAAAAGATACCGGGCATTAAAGCCAATCTTCATGTCATCATCGCCCCAGTTCGTCTCAATTGTCTCTGTTGCAGACGCTTGGTCTTGCGTATTAGAAGCAGAGATGGTCAGGCCACCATTACTAAATGTCAGTTGAACGGTTCGGGTTTTTTCTGCCGAAATCGTGGATACCCTATCTACAGCAGCACTGAAATCAGCGACTTTAACCACCGATTTGCGCTGATTGTCTTTTGGTACCACACGTTCATAATCAGGGAAGGTGCCGTCAATCAGTTTAGTGGTCATCACCACTTGCCCAAGTGAGAACCGAGCACGATTATCAGAAAGCCCTACCTCAACATCACCATCATAGTCTTCCATCAAGCGAAACAGCTCTGTATAAGCTTTGCGCGGAATAATTACCGCAGGCATGGTTTCTGCGCCTTGTGGCAAATCCATCTGGGTTAACGCTAACCGATGACCATCTGTTGCGACAGCGCGCAATTTGCGGTCAGGGGATTGGTGAAAATAAATTCCGTTAAGATAATAGCGCGACTCTTCTGTTGATGTTGCCATGCGAGTCAATTCAATCATGTCCTTGAGGTCTGCGGCAGGCAATTGAAAGACAACTGGCATTTCCGTTGTGCTAATGGCGGGAAAATCCTCAACCGAGAGTGTAGGCAAGCGGAACGATGACCGGCCTGCACTAATCTGCGCCTGACCCTGATTATCCGCAGTTAAGCTAATTTCTGAGCCTTCAGGTAGCTTTCGCACAATATCATAAAGCATATGCGCCGGTGTGGTAATCACGCCTTCTTCGCTAACCGAGGCGCTTACCGTTTCGACCATATCCATTTCCATATCCGTGGCGGTTAGCCGCAATTGGCCTGCTTCAGCGCGGATCACCAAATTAGACAAAATTGGGATCGTATTTCGCCTTTCCACCACACCTTGAATATGGCCTAGCGGCTTTATCAGCGCCGCGCGATCAATACTTAATTTCATGGCGAGACCTTTCTCATGCTTGGCTTTTTGCCTGTTTCTTTCTCACCTGGTTGCCACCACATTTACGGCGGCAACACGGCTGAGCAAATATCATCCCGTTTGATGAGCATTTATGGGATATCATATACCCTTTTACACCACAAATTGTAGCATATAAGGCAGGGGTAAAGCCACTATATTATGTGGTTTTGCGATCAGATTGGGCTAGGGGGCGGTCAGATGCCTCAACTGTTGAGAAGAGAGCGTATCATACTCACATCATCGGAAAATTGCTTATCTTCGGCAATCATATCCTCAACTTTGCGCACCGCGTGCATGACTGTGGTGTGATCCCGATCACCAAAACGACTGCCGATCTGAGGGTAAGAGCAATTCGTCAGGTTTTTAGCAAGATACATTGCCACCTGCCGAGGCCTTACGATGCTTCTGGCACGGCGCTTTGAATGCATTTCTGTTTGGCGAATATTATAATAACGGGCAACTTCGCGCTGAATAGCGTCAATGGATATTTGAACGGAACTGGCCCTTAAAAGATCGCTCAACACCTCATGCACAGTATCGATAGTTACCGGCATTCCAAAAAGAGAAGAATACGCCGACAAACGGTTTAGCGCCCCTTCAAGCTCACGCACATTAGAGGTGATTTTATGCGCCAAATATTCCATCACTTTTTGCGGCAGTTCAATATTCTCTTGTTCTGCTCGTGATTGCAAAATCCCTAACCGCAATTCAAACGTTGTGGGTTGAATATCAGCCACCATACCCCAGTTTAGCCGTGACCTTAGGCGCTCTTCCATCCCCCCCAAATTGGTAGGGGATTTATCTGCAGAAAGAATAATTTGCCGGTTTTGGTCAATCAAGGCGTTAAAGGTATGAAAAAACTCTTCCTGGGTGCTGTCTTTTCCGCTGATAAACTGAACATCATCAACCATCAGGACATCAACTGACCGGAACTGTTCCTTAAATTGCATGGTGTCACGATACCGAAGCGCACGGATAAAGCGGTACATGAATTTTTCTGCTGACAGATATACCACTTTACGCGATGGGTCACGCCGCCGGATTTGCCAAGCAATAGCGTGCATCAAATGCGTTTTGCCCAACCCCACCCCGCCATGTAAAAATAGCGGATTAAATGATGGGGCATCAGATTCCGCTGCTCGCATAGCGGCGGCATAGGCCAATTCATTTGGCTTTCCCACAATAAAATTCTCAAACGTCATGCGCGGATCAAGAACACCGCCAAGCTCATCCCCACTATCCGTGCGCCGAGTTGCAGAAAGCTGTGCTGAGTACGTTGCGCCTTGATCAGCATCAACAGGATGTGACGAGACCGGTTTATCATAGGGTTTTTCAGGCATAACTGGCGTATGTTGGCGATGCTCAACGCGAACCTGCCTAATCTCTCGGCTTTCTGCCTGCCAATACATGCGCAACCGATCCGCATATTGGCTATTCACCCGTGAGGCTACTAGGCTTGAGCCTGAATAGAGGACCATCACCCCATGATCCATCTTGCCAAAATCAAGGCCTTTGATCCAGTTGCGCCAAACATTATCGCCTAGATCTGACCGCATTCTATCTTGAACCCGGCTCCACCCCGCAACAATCTGGTCATTGATCTGATGATCAACATCATCCGTCTTGGGGTGTGATCCCGCATTTGATTGGTCAAGGGAGCTTTTCGGTAAGTTCTGGTTTAGGAGCGATTTGTTTTGGTCAGATGATGCCATATGTTACCGCTCCCTCGCTCATAGCTTTTGACAAAGCCATTGTTCATGTTTTTGCTCATGTGATGGTTTTATTGTCAAAACCTTACCTAACTCTGGCAATGGCCTTGAAAAGGCCCTGACAAAGATGGGAATAACCATCAAATGATTTATGGTGTGACAACGATGTTTTCACCGAACACTTTGCGAAATCGGCTTTTTTATTCCTTGCCACAAGTCGTCATATTTTCAGAACTAGCCGAAGCCTTCAAGACATTTTCTGACAAAGGGCACGACATAACCGCGTCAAGTTTTTTTTTACGGAAATTGATCAAGAGTTATCAAGGGATTGTCGCCTTTTCCCGATTATAAAAAAATATTTTTTTTCAGATCAAAAAAAGAAGTTTTGACAGCATTCACAGTTGTTGGATTTCTATCCTCATCCGAAAAATTGTTGAGAATCAGTAGTCGAATCGAACAACATAAGAATTGATATTAGGAACACCTGCTTAATGAGCCTTAATGATGATTCTGCGATTCCATCAAAGCAAAAAGCCTGTCATACGACAGGCTTTGTAAAAAGGGTTATCACCCATGATTTATAAGAATAGCCAAAGGCCAGATTTAGGCAGCAAGTCCCTTAATGCGTGCAGATAAGCGCGACAATTTCCTGGACATTGTGTTTTTGTGGAAAATGCCCTTTGTCACACCGCGATGCATTTCTGGCTGAGCCATTTTAAGAGCTTCGCGCGCAGCGCCTTCATCACCTTTTGCAATGGCCGATTCTACTTTTTTGATAAAAGTCCGGATACGGCTACGGCGATCACGGTTAATTTCTTCAAAAGACTCGTTGCGACGAATTCGCTTTTTTGCTGATTTATGGTTGGCCATGAGCCATTCCTCATCCATTAATTCAAGAAGTTGGGGTGTAATGCCCCAAGATCCAATGATTGTCAAGGCTTTCCTCTGATATTCCTTA
>Ga0181569_10001313_pt1 | contig 19573 bp, 12 predicted proteins | sample 101ome_19_FD_132452 | JGI IMG/M metagenome (GOLD analysis project Ga0181569, IMG submission 132452) | Coastal salt marsh microbial communities from the Groves Creek Marsh, Skidaway Island, Georgia - 101405AT metaG (megahit assembly) | ecosystem: Environmental > Aquatic > Marine > Intertidal...
AATCCGGCAACCGACACTGGCGCCCCTTCCTCTTTTCCTCCTCTCCACCTTTCCTCCCTTCCTCGAAATCCCGTGGAAGCCGCCGGATGACGGCACTGCGTGCCTTTCCCGGCCTACTTACCATACGAGGAGTAATGCAGAGACATCTCCAGTTCCTTGCACGTGATGAACTCGAGCAGTACCGCTTCCCCGCGTTCGGTGGCTTCGATGCCGCGCTTCAGGGCCGGTACGATATCGCTCACTTCTGTGATGCGCTCGCCATAACCGCCGAAGGCTTTGGCCATGTCGGCGTAGTCGCCGCCGATGTCGGTGGAATTGTATTTCTCGGTGGAGACTTCCATGATCGGCAGCTCCATCGCCATGCAGAAGTTGTTGAACAGGATGGACATGATCGGAATACGCTCGCGCACGGCCGTCTCGAAGTCCATGCCCGTGAAACCGATGGCGGCATCGCCCCACACGTTGATGCACAGGTGATCCGGTCGCGCCAGTTTGGCGCCCATCATCAGCGGCAGGCCATAGCCCAGCTGCGTGGTCTTGCCCCAGCCGATGTAGGACAGCGGTGCTTCGGCTTCCCAGAACGGCACCAGCTGGTCGCGGGGGCTGCCGGCATCGTGGGTAATAATGACTTTCTTTTTGTCGACCAGCTTGTTGAGTTCGTAAATCACGCGGTATGGCGTCATCGGATTCTGGTCCGAGGTGAGCTTGGGCAGCCACTGCGCCATCCAGGCATCCTTCACGGCGCGAATGTCGGCCGGGGTGGTTTCCGCACGGGCCTGGGCCTTTTTCAGGTCGAGGGTTTTCAGCTCATCGATGATCGCGCGCAGAGTCAGTTTGGCGTCGCCCACCAGGCCGATCTCGCACGGCACGTCCTTGTTCAGGTCCATCGGATCGAGTGTGGCATGAATGACTTTCTTGCCATCGGGCATGCGCGTACCGAACGAGGTGATGGCAAAGCTGCAGCCAATACCAAAAATCAGGTCGGACTCGTACAGGAAGTGATACACCGCTTTCGGCGTGGCATGGCCGCCGGAGCCGATGCTCAGCGGATGGGTTTCGTTGAAAGTGCTCTTGCCTTCCAGGCTGGTGGTCACCGGGGCGTTCAGCAGCTCGGCAATTTCCTTGAGTTCATCCCAGGCCTTGGCGTAGTTGATGCCCTGCCCGGCATAAATCACCGGCTTGTCGGCGGCGGCGAGCGCGGCGGCTGCTTCCTTCACGGAATCGGCGTCCGGCGCAAAGCGCACTTTCTTGGTCGGCACGTAGGTGGAGATGTCGGCTACTTCCTTGCAGGTGTCCCATGGAATCTCGACCAGCACCGGCCCGGGACGGCCATTGCGCAGCTGCGTGAAGGCGCGGCGCATGATGTTGACCACCTCGCTGCCCATGGTGACCGGTTCGGCCCACTTGGTGATGTGCTTCATGTTCAAAGTGGAATTGAAGTTCGGGTAGTAGTGCGCCAGCCTGCGGTCGTAACCGGCTGGCATGAACAGCACTGGCACCGACTCGCCGTACGCCTGGGCCACACCGCCAAAGGTGTTCTCGGCACCCGGGCCATGCTGCATCACGAAGACGCCGATATCGTCCCCGCTGGACAGGCGGCTGAAGGCATCTGCCATGTGGGCCCCGGTGCGCTCCTGGCGCACGATGATGGTCCGGATGTCCTCGGCGGCGGCGGCTTCGATGATGGGGTTGAGCGGATAACCGAACAGGTATTTCACGCCCTCGGCTTTGAGAATTTTGGCAATGGCCTCGGGGACAAGCATGGTGTCTTCCTGGTGTCTGTTTTTGGTTGAAATAAATGAGGCGCAGTCTGTGCTGCGCCTTCTTGAAAAGGTGCCCTGTGGCGGACGCGGCCTATTCTAACGTGAATCAGAGGTAATGGTAGGTCGGATAAGGCACTTTGTGCCGCCATCCCACGACGTCGAATATCTTATCGATAAAAGGATAAAAAGGATAAAAGGGCGACCGGTAACGACTGTCGTTTTCAGGCCGTTATTTTGGCGTTTGTGGTAGGTGGGTAATCACCACAATTGGAGGCGTTGTAGGTCGGCATAGGCCCGAAGGGCCGTTTGCCGACATTTTTGGCAAGTCACCGCTGACCGAAAGATTCACCTGAACAATGTAGGAGCGGCTTTGCCGCGAATCCGATATCAGCGAATCGTCATTCGCGGCAAAGCCGCTCCTCCATTGTTATTCCTCCACCCCGGTTTCCCCCAGCGCCATCAGCACCTCGCCGGGCATCACGCCGCCATGATCGCCCACCACCTGGCTGACCTCCAGGCCAAGCGCGGTGACGGCTTCATACAGGGCGATGGCATCCGGTCTCGGGCCGCCAAAAAACCAATCGCTCTGGAACACGATGCCGTCGCCTTCGACATAGGCCAGCACCTTGGGGTTCACGTGGGGAATGGTCGTGACCTCATACAACCGCAACACCTGGTCGCCATCGCTTATCTCGGTTTCCCTGGCAAACACTTCCACCTGGCCGATTTCGGCGCCTTTAGCAGCGCGCATGGCCAGCGCACTCGGCGGGTTGGTGTGAGGCGATTCAACGATGCCGCGAATCTCGTCCTCATGCCCGGCCGCAGTCAGCACGCAGGCGCCCTCGGAGGCCAGCCCGCGCAGGTCACCGGTGTGATCGTAATGCGGATGGGCGGGCACCACATAGCAGATGGGTTTACCAATGGCACCCTCGATCATGCGGGCCAGGGTCAGCGATTGCGCCTCGGTGTAGGGGCCTTCCACGACCACCACGAAATTCGGGAATTCCACCACCACGCTGTGATGGGAAAAAGCGACAATGTGGGTCACCGTGTCCGTCATCGGCATCCGGGTCAATACCGCCGGTCACCGGAATCTGGCCCAGCCGGTTGCGGGTGCCGTCACCGTGCATGGCCAGGGTTTCGATACCGCGCCGGGCGGCGCGGCCGCCCATGGCGTTTCTCAGGGTGTTAGCAACAGCGCTGGCCAGTGGCAAGCCGATTTCGGAAGCCGGTTCCGCGGCCGCCGGCGGGTCCTGCCCGGAACAGGCCGCCTGCCACAGGTTGGCGGCAAGGGTGATGATGGTGAACGGGTTGCCGGTACACTGAATGCAAGGCATTGCCTGACCCCTGGTGCCTGTTGGCAGTCTTCATAATCGCTGTGCAACAACGCCGGGAGATATCACAGATAATCACTGCAGGCCCCGTAATTCGGGGCTAGCATGTGTCGGACCAACATAAACCAGCGACTTTAACAGGGCAACAAAGGGGCTTCGGGCGGCCAACAATGTGACAGCAATATGAACATTTGAACGCTGCATTGTTGGCCCGGGGGCGGGGATGGTATTTTCAGAACAAACATGATTATATGGCTTCCCCCTTCTTCGGGAGAGCCAAGGAAACCGCGGTTTCCAGGCAGTTCTGGCGCGTTTTTACCGGGGTGATGGGAAGGGGCGAAGTTTGCTGAAGTGTGCTCAGTAAAGAGCAGGTCATTGTCAGCTGTTCAGAGTGTTTCTTGATGTCCCTGCCACACGTTTGTCGCCGTCAACATTCCCGCGTGACAATGCCTGCAAGCGCATGGAAGTGAACTCTGGAAAAGCGCGTGCCGTAATTCGCAGCAAACGCATAATGAAACAGAAATTTTATGGTCATAAGGGATGTCCCTTGTAAGGCTGACCGTAATCGGCAGTACCTCTGACTTAAACTGGCAGTATGTTCGAATTTTTCTTCAAATATCCCCGCGCCGTTTTCAGCGACAGCGACTTTATATTCGCCAGTGGCTGGCCGCTGGGGGTGCTGGTGGCAGCCGTGGCCGTCTTTGCCGTCGCTGTGGCCGTTATGCTGGCACGCCGTCCCGGCAACCTGGGCTGGGGCAAGCTGGCCACTCTCGGTTTACTGCAATGCCTGATGGTCGCCGTTGTCATGGTGGTGTTGTGGCAGCCGGCACTGGTCTCCGAGCGCCTGCTGCGCGGCGAAAATGCCGTGGCCATCATGCTCGATACCTCGGGCAGCATGACCTTCAGTGATGGTGGTGCCACCCGCATGGTCCAGGCCCAGGAACTGCTCACCCCCGAATCCCTCGAAGACATTGCCGAGATCTACAACATCCTGCCGTACGGCTTCGATGCTACGGCGGCCGCCATGGACACCTTTGCCAATCTGCCGGATCCGGGCGAGGCCACCGAGATCGGCACTGCCCTGTTACAGACCCTGCGCCAGGCCAGCGGCTCATCCCTGGGCGCGGTGATCCTGGTCAGCGATGGCGCCGACAACAGCGGCGCCATCAACCAGGCCGACCTCAATGAAATCGCCGGTTTCGGCGTGCCGGTCCACACCGTGGGCATCGGCCGGGAAGACATTCCCGAGGACCTCGAACTCACCGAAGTGATCCTGCCCGAGAAAGCCCTGCCCGGCACCACCCTGACCGCCCGCGTCGGCATTCGCCACGACCAGGGCGGAACAGCACGCATCAAGGTGTATAACGGCGGCACTTTCCTGAGCACCGAGGAGGTCACCCTGGGCAACGACCAGAACATGACCCTGGCCTTTGTCGATATCGAGGTGGAAGAACCCGGTCAGCTCGACCTGCGTTTCACCCTTGACCCCGTGAACGGGGAAACCAACCTGGCCAACAACTCCCGCGCCCGTGTCGTGGACGTGCAGGAAAGCCAGTACAAGGTGCTTTATGTGGAGGGCGAGCCACGCTGGGAATACAAGTTCATGCAGCGCGCCCTGGACGACGACCCCAGCATCAAGCTGTCCACCCTGCTCAAGGTCACCCCGAACAAGTTTTACCGTCAGGGCATCGACAACCCGGAACAGCTGGCCAATGGTTTTCCGACCGAGCGCGCCGAACTGTTTGACTACGATGCCCTGATCATCGGCAGCTACAATGCCGCCGAGCTGAGCAGCGAACAGCAGGAACTCATTCGTGATTTTGTCAGTGAGCGTGGCGGCAGCCTGCTCATGCTGGCCGGCCTCAACGGTCTCGGCCTGGGCGGCTGGGCCGAATCCCCTGTGGCGGACATCCTGCCGGTGCGCCTGAACAGCATGGAAGAATCCGCCTTCATTCGCGAAAAAGCCCCGGTCGCCCTCACCGACTCGGGCCGCCTGGCGCCGATGCTGCAGTTCAGCGACAGCGAATCCGAAAACGACCGTCTCTGGAGTGAGTTACCGGAAGTCGCCGATTACCAGCTGCTGGGCGACCTGCGTCCGGCCTCTACCACCCTGTTGAACGTCAACGTCGAAGGCCGCCTCCAGCCACTGCTGGTCACCCAGCCCTACGGCCGCGGCCAGACCTACGTCATGGCCACCGGCGGTACCTGGCGCTGGCAGATGAGCTTGCCAGTGGACGACATGCGTCACGAAACCTTCTGGCGCCAGATGACGCGCTCACTGGTGGCCAACTCCCCACGCCCGTTTGAACTGTCCAGCGCGGTCAACAACGAGGAGATTCGCGTGCGCGCCGAGGTGCGCGACCCCGAAGCCGAGGAAAACCAGGGCCTGGCCATTTCCGCCGTAGTGTCTTCCGAGAACAACGATGTCGTGACCCTCGACCTGCTGCCGGCACCCGGCCAGCCCGGCGTCTATGAAGCCAGCTTTGCCCCCGGCGGCACCGGCCTGTACAGCATTGAAGCCATTTCCCGTGTCGGCGAAAACCTGGTCTCCTCCAGCACCACCGCCGTGCGTTACGACCAGGGCCAGGAAATTTTCAACATGCGCCAGAACCGCCAGTTGCTGGAGCGCGTCGCTGCCGTCACCGGCGGTCAGTACTGGACACCCGAACAGTGGGGCGAGATTCCCGAAGCCATTTCCTACTCCACCGCGGGCATCACCGAACAACAGATCAGCTACTTGTGGGATGCGCCTTTCTTCTTTTTATTGCTGATTTTGCTGAAAGCCATGGAATGGGGACTGCGCCGGCAGTGGAAGACTATATGAGGAGGCCTCATGACATGGTCTAAAAGCGCGCTTGCCCTGCTGCTCTGGGCCACCTGCCTAGGCAGCCTGCCGGCACAGGCCGAGCTGTACATCACCGTGGTGCAGGGCCTGGGTGGCGTCGAGGTATTCGAGCGCCGTTTTACCGAACAGCGTGAGAAGATTGCCGCTGCCTCCGAAACCGTCAGCCCGGACCATGTCACCACCTTTTCTGGCGAGGACGCCACCCGCGACGCCCTGCTCGCCCATTTTGATGCCCTCACCGGCACGCTCACCGATGATGACCGGGTCGCCATCTACCTGATCGGCCATGGCAGCTACGACGGCGAACAGTTCAAGTTCAATATTCCCGGCCCTGACATCACTGATGCCGACCTGGCCGAAGCCATGGGCAGCTTTCCTGGCAGCAACCATTTCATTGTCAGCACCGCCAGCGCCAGCGGCGCCATGCTGGAGAAACTGGAAACCGACGACCGCATCATCATTACCGCCACCCGCAACGGCAATGAAAAGAACGCCACCGAGTTCGGCACCTTCTTCGCCGAAGCCCTGGCCAGTGAAGTGGCCGACATCAACAAGAACAACAACGTCAGCATTCAGGAAGCCTTTGATTTTGCCGAACGCGAAACCGCCCGCTTCTTTGAAAGCGACGGCCGTCTGGCCACCGAGCATCCGCAGATTCGCGGTGGCGGTGCCGCTGCCTTCACCCTGGCCCGCGTGCAGCCGCTGGAGACCAGCGATGACAATCCGCGGGTTACCGAACTGCTGACCCGACGCGCCCAGCTCGACAGCGATATCGAGTCCCTGCAGCTGCGCCGCAATGAATACAGCAACGCCGAGTATGTCGAACGCCTGCAGAAACTGATTCTCGAATCCGCCGAAGTCGGCGAACAGATCGACATGCTCAGGGGAGAATCCGGGGCTAATGGGGACTAAGCGTCACAGCACCATCCTCTGCGCCAGTGGCCTCACCCGAGCCGCTACCCTTATTCCTGTTCTGGCTGCCAGCCTCAGCATGCCCGCCCAGTCCCGTGATCACCTCTACGGCGCCCTCGATCATGATGAGCTGAACCGCTGCGAGGACCTGCACTGGAGCGGCCAGTCCCGCGAAGCCATCACCTGTTTTGCCGACCTCTATATTTCCAACCCACCATCGTGGGTGCGCGCGGAAATCCAGTGGGCCCAGGGCAACCTGCAGGGTGCCAATACCCAGTTCCAGCAGGCCTTCAACGATTTTCCCGACAATCCCATGGTGCGTGTGCGCTGGGGCGAGTTGTTTCTGGAAACCTTCCAGCCGCAGGAAGCCTACAATCTGTTCGAGGAAGCCCTTGCCATTGATCCCGCGAATGCGTGGGCACACATTGGCGCCGCCTCTGCGCTGAGTGAAGGCGGCGACTCCGAGGTGCTCAACCAGCACCTGGCTGCCGTGATGGAAGAAGCACTGTCGCCGCCGGGCACACGCCTGCGCGCCATGATGATGGTGATCGGCTCGCTGCTGCGCCAGGACCGTTACGACGATGCGCTGGACACGCTTGAAGAAGCCACCGAATTTGTCGAGGACAATGACCTGCCGGCCATGGAACTCAATGCCATGTGGGCCTCCTATGCCTTCATGACACGGCAGGATTACCAGTCCTATATCGATGCCGCCCTGGCGGAAAGCCCGAATAATGGCGACGTCTATTTCATTACCGGCTATCACGCCACCATCGTGCGCCGCTACCGCGAAGCCGGCGAATTTTTCCAGCAGGCCGTGGACCTGCAGCCGGACCATCACGAGGCGCGCGTCTACCTCGGCCAGAACCTGCTGCGCATGAACGACATAGCCGATGCCATCGAGCAGGTACAGATTTCCTATGAAGGCAATGCCTTCAACCCGATGACCGTCAATCTGATGCGTCTGCTCGACACCTTCACCGATGACTTCGTCAACATAAGCTACCCGGATCCGCCCGAAGGGCCGTTGCCGGAACTGATCCTGCGCCTGGGCAAGGATGAAAAGGATGTGCTGAAGAATTACGCCAGCAAACTGTCGCTGGACTCCATGGCGGTCTACAACGAACGCTATCGGCTGGTGCCGAAAGAACCGGTGGTGGTGGAGATCTACCCGAACCACGAAGACTTCATCGTGCGCTCCATCGGCATGCCCGGTGTCGGCCTGCTCGGGGTCACCTTCGGCTACCTCTTTGCCATGGACTCGCCCACCGCACATCCGGAAGCCAGCTATCACTGGGGCACCACGCTCTGGCATGAGATGGCGCACGTGTACACACTCGGCGCTACCGAGAACCTGGTACCGCGCTGGGTCAGTGAAGGCATCTCCGTGTACGAGGAATGGCGGACCGGCCCGATTCCCGGCCGCAAGATTCCCACCGATGTGCTGCAGGCCATGAGCGAGGGCAAGTTTATGCCCATCGCCGAACTCGATGACGGTTTCATGCGTCCCACCTACCAGGGCCAGGTTATCGTGTCCTACATGCAGGCCGGGCTGGTGTTTGAGTTCATCGACATCGAGTACGGCTTCGACAAGATCGTCGACATGCTTTACCTCTTTAATGACGGCGCCACCCCGGTGGCCGCGATCGAGCAGGTGCTGGGCATCAGCGCCGACGAGTTCGACGACCACTTCAAGCAGTTCATCGATATCGAATACGGTCCGCTGCTCAGCGGCCTGGGCGTGTGGATGGAAGACATGCGTGCCGCCTTTGAGGCACTGCAGGCCCACGAGTGGGAAGCTGCCGCGGCCGCCGCTGACCGCGCCATCTTTACCTATCCGGACTACGTGGAAAACGACAGCCCCTATATCGTGAAGGCCCGCGCCAACCGCGAACTGGGCAACCGCGATGACGAATTTGCCGCGCTCCAGACCTTCTGGGAAAAAGGCGGCCATGTGCCCGACGCGCTGATCAGCCTGGCCGGCTTTTTCCGTGAGCGCGACATGCTGGATAAGGCTCAGGAAGTCCTGGTCGATGCCAACTGGGCCAACCCGTTCCGCGAAGACATACACGAACTGCTCGGTGACCTGTACATGGACACCGACCGGCCGCAGCTGGCCCTGGAGGAATTCGAGGTGCTGCTGGCCCTGGATCCGCTGGACAAGGCCGCCGCCCATTACCGGGTTGCCAAGGCCTGGGACGCGCTGGACAATGCAGAAAAGACCATGGAATACCTGATGACCGCGCTCGATATTGCCCCGCAATACCGACCGGCCCAGCGCCTGCTGCTCGAGATGAGCCGGGGCGACAGCGACGAATGAGACAACAATGGAACAACGAGGTAGGTCGGATAAGCGCTGCGCCATCCAACAAAACGAATAACGCCGGAAGCGCGAAGCGTCATCCGGCAAGATGACCATCGGTCGCCCATGAATGAACATATATACCGGAACATGGAAACATGTCCGGAATGAGGACGTAGGTCGGCATAGGCCTGTAAGGTCGTTTGCCGACAAAAAACGAATTGAACTAATAACAATGTAAACGTGGTAACAGACAGGAACGCATTATGAGCGATACAGAAAACGCCTTTGATACCGAAGAAACCCGCGAACTCGTCCAGAAATTCGTGACGGCCAACAACCAGATCCGGGAACAGATTGCCGGTACCATCATTGGCCAGAACCACATCGTGGACAACCTGCTTATCACCCTTTACGTGGGCGGTCACTGTCTGATCACCGGCATGCCCGGTACAGCGAAAACCCTGCTGGTGCACACCCTGGCCTCGGCCCTGGGCCTGACCTTCAAGCGTATCCAGTTCACCCCCGACCTGATGCCGACCGATATCACCGGTACCGACATGGTTGAGGAAGACCAGAGCACCGGCAAACGCGAATGGCGTTTTGTCCCCGGTCCGGTCTTCACCAACGTGCTGCTGGCCGACGAAATCAACCGTACCCCGCCAAAGACCCAGGCGGCGCTGCTGGAAGCCATGCAGGAAAAAACCGTGACCGTGCGCGGCCAGATCCACCAGCTGGAAAAACCTTTCCTGGTACTGGCCACCCAGAACCCGATCGAACTGGAAGGCACCTACCCCTTGCCGGAAGCCCAGCTCGACCGTTTCCTGTTCAACGTGATTCTCGATTACCTGTCACCGGAAGAAGAAGTGGCTGTCCTCGACCGCTTTACCCGCCGTGTCGACATGCCGCCCGTGACCGCCTGTACCAGCGCCGAGGAAATCCTCAAGTTCCAGTGGCTGGTGCGCCAGGTGCCGATTTCCCAGGAAGTGACCCGTTACGTGGTGGACGTGGTACGCGCCACCCGCCCGGCCGATCCGCTGGCCACCGAGATGGTGAAAAAATACGTCAACTTCGGTTCCTCCATCCGCGCCTCTATGAACCTGGTGCTCGCCGCCAAGGTCCGAGCCCTGATGGAAGGCCGTTACCATGTGACGCCAGAAGATGTGAAACACCTCGCCGTGCCGATCCTGCGTCACCGTGTATTGCCGAATTACTATGCCGAGTCCGATGGCGTGACCATCGATGACATTCTGAATAGCATGCTCAACGACCTGGCGATTCCGGCGGCGGCATAAGAAGGTTGAACGATGTCGGATGGCGCCCAGCGGGCTGATCCTACCTACCAATGAGACACGAGGTAGGTCGGATAAGCGCAGCGCCATTCGACACAACGAACAAGACCGGAAGAGCCCTCAGGGCGTCATCCGGCAAGGCGACCACCGTTTGCCCAGAAATGAAAATGTATTCCGGCAAATATACGTACAACCGGAATAAAGCCATAGATCGGCATAGCGTAGCATTTGCCGTCAAAGGAACATGAACAAAACGAAAGTCATATGAACCTGAGCCAATCCGACAACAAGAACGCGCAGACACGCCTGCTCAACCCGTCCGTGCTCGCCAGCCTGTCCAACCTGGAGCTGGTGGCCAAGGCCGTCGTGGAAGGTTTCGTCATCGGCCTGCACCGTTCGCCTAAGTTCGGCTTCAGCCAGGAATTCGTCGAATACCGCCAGTACGCCGAAGGCGACGATCCGCGCTACATCGACTGGAACGTCTACGCCCGTACCGACAAGACCGTCATCAAGCGCTTCCTCGGCGAAACCAATTCGCACCTGATGCTGTTGCTCGACACCTCCGCCTCCATGGGCTTTGGCTCCGGCGGCATCACCAAGCTGCAGTACGGCAAATACCTCGGTGCCAGTCTCGCCTACCTGTCCTCGCGCCAGCATGACGCCGTCGGCTGCATGCTGTTTGACGACGAGATCAAGGAATACCGGCCACCGGCGAGCAAGATGGGCTCGCTGCAGGGCGTGATACACACGCTCGATGCCGCCGAAGCCGCGAAAGGCACTGACATCAACAAGCCCATGACGCGCTTTCGTGAACACATCAAGCGCCGCGGCCTGGTCGCCGTCATCTCCGACTTTTACTGCGACGCCGAAGAGCTGCTGGAAAACATCCGTCCGCTGGCCCTGCATGGCCAGGACGTGATCATGTTCCACCTGCTTGATGACGCCGAGCTCAACCCGGACATCAAGCAGTCCACGCTGTATGAAGACATGGAAACCGGTGACGCCATCGAGGTGGAACCCACCTACATGAAAAACGCGTACCGGGAAAAGATTCAGAAACACATCAAGACCATCGAGGAAGCCGCCAACGGCATTCGCGCCGACCACGTGCTGCTCAACACGTCAGAGCCACTGGACCGCGCGCTGCACAACTACCTGACATTCAGGGAGAAGCGCGGATGATGGCGACCGCATTGGCAAACATGAACCCCCTAAGGAGCGGCTTCAGCCGCGAATATCTTCGTCGGTGTTCATTCGCGGCTGAAGCCGCTCCTACAAGGGATCAGGCCAATCTACTGACCGGAGGTCGGCATAGGCGCAATGCGCCGTTTGCCGACATGGCCAACCATGGCTGTGAGGAATATGCCCCTGTCGGGAAACGGACCTGCGCTCCTGTCCCGACCTGCAACTGCGGAAACATACCTGCACGATGTGGGAGGGGCTTTAGCCCCGAATGGAATTTCGCGGAGTCGTCGTTCGCGGCTAAAGCCGCTCCTACAGGGGACATGCGAATTAATCTGGATGGTATGACATGGCATTGATCGGCCCTCTTTTTCTGCTCGGCCTGCTCGGCATTGGTTTGCCCATCTGGCTGCACCGCCTGGAAACCCAGGTGACCGAGCGCGAACAGTTCGCGACCACGCGTTTCCTGGAACCGGCGAAAAAACGCATTCACGTGCAGAAAAAACTAAAATACCTGCTGCTGATGGCGCTGCGCATCTTGTTCTTTGTGCTGCTGGCGCTGGTCTTTGCGCGCCCGGTGTTTTTCGCCGCGCCGCAGGCCGTGATCACCGCCGACACCACCCACCACGTCATCGTGATAGACACCTCATTCTCCATGTCGGCCGACGGCGCCTTTGATACGGCGCAGGACAATGCCCTGGCCATCATCAACAGCATGGGCGCTGACGATGTCGCCAGCGTATATGCCGCCGCCAGCGGTGTCACCAGCATCGTGCCGGTGACCGATGATGCCGAGCTGCTGCAGGAACGCATCAACAGCCTGTCTCCCGGCAACGGCAAGCTCGACCTCGGCGTGATGGTGTCGTCCCTGAACACGATGATTGAACAGAGCCAGGCCAACTTCATTCTGCACCTGGTCAGCGACTTCCAGCAGACCGGCCAGGCCGTGCGCTTTGCCGACATGATTCCCGATGTCATCAACGGTCGCCCGATGACGCTCGACCTGCAGCGTGTCGTCACTGACAACACCCCCAACATCGCCATCGACTCAGTGGTTGTGGAAAGCGGCCAGAACATCATTGTCACGGCCCGCAGTTACAACACCGAAGACAGCCAGCGCCGCACCGTTTCCCTGGCCATCAACGGCCAACCGCAGGGCACCGAAGAAATCCTGTTCGGCAAGGCCGGCAGCGCCCAGTTCGCGAACGTGACCTTTCCTGATGTCGCCTTTGCCGAAGGCGACAACCGCATCGACATCACCATGTCACCCAGCGATGCCCTGCCCGGCGATGACACCCGTCACACGGTGTATGACAACGCCCCGCCCGCCCCGGTCCTGTTGTTAACCGACGATCCCGAATCCCGCGGTGTCACCTACATCACCACCGCGCTGGAAACCGCGCCGCGCGGCTATGATGTCATCACCCAGCCGATTGCCGATTTCGATCCGCGCGTGCTGCAGCGTTATCCCTGGATCGTGATTGAAGACATGAGTGCCGTGAACGCCAGCCTGGCCACGGCCATTACCGATTACGTCAGCGGCGGCGGCAGTGTCATTGCCGGCGTCGGTGAAGACATGCTTGATCGCGCCGCCATTCCGGTACTGGATCTGCCCATGGGCACCACCGGTATCCGCCGTGAGACCCGCAACCCGGTTACCATGATCGACAGCAGTCATCCCGTGCTGCGCGAATCCTCCGGCTGGGGCAATGTCATCATGCGCACCCTGCCCGTCACCGCCGGTGAGGATGACCGCATCCTGATCGCCCAGGCTGGTGATCGTCCCGTATTGATCGAGCGCCAGATCGGCCGCGGCCGCTTCATGCAGCTCACCACCGCGCTGGACAACACGCTGAGCGACCTGCCCGTGAAACCGGTGTTCGTCACCTTTATGGCCGAAGCCGCGCGCTACCTGTCCAACGAAAACCTGCTGGTGCGCGAACAGGTTACCGGCACCTTCCTGCAGCTGTCCCGCGCCGGCGGCGCGTCCGGCCAGGTGTTTGATCCCGACGGAAGCAGCCTCTTATCGCTGTCCGACACCACCCAGGCCCAGGACATCGCCTTGAATAAAACCGGCTTTTACCGGGTCATTACTTCTGCAAGTGAGGTCCTGGTGGCCGTGAATCCCGACCGCCGGGAGTCAGATCTCACTGTTATGGATGCCCAGGTGCTGCAAAACTGGCAGAATGTGGTGGCAGGCACGGCCGGTTCCGGTGAAGCCGCTATTACCACCGATGCCGCCACGGCTGCCGATGATGACCGCGAAGAGCGGGAAATCTGGCGTTTCTTCCTGTTTCTGCTGGTCATCATCGTGCTGGCCGAATCGTTCCTGGGCAACCAGCACTTGCGCGTAAGAACCGGCAATCTCTGAATTCACACAAGGCTTTTCATAAAGGCAAAGGCAAAGCAGACATGCAGACTTCAAAACGCCTAGACCAATATTTAGACAGTTTCAAAACTCGTTTGAAAAAACTCACCCTGATCCAGGGCCTGGCGGTGACCGCCGTCGTGCTGCTGGTGATGGCTGTTATTGGCGCCTGGTTCTCCACCGCCAGCGGCTTTTCCGGTGAGACGGTTGCTGCCTTCCGTATTTTCCTCGTGCTGGCGGTGGCCGGCACCATTATCACCGCCATCGTGCGCCCGCTGAAAGACATCGATGATCACCTGACCCACAAGATCGAGGCGCGCACCAAAGGTCTCGACGGCCGCATCGAAACTTATGAACAAATGCGGGAGGAAAACAACCCGTTCCGCGACCTGCTGGCTGAAGACACCCTCAAGTTGACTGACGCCCAGCCGGTCGAGACCACCATCAGCCAGCGCGACTTCAGCATTGCCGCCGGTATCGGCGGCATGGCCGTGGTCATCCTGGCCATCCTGCTGGTGGCCGGTCCCGGCATGATGAACTACAGCCTGCGCAATCTGCTGGCCGGCTGGGCCTTTGATGACCTGCTGCCTCCGCAGTCCATCGTGGTCACCCCGGGCGACCAGAGCGTGCGCCGCGGTGCCAACCTGCGTGTCATGGCGGTGATAGAAGGCTTTGATCCCGATGAAGCTGTCATTCACGTGCGCCAGAATGGCAATGACTGGCAGGAAGTGGCCATGGTCGGCAGCCCCGCCGGTTTCGAGTTCACCTTCTTTGCCATGCAGGACAACCTGTCCTACTACGTCACCTCCACCGGCCTGCGCAGCCCGGAATTTGATGTCACCGTGGTTGATGTGCCCGGCATCGAGTCCCTGGAGCTGACCTACAACTATCCCGAGTGGACCGAACGTGATCCGGAAGTGTTCAACGTCGGCGATATCCGCACCCTGCCCGACACGCGCATTGAACTGAAGGTCACCACCACTTCACCGCTGAGCGAAGGTGCCCTGGTGCTGAATGAAGTCGACCAGGCCATGACCATCAACGGCGTGGATGCCACCACCGAATTCAACGTGCTTGACGAAGGCGAGTACTACATTGCCGCCATTGTCGGCGGTGAACAGGTCCGCCTGAGCGATGACTACTTCATCCGCATTGCCGAGGACGGCAAGCCGACCATCGAATTCATTCGCCCCGGTGGCGACTGGAACGCCAGCAACATCGAGGAAGTCACCGCGCGCATCGAGGCCAGTGACGACTTCAACTTGGAAACGCTCAAACTGAAATACTCCGTCAACGGCGGCGACTGGGAAGAAGTCGAGCTGGCCACCAACGTGCGTGACATCACCGCTGAGCACATCTTCATGCTCGAAGACATCCGGGTGCCGGAAGAAACCGAAATCAGCACCAATGTCGGCCAGTTCCAGATCATCAACGGTGAGGAAGCCATCGCGCAGGATGTCGAAGAAGACGAAGCGGCCTACGTGGCCCTGATGGACGGCGCCACTGACGACAGCCAGCCGCCGGCAGAAGAAGGCGTGCCGCTGGTACCGGGCGACCTGATCTCCTTCTACGCCGAAGGCAGTGACCGTACCCAGACCGTGCGCACCGACATGTTCTTCATCCAGATTCAGAACTACCAGCGCCGCTACAGCCAGTCGCAGATGTCAGGCGGCGGCGGTGGTGGCGGCCAGCAGGGCGGCCCGCAGGACGAGATTTCCAACCGTCAGCGTCAGATCATCACCTCCACCTGGAACCTGATTCGCGAACAGGCCGAAGATGCCAGCAGCGGCCAGATCCAGGTCAACTCCACCCTGCTCTCCGAACTGCAGACCACGCTGGCCGAGCAGGCCGCGACCCTGGCCGAGCGCACACGAGCCCGCCAGCTGGCCAACCAGGATGACCAGATCGAGGAATTCGTGGTCAACATGGAGCGCGCCGTGCAGAGCATGTACCCCGCTTCCGAGCGCCTGGCCGTGGTTGAACTCGATGACGCCATCGCCCCGGCCCAGGAAGCCCTGCAGCACCTGCTGCGCGCCGAGGCCGTGTTCAACGAATTCCAGATCCAGAACCAGCAAGGCGGTGGTGGTGGCGGCGGTGGCGGTCGCGCCCAGCAGGACCTGGCAGAAATGTTTGAACTGGAAATGGACCTGGAGCTGAACCAGTACGAAACCGGTTCCAACGTGTCCCCGCAGGCCCAGCAGGCGGAAGAAGAAGACATCATGAACCAGCTGGATGAACTGGCCAAACGCCAGCAGCAGCTGGCCAACAACCTGCGCAACCAACAGCAGATGACCGATGCCCAGCGCTACCAACAGGAAATGCTGCGTCGCCAGGCCGAGGAACTGCAGGATCGCCTGGAACAACTGCAGCAGCAGCGCGAGCAGCTGTCCCGCGGCCAGGGCCAGCAGTCACAGCAGACGGCACAAAATGGCCAGCAGGGTCAGGAAGGCCAACAGGGTCAACCGGGACAGCCCGGCCAGCAGGGCCAGAGCGGTCAGCAAGGTGGCCAGGCCGGCCAGGGTAGCCAGACGGCCCAGGGCGGCGAGCAAAGCGGTCAGCAAGGTGGTGAACAAGGCGGCCAGCAAGGAGAGCAGATTGCCCAGTCTGAACTGCAGCGCCGCCTGGAAAGCGCTATCCGCGCCATGGACCAGACCTCCGAAGCCATGCGCGACGGGGCCAGCCCGGAAGAAATGCAGCGCGCCGCCGAAGAAGCCCAGCGCCAGCTCGAAGGTGCCCGTGAACAGATCGCCGCTGACCAGTTAGCCAACCTGCAGTCCTCCTTCAGCAACATGGCCGAGCAGGCCCGCCGCATGGCCCGCGAACAGGCGCGCCAGGAACAGCAGCTGCAGCAGGCCATGGCACGTGCCGTGGCCGAACGCGAAAGCGGTGAAGACGCGAACAGCCGCGGCATGGAACTGGAAGAAGAATGGCAGCTGGCCCGCGACAAGACCGCGCTGGCTGGCGAACTGTCCAGCCTTCAGGAACAGATGCTGCGTGCCATGCAGCGTTTCGGTGACGATGTGCCCGAAGCCTCCCGCGAACTGCAGCGCGCCAACCAGGAAGTGGTGGAAAGCGAACTCGAACAGGCACTGTCCAACGCCGCACTCTATATTGATGCCGGTTACGGCCTCTACATCGCCGGTAACGAAAGCGCCGTGACCAGCGAAATGGAACGCCTCGCGGACCGTCTTGCCGAAGCCCAGGAACTGGTCGAAGGCCAGGGCGCTCCCGGCACCTCAGACGTGGACGTCGCACGCCGCCAGGCCCAGGCCCTGCGCCAGCAGCTGCAACAGCAACTGGCCGGCAATGGCCAGCAGCCCGGTGACCCGAATCAGCCCGGACTACAAGGGCAGCAAGGCCAACCCGATCCCAACGGCCAGCAGCAGGGCCAGCAAGGCGGACAGCAACAGGGTGGCCAACAGCAAGGTGGCCAGCAGGCTGGCGGCAACTTCGGTGGCGGTGCCGACCGCTTCATCGGCGGCAACCAGTTCGGCCCGTGGAACGGCATCGATCCACTCAACCAGGGCCCCATCAATGTCGATCCCCGCTTCTACGGCGACCTCGACCAGTTCACTCAACAGGCCAGAGAAGCCGTGCAGGATCTGGAACTGAATGCCGAGGAACTGGCCCAGATGTACGACTGGATTCGTCAGCTCGAAGCCACCCGCCTGAATCGCAACCAGGATATTCTGGCGGCCGAGTACAACGATATGCTGGCCCTGATTGAGCAGCTGGAAGTTGGGTTGCAGATTGAGGGCAATACTGGGACGGGTAATAACGTCAGGACAGCGACGCCGGATACGGTGCCGGATGAGTATAAGGAATCGGTGGCGGAGTATTATCGGCGACTGAGTCGGGAGTAACAGGCTTCGAACTGGTTGGTCGGGAGTTCGAATCTCTCCGTGCGTGCCAAATAAAAACCCACTTCAAAGTGGGTTTTTTATTCTGGCGAGACTTCTGACATTAACGCCATTAAATCAGACGGCTCTGGCCCCTTTGATTTAAGCTCAAGCCCGCTGGCTGTTCACCCTGGCAATAAGTGCCTCACCGGCTTCCTTGCGTTCCGAATACCGGTCGACCAGATAGCCGGCCTTGTCACGCGTCAGTAGCGTGAATTTCACCAGCTCCTCCATGACATCCACGATGCGGTCATAAAAGCCGGACGGTTTCATGCGATCGTCGTCATCGAATTCCAGAAAAGCCTTGGCCACAGACGACTGGTTGGGGATCGTGATCATACGCATCCAGCGACCAAGCACCCGGAGCTGGTTCACGGTGTTGAAGGATTGGGAGCCTCCTTCAACCTGCATCACCGCCAGTGTTTTACCCTGCGTGGGCCTGACCGCGCCAATGGACAGGGGAACCCAGTCGATCTGGGCTTTCATGATGGCGGTCATGGCACCGTGACGTTCAGGCGAACACCACACCTGGCCCTCCGACCAGGTCATGAGTTCTCTGAGTTCCTGGACCTTGGGGTGGGAGTCGTCACAATCATCGGGCAGGGGCAGGCCTGCGGGATTGAAGATGCGGGTCTCACACCCGAAGGCCTCCAGCAAACGCGCGCATTCCTGGATGACCAGGCGAGAGTAAGAGCGTTCCCTGAGGGAGCCGTACAACAACAGTATTCTGGGCGGATGCGTCATCCTGTCATGGTTGTGCAGGGTCTCCAGGTCAGGCAGTTGCAGGCTTTTGGGGTCAATGTTGGGTAAATCGTTGTGCATATGTCATAGGCTTTCTGGTAGGTGGGGTTTCATAAAGTTGGCTGTTCGTTCAGGCACAGCATTCATGCACAACATTGCTGATTACGCACGGGTCGGTCGCCCATGGCGGCCAGGCGCCGAATGGCGGGTTTGATCAGGTCTTGATTATTGGCCAGTGTCAGCGCCATGAGCTGACTGACCCAACCAGGCAGCGCCGGGTTCACCTGGTAATAAATCCATTGCCCCTCCCGCCTGTCCTGCAACAGGCTGCATTCGCGCAGTTGTCCCAGGTGCCGGGAAATTTTCGGCTGGCTGACCGCCAGCGCAGTGGTGAGCTCACACACGCACAATTCGCCTTCCTGCTGGATAAGCAGCATGCACAGCAGGCGCGTTTCATCGGCGAGGCATTTGTAGAGCTGGAGAGGCGCTATAGCCATATATGGGAAATCATATATATGTTTAGCCATATATACAACGCCAGGAGTCAATTACCAGACTACCGCCTTAATGTGGCACTTGCATACCTGGCCGTTTATACACCTGCTTTTTGTTACCGGGTTTGCCGGTCATTTCAAACCGGTTGTCTCATATTGAGGACTCCAGTGCTTTAGCGCGTGTCATTCAACTACAGGTAAGTTCACCCTCCTCCCCATGTACCGCAAGAAACTGTATGTCCTGGTCGCCGTAATTCTGTTGCTGGTCGTCGGCTTTCTGGCCACCAGCTTCGTCAGCTATTACGTGGCACGCGATTCCATGGCCTCCCAGATCTCGGAGCAGGCAATGCCGCTAAAAAGTGACAACCTTCATTCGGAGATCGTCCGCTCCAGCATACCCGCCGTATAACTGCACTATCACTGACCAGAATCCGGCGATTA
>Ga0181569_10001314_pt1 | contig 19568 bp, 20 predicted proteins | sample 101ome_19_FD_132452 | JGI IMG/M metagenome (GOLD analysis project Ga0181569, IMG submission 132452) | Coastal salt marsh microbial communities from the Groves Creek Marsh, Skidaway Island, Georgia - 101405AT metaG (megahit assembly) | ecosystem: Environmental > Aquatic > Marine > Intertidal...
GGAACATGATATAAGTTACGTTAGATTTTTTGTATATCTAGGTCTCTTTTCATCATCGATGCTGGCCCTTGTTTTAAGCCCCAATTTGATACAGGTTTACATTTTTTGGGAACTAATTGGTGCATGTTCTTATCTACTTATTGGGTTTTGGTTTAGACGTACAAGAGCAGCTCATGCATCTCAAAAGGCTTTTGTTACTAATAGAGTTGGAGATTTTGGCTTATTGTTAGGTATTCTTGGTTTTTATTTAGTAACTGGAAGTTTCAATTTTACTGAAATAAGTGCTAAATTACCTTCTATTTTAGAAAACAAACCAGAACTTATTGGCTTTATTCACGTCTTATGTTTACTAATATTCTTGGGGCCAGTCTCTAAATCCGCTCAATTTCCACTTCATGTGTGGTTACCAGATGCTATGGAAGGGCCCACACCAATTTCTGCACTTATTCATGCGGCTACATTGGTAGCAGCAGGAATTTTCCTAATTGCACGTATGTTCCCTATTTTTTATCAGTTCCCGCTTGTAATGAATATTATTGCATGGACTGGAGGTATGACAGCATTTATAGGAGCTATAATTGCCACATCTCAAGTAGATATTAAAAAATGTTTAGCGTATTCAACAATGTCACAGCTGGGTTATATGGTAATGGCTTTAGGTTTAGGGGCATATCAAGCAGCGATTTTTCACCTTCTTACTCATGCATATTCAAAAGCTTTATTATTTTTAGGCTCTGGGTCTGTTATTCATGGAATGGAAGAAGTGGTTGGATTTAATACATCTAAAAATCAAGATATGCGTTTAATGGGTGGATTATCTAAATACATGCCAATTACCTCAATAACATTTTTAATAGGTACTTTATCACTATGTGGGGTTCCTCCATTAGCTTGTTTTTGGTCCAAAGATGCTATTTTAGCAGCTAGTTTGGCTCAGAATCAAAATTTATGGTTTGTGAGTTGGTTAACTGCTGGTTTAACTAGCTTTTATATGTTCCGTCTTTACTTTTTGACTTTCACAGGTGAGTTAAGAGCTAACGATTATCAAAAAGATACAATTCTACCGCATGAGTCAACTACCAATATGGTTCTACCTTTAGTCATATTAGCTATACCTTCATGTTTACTAGGGTTAATCAATACTCCTTGGAACCCTCTATTATCTAACTATTTCTTAGTTCCAGATATTATGAATACTATTGAAATTATTCCTATCAACGAGTTCTTAGGGGTAGCTAGTAGTTCTGTTCTTATTACAGGTTTGGGATTTTTCATTTCTTTTTCCTTGTACAGTTCTTACTCTATAAGACTTCAACAATATATAAGCAAATCTCCTATATTAAATCTATATTGGTTATCTAAAAATAAATGGTACATAGATGATGTATATACAATGTTTATCATGCGTATTCATCGTAAAGTAGCGCAAGGAATTTTATGGATTGATCAGAATATTGTAGATGGATTAGTGTATAGTGTTGGATGGACCAGTTTATTGAGTGGCGAAATGTTACGATATATTGAAAACGGTCGTTTATCCTCCTATCTAATAACTTTCATTATTGGATTTTCATTTTTAATAATAAAAGGAATTTCTTTTATTATTTTCTAAATTAAGACATACTCTTTTTTATGAATGTTTTTCCTTCTGTTACACTCATTACTGTATTTCCTATTCTGGCTGGTTTATTAATCCCTTTTTTTCCAAATGATCAAGGAAGAAGAATACGTTGGTATGCTTTAGGAGTAGGACTTACAGATTTCATTTTTATAATAATAGCTTTCATTAAAAATTATCATCTAGACTATAGTGGTTATCAAATGAAAGAAGATTATGAATGGATCTCTTTCTTACATTTACACTGGTCATTAGCAGTAGATGGTATTTCTATGCCTCTAATTTTATTAACAGGTTTTGTGACAACATTAGCTCTTTTAAGTGCGTGGCCTATTACATATAATCCCAAATTATTTTACTTTTTAATGCTAGCAATGTATAGTGGGCAAATAGGTGTATTTGCAGCACATGATATTTTGCTATTTTTTATAATGTGGGAATTAGAACTGATACCTGTATATCTTTTGGTCTCTATATGGGGAGGTAAAAGACGTCTTCATTCTGCTACAAAGTTTATTTTATATACTGCATTAGGTTCTATTTTTATTTTAATAGGAGCAGTTACGATGGCTTCCTCTGGCGATTTTATTACTTTCAATATGGAAGAATTAGCAAATCGTCATTATCCAATTCTTACTGAACGATTATTGTATCTAGGTTTTATCATTGCATATGGTGTTAAGTTACCAGCATTTCCGTTACATACATGGCTACCAGATACTCACGGAGAAGCTCATTACAGCACATGTATGCTACTTGCAGGTATTTTATTAAAAATGGGAGGTTATGCTTTAATAAGGGTTAATATGCAAATGCTTCCTCATGCACACGTTGAAGCAGGTCCTTTTTTAGCTATTATTGGAGTAATTAATATTATCTATGCTGCCTTAACAGCACTTGCTCAGCGTAATTTAAAAAGAAAGATTGCTTATTCTTCTATTTCTCATATGGGATTTATTTTAATTGGTATATCATCTTTAACAGATACAGGGTTAAGTGGGGTTATGTTACAAATGATTTCCCATGGCTTAATTGGTGCTGCATTATTCTTTTTAGCTGGTACTACCTACGATCGTACTCAAACAATAATTTTAGAGGATATGGGATCTTTAGGCAAAAGAATGCCGAAAATATTCGCTTTATTTTCAATCTGTAGCTTAGCTTCTCTAGCACTTCCCGGTATGAGCGGTTTTGTGTCAGAAATTATGGTATTTTTAGGCTTTTTAAATAGTGATGCCTATAGTCTTCCTTTCCGTTTAGGTATTACTTTTTTTGAAGCAATTGGTATATTACTTACTCCAGTGTATTTACTAGGAATGGTTAGACAAATGTTTTATGGTTCTTCTATAAATATAGAATATGAGCAATCTTTGCAAGATGCTAATCCGAGAGAAGTATTTATTACTGCTTGTTTCATATTACCAATAATAGGAATTGGAATATATCCGAGATTAGTCACTGAACTTTATTCGTCAACGACGGTAAATATTGTTGATACTATTATTCAAAATGCTAATATATAATACTATACTAATAACTAGTATTATATACTAGTTATTAGTATAGTATTATAGGAGACTTTATTAAGTTACTATACTACAAAAGAGTTTAGGAATCCTACAACAAAAACAAGGATTAACCATGCGAACGTTCCTGCGAATACAGCACCACGAGATGTTTCCCAGCCCCCAGGGGAAGCTAAAACAACTGGGACACCAATCACTAATAAGAAGGATAAACCAATAAAAGCTAAAACAGCTGCTTGGAAAGCAAGGATCATACAAGGTCTTCACAATAGGCGGCAACATAGATAATAAATAGAAAATATTCATTCTATTTACTTCTTATTATGCATACAATTATATACTTAAGCAACTTATAGGAAGAGTGGCAGAGTGGTTGATTGCGTCTGATTTGAAATCAGTTAGATTATTATAATCTCGAGGGTTCAAATCCCTCCTCTTCCTTTTTTATATTTTTAAAATTAATTATTATTATGCCTAGATCTCAACGCAATGATAATTTCATTGACAAAACATTTACAGTTATAGCTGATTTAATCCTTAAAATTCTTCCCACAACAAAGCGTGAAAAAGAAGCATTTGCTTACTATAGAGATGGAATGTCTGCACAGTCTGAAGGTGAATATGCGGAAGCTTTAGAAAATTACTATCAATCATTACGTTTAGAAGCAGATCCTTATGATCGTAGTTATATTTTATATAACATTGGTTTAATCCATACTAGTAATGGTAGACATAGTAAAGCTTTAGAATACTATCAGCAGGCATTAGAAATAAATCCTGCGCTTCCTCAAGCGCTAAATAATATGGCAGTTATCTACCATTATCGTGGGGAACAAGCTATTAGCGAAGGTAAAGTTGATCTTTCTGCAGCTTTATTTGATAAAGCCGCAGATTACTGGATGCAAGCTATTAGAATTGCACCTAGTAATTATATTGAAGCACAAAATTGGTTAAAAATTACCGGGCGTTTACAAGAAGATCTGTAACTTACTATTGGGGCTGTTATGGTTTCGACATATCTTTAAATCTTATTTTATATTTCCACCGTACTTTTTTATTCTACACGTTAGATAGGATAGACAAATAACGAAATGCTAATAACATCGTACCTTTCAAAAGAACTCGTGCAGCTGCTGCAGCAGTTTAATTTTTAAATTTTCGAGTCACTTCAATTAATAGATAAATTGTAATAAAATTGGGTTTTTAAAATTCACCTGTTTAAGGGTTTACTTAAGCTATGTGGATGAATAAATGAAATATGAATTTAATTATATGGACGTGGGTTCAAATCCCACCAGCTCCAGCACTTAATGAGTGGTTCTAAAAAATAGGCCTGCCTACTCTCTGACTTGAACAGAGGACCGACGGATTATGATTCCGTAGCTCTAACCGACTGAGCTAAGCAGGCTTTTTATTGACTCTATTCTATATAAGCGGGTGACGCGATTCGAACGCGCGACACCAGACTTGGAAGGACCGTACTCTACCACTGAGCTACACCCGCTTAGATTATGAGCTTCCTATATCATTTCGAACCTATACAGATCTACATACATACCTTAATTATATCATATAGAAAGAGTTTTATTATATTTATTTTTTAAATACATACGGAGTTATTTATTTAAAGGAACTTTAGAAGTTACTTAAGTTATAATATTAAGAAAGAAATTAATACTAGTATTTTTTCTTTAATATTTATATTTATTTTCATATAAAAAATATATGGCTACAGAACAAATTAATCTTGATAATGCAAGACCAGTCTTTCCATTTACTGCTATTGTAGGACAGGAACAAATGAAGTTAGCATTATTACTTAACGTTATTGATCCTAAAATTGGAGGCGTTATGGTAATGGGAGATCGTGGTACTGGTAAGTCAACAACGGTTCGTGCTTTAGTAGATTTACTACCATTGATTTCTGTAGTAAAAAATGATCCTTTTAATTCTGATCCTAATGATCCAGAAATTATGAGCGATGAAGTACGTGAAATGCGACGCAACAATCAAGAATTTGAAACTACCGATATGCGTATTCCTATGGTTGATTTACCGTTAGGAGCTACTGAGGATCGAGTATGTGGAACTATTGATATTGAACGCGCTTTAACTGAAGGTGTAAAAGCATTTGAACCAGGATTACTTGCTAAAGCTAATCGTGGAATTCTTTATGTTGATGAAGTTAACTTATTAGATGATCATTTAGTGGATGTACTATTAGATTCCGCTGCATCAGGATGGAATACTGTAGAACGTGAAGGTATTTCAGTATGTCACCCGGCACGCTTTATTTTAGTAGGTTCTGGTAATCCAGAAGAAGGTGAGTTGCGTCCTCAACTACTAGATCGTTTTGGTATGCATGCTGAAATTCGTACGGTAAGAGATCCAGACTTAAGAGTTCAAATTGTAGAAAATAGATCTAGTTTTGATAAAGATTCAGATACATTCCGTAAGGATTATTTAAACTCTCAAGATGAGTTAACACAAAAGTTAGTAAAAGCTCGTGAAATTTTACCTGAAGTGCATATGGATCATGAATATCGTTTACGAGTTTCAGAATTATGTTCTGAGTTAAATGTAGATGGTTTAAGAGGAGATATTGTTACTAATCGTGCAGCAAAAGCGTTTGCAGCATTTAATGGGCGTACAGAAGTTGAAGAAAGCGATATTTTAGAAGTTGCACCATTATGTTTGCGTCATAGATTACGTAAAGACCCTTTAGCAACTATTGATTCTGGTGATAAAGTAACTCAAGCTCTTAAAGAAATTTTTGGCATAGAAGAAGAGTAACTATGATATTGAAAGGTGATTCTAGCTTTTGTATGATTAAATATACGGGCAAATTTGCCCGTATATTTAATCATACAAAAGCTAGATAATGAATTTAGAAGTTCATTTCTGCTAATTGAACTTTTTCATATTGTTTCTTCTTGAAAACTAAGAACATCTGTGCAAATAAGATTGAAACAAAGAATACCAATAGACCTTTAATTCTATCTGCACTTTGTAACACTACTTCTGTATCAGCTTGGCCAAAACCACCTACATTAGGATCATTTGTGATTGCTTGATCAGCTTTTACAGTATCTCCCTCTTTAATAAGAAGCTGAGGTCCTACTGGAATAACATCAGTTACTTTAGTTCCATCAGTAGATTCAATAGTAATATTATTTACAGGTTTCTTCCCTTCAGTTGTTTCAATAGAAACAATACGTCCGGAAGTAGAAGCTTGGTATACAGTATTATTACTTTTACTACCATCAGGATAAACCTGTCCACGTCCACGGTTACCACCTAGATAAATAGGATACTTTAAGTATTTAACACTCTTATCTTTTGCAGGATCAGGAGATAAAATTGGGAAAACAATTTCTTGATATTGCTTACCTGGTAGTGGGCCTACAACAACAATATTGTTTAAATCTTCTTTAAAAGGCTCGTAGTAAAGATTACCTACTTTTGCTTTTAAGTCATCAGATAGGCGCTCTGTAGGAGCAATTTTAAAACCTTCAGGTAGCATTAGGACAGCACCTACGTTTAATCCACCTTTCTTACCATTTCCTAAAACTTGTTTAGTTTTAAGATCATATGGTATCTTTACAACTGCTTCAAATACTGTATCTGGTAATACAGCTTGAGGAACTTCAATATCTACAGGTTTCTTAGCTAAGTGACAATTAGCACACACAATTTTTCCTGTTGCTTCACGAGGATAAGCATAATTCTGTTGTGCAAATACAGGATAAGCCTCTGCTGGACTTGTTGTGAATGCCATTACACCTGTCCATAAGGCACTCGCACATACTAAAGTACGTATTGTTTGAAACATACATGCATCTCCGAAGAATAACGATAACCTTCTTAACTTGATTGAGCAAAATAGATGCAGCGCTAAAAATATATAGTCATTACTATCATAATGAATCACCAATTATTTTTATCGATGTCACTCTACAACTTATGATATCATACTTAGCTCTTTTCAAAGAAGTTATATTTTTATGTTTAAGTTCAATTGATTACCAATTCAAATGGGCTATAATATATTTGACCGAATAACATCTATTCTTAATAACTTGATTGATTACTTTTATATTAAAAAAAAATAATGATTGCTAATTCAAAATCTTCTTCTAGCCCCATGGTGGTTAGTATGGGACCTCATCATCCATCAATGCACGGTGTGTTACGTTTAATCGTAAGTCTAGACGGTGAAAATGTTGTAGATTGCGAACCAATTTTAGGTTATTTACATCGTGGTATGGAAAAAATTGCTGAAAATAGAACAATTGTCCAATATTTGCCTTATGTAACCCGATGGGATTATTTGGCAACAATGTTTACTGAAGCTATTACTGTTAATGCTCCTGAAAGATTAGCTAATATTGAAATTCCTAAAAGAGCTAGCTATATACGGGTTATTATGCTTGAACTTAGTCGAATTGCTTCTCATCTTTTATGGCTTGGACCATTTATGGCGGACATTGGTGCTCAAACTCCTTTTTTTTATATATTTCGTGAAAGAGAAATGATTTATGACCTTTTCGAATCCGCCACGGGTATGCGAATGATGCATAATTACTTTCGTGTAGGAGGTGTAGCAGCAGATTTACCGTATGGATGGATAGAAAAATGTTTGGATTTTTGTGATTATTTTTTACCTAAAATTAATGAATATGAAAAATTAATTAGTAGTAATCCTATTTTCTTAAAACGTGTATTAGGAATTGGATATATTTCAAGGGAAGATGCTATTAATTGGGGATTATCAGGACCTATGCTTCGTGCTTCCGGAGTACAATGGGATCTCAGAAAAGTAGATAATTACGAATGTTATAATGAATTGAATTGGGATGTTCAATGGAGCGAAGAAGGTGATTGTTTTGCACGATATATTGTACGTATTAGAGAAATGCGTGAATCTATTAAAATTATACGTCAAGCTTTAATAGCGATACCTGGTGGATCTTATGAAAGTTTAGAAGCAAAAAGAATTAGTGAAGGTCGTCAATCTGCTTGGAATGGATTTGATTATCAATGGATAAGCAAGAAACCTTCACCTACATTTAAAATACCCGCTCAGGAACATTATGTAAGAGTGGAAGCTCCTAAAGGAGAACTAGGAGTTTATTTAATTGGTGATAATAATTTATTTCCTTGGAGACTGAAAATTAGACCGCCTGGATTTATCAATTTACAAGTTTTACCGTCTTTGGTAAGAGGAATGAAATTGGCAGATATTATGACTATCTTGGGAAGTATTGATATTATTATGGGAGAGGTGGATCGCTAATATGAATAATGATATAAATCTCTATGCAAGCTGGATAAATTTTTGTGATTTTTTACAATTATTAATTCCCTCATTTGAAGTAGGTATATTTGCTAAGATAGTTTGGATACTTTTACCTATTGTTATTTTATTACTGGGTGCTACCTTAGGTGTTTTAGTTGCTGTTTGGCTAGAACGTAAAATTTCGGCTGGTGTACAACAACGTGTAGGTCCAGAATATGCAGGACCTATGGGGGTTCTTCAAGCATTAGCAGATGGTTTAAAGTTGATCTTTAAAGAAGATATAACACCACAAAATGCTCAATCATGGCTATTTACTTTAGGTCCTGCTATTGTTGTTGTACCAGTTTTTTTTTCTTTTATGATTATTCCTTTTGGGGATAAAGTTATTTTAGCAAATATTAATATAGGTGTATTTTTTTGGTTAGCCATTTCTAGCATTGTTCCTCTGGGATTAATCATGTCAGGATACGGTTCTAATAATAAATATGCTCTATTAGGAGGATTGCGTGCAGCGGCTCAATCTATTAGTTATGAAATTCCATTAGCCTTATCTGTTTTAGGAATTATCATTTTAACTGATAGTTTGAGTACTGTTGATATTGTTGAAAAACAAGCACTTCATGGAATTTTTACATGGAATATATGGAGACAACCTATTGGATTTATAGCTTTTTTGATATCAGCTCTTGCAGAATGTGAACGATTACCTTTTGATTTACCTGAGGCAGAAGAAGAGTTAGTAGCAGGTTATCAAACCGAATATACGGGGATGAAATTTGGTCTCTTTTATGTAGGCTCTTATGTTAACTTGATTCTTTCTTCATTATTAGTAACAACTCTTTATCTTGGTGGATGGACTTTTATTGTTCCTATTGATAGTTTACTAAGTTTCTTTCATATATCTGATTCAGATTTAGGTGTAAAAGTTTGGGTTGGATTTATTAATATTTCTGTAACCTTACTAAAAGCATATTTTTTAGTATTTTTAGCAATTCTTACTAGATGGACCTTCCCAAGAGTTCGTATCGATCAATTATTAGATTTAGGATGGAAATTTTTATTACCTTTATCTTTAGCAAACCTTCTTATAACAGCTAGTTTACAAATCTTTTTTTCTTCTATAAATATTTAGATATTATACCAAAACTTAAATTTATACTTTATGTTTGCATTTAGCAATTCTCTTATTGAAGCCAGTAAAGAAGTAGGAAAAGCAAGTCGTTCTATTGGTCAAGGTTACATGGTAACTTTTGACCATATTCGCAGACGACCTGTAACAGTCCAATATCCTTATGAAAAATTAATTCCTACAGAGAGATTTCGAGGTCGTATACATTTTGAATTTGATAAATGTATAGCATGCGAAGTATGTGTAAGAGTTTGTCCTATTAATCTCCCTGTTGTTGATTGGGATTATAAAACTGAAATTAAAAAGAAACAACTTCGTAATTATAGTATTGATTTTGGAGTTTGTATTTTTTGTGGCAATTGTGTCGAGTATTGTCCTACCAATTGTTTATCAATGACTGAAGAATACGAATTATCTACTTATAACCGCCACGAATTGAATTATGATAATGTTGCTTTAGGGAGACTGCCTTATAATATTGCACAAGATCCTATGGTAGAACCTATTAAGAATTTATCTTATCTACCTAAAGGTGAAATGGAAGCACACAATGTCAATAAAATGGAACCTGTAGGTGGTTTGAGACCTAGTGAAATTATTGAACGTATGAATAATATAAATATTTAATTAGCTAATTATGGATTTTTCACCTGAAACTCTTTTAATATTTTTAGAGTTATTTATTATAGTTACTGCTTTAGGAGTTGTTTTAACTCCTGAAGTTTTAGAAGCTGCTTTTTTACTTTCAGGAACTTTATCAGGATTAGCAGGTGTCTATATATTACTTAATGCAGATTTTGTGGCTGCCGCACAAATTGTTGTGTATGTAGGTGCAATTAATGTTTTAATTGTATTTGCTATTATGTTAGTTCAGAAACAATTGGATTCGGACGTTACAGTTAACGGTACTAAGCAATTAGCACAAACTTTAATCCCATTATTCTTATTTGGTATGTTTGTATTAGCAATAACTGATACAAATTGGCCAATACAATCCAGCTTACCTACTGTTGAAACAACAGAAGCTATTGGAAAACATTTATTTACTGACTATTTACTTCCATTTGAAGTGGTTTCTATATTGTTATTATTAGCCCTAATAGGAGCAATTGTCATTGCACGTCGTGATTTACCAATAAAAGATAAAACTATAAAAACTTATTCTACATCTCAACTTTCTATAGGAAGTAAAGATTAAACACTTTTCAAAATGATTTTAGAAAATTATATTATTTTGTCGGCAAGTTTATTTTGTATTGGATTATACGGATTGATTACTAGCGTAAATATTATTAGAGCTTTTATGTCTTTAGAGCTGGTATTTAATGCAATTAATCTTAATTTCGTTGCATTTAGTAATTTTATGGATGGAGAAGAAATAAAAGGACAGGTACTTAGCCTATTTATTATAGCAATTGCTGCTGCAGAAGCAGCAATTGGTTTAGCTCTTATCTTGACAGTTTATAGAAATAGAAATACTGTTGATGGTAATAATATAGATTGGTTAAAATGGTAATATTTATTTATCTTGTTACTTAATATCTTATTTAAAATTGTAATTATATTCTAAATAACGAATAATATTTTTAGTTAGTTTAAGTCACTTAATTTTATTAATATATGCCTTACTTTACAAGACTAGAAAGATATCTCGATATACAATATGAACGACTAAAAACTTACCTATTTTATCATTGGAAGAACTTAACTAAAGCTACAATAATATTCTTTGTAGGTTTTTTTTGGGCATCAGGACTTGCTACTTTAATAGGGCAAACAGGAGATTGGGATGTCTTAATAAGTGCAATTATTATTTATCTTAATGAACTTATTAGTAAGTGGGTATATGGTTTAGAGGGTAAAGCAACTCAATCATTTCCTGTATTAAGAAAAAAGTATTTACCTACATCCATAAATTTTCCTATTAAAAACCAAATAAATCAGTTTAAATTAGGTTTATTATATGGTTTGTTTATTGATGCCTTTAAATTAGGAAGTTAGTTTTTAAATAATGGCTTAATTCTAATGGTTAACTATTATATTTTTTTTATAGGAAACATAAAAAAATATAATAGAACTACTTATTAACTAATGATCTTTTCTAAGATGAATTTAAAGACTAAACAGCAAACTTTATATAAAAAATCATGGCAAATAAGTTGGCTTATTACATGGATAGGATTTTTTCTTTGGTTCATTAACTTACCGAGGTGGACAAGTTATGAAATAAAGAAAATTTCATTCTGCAGTTATGCTACAAAAACATTAGATCCTGAACAGTGGTTAAGCATAGTACATATGCAATATCCTTTTACGTTGGGAGAAATGATGCGATCAGAAAATAAAACATCTCATCTTCAGAATACTAATGTAAGAATGACTTTTCCAAACAGTTATGTCTATATAGAGCATAAACCTAATTTAGTTCCTCCGGTAGGTGTCATAATGCCTAATACTAACTGGCGCACCAATTATGAATGGTTGACAAAAAAAGGAATTGAAAAATGGAAGGAAACAAATAGTATAGATTCAAAAAGTTTATCTTATGATTTTAATTGTCATGAATGGATTCATTCTAACTCAAATTCGTATGATAAGCCAGAAATGAATAATTATTTAGCATACATCAATAAATTTGGAGAAGACACTCCTATTGGATATTTTGATTCTACTGATATTTTAGTTAAATATAATAAATCAAAAATAGATGCTAATTTAGCTTTTATTAATCCTAACCATATGATAAAAATAAAAGGTTTTCGTGAACAATATAAAGAACTTATAACTCAGATATGTTTTATATTACAGACTTGTCCTGTAAAAATTTTCGAATTAGATCTAATTGATCCATATAATATCATTCTTCATACAGAGCTTGGAATAGTAATGATAGGATCTGATTTAAGTAGGTTAATTAAACAATTATTGACTTTAGATTCCTTAAGAAAAATTAATCTTTCTACTAATAATTTAGGCCAGTTTATAATAGATCTTAGAGATCCTTTTTTCCCAATAGTAGTAGGATAAGAAGAGTGTCAAAATTTATGTTATAATCTCATTATGTAGTAGCCCTGGTGATGGAACGGTAGACATGCTTGTCTTAGGAACAAGTGCCGTAAGGCGTGGAGGTTCGAATCCTCTCCAGGGCATACTTGTAACGGGGTCATCAAAAAAATAAGTACCACCTAATTTAACTTGTAATTAGACTCAAGTGATATTCTTACTAAAAGTGCAGCTGCAAACATGCTGGCTAACAGAGCATTCCCTCCGTAACTAAAAAAGGGTAAAGGTAAACCAGTTGTAGGTAATACACCAACTGCTACACCAATATTAATTAATGATTGACTACTTAATAAACTGATACTACCTACTCCTACAAGACGATGAATAGAATTACGTGTCCCAATAGCAATAATAAGACCTAAAGTAGTATATATGATTAAAAAACTTAAAAAGAAAAAACAACCTAAAAAACCAAATTCTTCTGCAAAAACTGCAAATATAAAGTCTGTATATTGAATAGGAAGATAACATAGTTTTTGTTGAGATAATCCCAAACCTGTTCCAATCCATCCCCCAGACCCCACAGCTAATAAACTTTGTACTAATTGGTAACCTTTATTGGTAGGATCTGCCCATGGATTAATGAAAGTGATAATTCTTTGTCTTTGATATTCTCGAGCTCCTAAACTTACTAACCCCATAATTAAACCTGTAATAGAAACACCGCTTAAATAGAATAAAGGTATGTCTCCTGATAAGGCAATTAACCATAATGTAAATCCACATAAAGTTGCAGTGCTTAGGTTGGGTTGCAATAATATTCCTACTACAATTAATCCAAAAAAACCTAACCAAAAAGATCTAATTTTCCAAGCCATATTTTTCCATGAAGCAAAAATATACCCCGCTTGTAAAATTAAAAATGGTTTTATAATTTCGGATGGTTGTATTAATATCGGTCCGATGGCAATCCAACGGCTTGCTCCATTTACAGAAATACCAATATTTTTTACCAGAGTTAACAAAATTAGTATGAGTCCTATTAAAAGTCCTATAGGAGCCATGCGCATAGTTTGTGCAATTGGTACTCTTATTAAAATATTAAATTCTATGATTCCGAGTAGTACCCACAAAAGCTGACGTTTTACATAGTAAAGCCCATCCCCGAAGTCTGTAATAGCAGATGGATAAGATGCAGAAAGTAGAATAATTAGCCCTACAGCAAGCCATAAATAAGTTAACCACTGTATCCATCGAGCATAGGATGGCCATACAACAGATTCAGGGTTACTAGTAGGAAATAGATAATATAACATGTATTTATTATAGAGAGAATAGTATTCAATTATTACAACATATATTTTTTAGTGAATACTAATATGATTGAAATCAGATATCTACATAAAGTTAGACACTGTTAATACATTAGTGCTATAATAAGAGTATAGCTTTTACAAAAAAGTTATACTCTTATTAAAGCAAATGATAAGTAATTATCTTTCAAGAGTATTAATTAATAAAAATAGAGAAATTCATATAATATTTTTTAGGCTAAATAATGTGATTTATCCAAAAAAATACAAATGACTTTCTAAAGAGAATTCACAAACTGTATTAGGTATTTTTTTTATGTCTTTATTCGATTGGTTCGAAGATCGCCGCAGGCAGCAAGAAGCTCTATTAGGGACAAATCCCAATCCGAACTTAATGAATTCTGGAAAAGATTCTTTAGAAGCTACTGCAAAAGGATTATGGACACAGTGTGATGGGTGTGGTGTATTAATTTATATTCGTGATTTACAGGAAAATCAACGAGTATGTTCTGATTGTGACTATCATTTACAAATTTCTGCTCCTGAAAGAATTAAAAACTTACTTGATGCAGATACTTGGCAAGAAATGGACAATCATTTATTAGCGTGTGACCCTTTGACTTTCCATGATAAAAAGGATTACAGTGAACGTTTAATAGAAACTCGTACACGTACTAAATTAACAGATTCTGTTCTAACTGGTGTAGGACGTATTAATCAATGGCCTGTTGCACTTGGTGTAATGGATTTTAGATTCATGGGTGGTAGTATGGGATCTGTTGTAGGAGAAAGATTAACTCGTCTTATTGAATATGCCACTGCGTCTTTATTGCCTGTTATTATTATTTGTGCGTCCGGTGGAGCTCGCATGCAAGAAGGTATCTTTAGTTTAATGCAAATGGCTAAGATTTCTTCTGCTTTAAGGTTACACAGAACTCCTACTGAAACACGCAAATCTGCCTTACTTTATGTTCCTGTCTTAACATATCCAACGACAGGTGGAGTAACAGCAAGTTTTGCTATGCTAGGAGATGTTATTGTTGCAGAACCTAAAGCATTGATTGGTTTTGCTGGGCGTCGTGTTATTGAACAAACCCTTGGAGAAACATTGCCAGATGATTTTCAAACAGCAGAATATCTACTAAAACATGGTTTTGTAGATATGATTGTGCACCGTTTGCAACTAAAGCAAACATTAAGCGATCTGATTGAATTTCATCATCCTATATCTTTAAAAGAGCATATTTTGACTGTATAGGATATTGTGTAGAATTTTCAATTTATTTAAAGGAATTAACAATGAGTAGAGTTAAACGTGGAAATGTTGCTCGAAAGCGCCGTAAAAAAGTTTTGAAAACTGCTGAAGGATTTGTAGGTTCTACTAGCAAATTATTTCGCACAGCTAATCAACGTTTATTACGCGCAGGAGTATATTCATATAATGATCGTGCGAAACGTAAGAGTGAAATGAGAAAATTATGGATCGGTCGTACAAATGCTATGGTAAGACAACATGGTTGGACATATAGTGAATTTATACACGCCCTTAATGTGCATTCAAGTATTCTAAATAGAAAAACTGTATCTCAATTATCTATTATGGATCCTCAAGCAATGGCATTTATTCATACTCAACTTAGTAAATAATATTTTTTATGTATAAACGTAGATTATCTCCTATTCCTCTAGATCAAAAAATTGATTACAAAAATAGAGAACTGTTACGTCGTTTTATAACTGACCAAGGCAAAATACTTCCTCGACGTGTTACAGGAGTAACTTGTAAACAACAACGTCGTATTACATTAGCTATTAAACAGGCACGTATTCTTGGTCTTTTACCTTTTGTACAACAAGACCTTTCTTAGGAAATTAATGTTTATTTTATAAAAGGATTGGTTTGAAGCCAATCCTTTTATAAGGTACTAAAAAAAATGAGTGAGCAAGGAGGGATTCGAACCCCCGACACTGCCGTCCGTAGCGGCATGCTCTAGTCCACTGAGCTACAAGCCCTAACTTCTCCCCAGACAGGATTTGAACCTATGACCAATCGGTTAACAGCCGATTGCTCTACCGCTGAGCTACTGAGGAATAGCTTACGCCAATTGATAGCGTATAGTTATATTATAGCAATTTTCTTAGTAAAAAGCACAATATGGTAACTATATAAATAAAAAATATATTAGAATCACTGAATTTTATTCCTAGTGATTTGTTTGACCTTCCTAAATAGGTAGTCTATCATTGTACTAGAGAGATTTAGATTTCTTAAGCAACGTATGTCATATCAGCAGGATATACTAACTTTTAAATTTTTGAGGTATATTTTATGTCTGGCTCTACAGGTGAACGTCCATTTGCAGACATCGTAACTAGTATTCGTTACTGGGTAATTCATAGTATTACTATTCCTTCTCTGTTTGTTGCAGGTTGGTTATTTGTAAGTACGGGTTTAGCTTACGATGTGTTTGGGACTCCTCGTCCTAGTGAATACTTTAGTGAAGCAAATCCTGAAGTACCTCTAATCACAGATCGTTTTGCTGCTAAACAGCAGTTAGATGAATTTGTTCAATAATCTTCAAGGATATTTATCATGAGTAATAAAAATAAAACATATCCTATTTTTACATTCCGATGGCTTGCTGTACACGGGTTAGCAGTTCCAACTGTATTTTTCTTGGGTGCTATTTCCGCAATGCAGTTTATTCAACGTTAGGAGCTTTCTATGTCTGGACCTAATCCTAATAAACAACAAGTAGAATTGAACCGTACAAGTTTGTACTGGGGATTACTTTTAATTTTCGTATTGGCAGTATTATTTTCTAACTATTTCTTCAACTAATAATTAGTTCTTTTTAATATAAACGGTTGAGATTTCATTTTACCCTGTCTTGAATAGATAGAGGTGCAATAATAATTAAGGAGATAATATGTCTAACACAAGTACTGGTCGTGTACCCCTATGGGTTGTAGGGGTTGTTGCAGGCTTAGCAGCTTTCGGCCTTTTAGGCCTATTTTTTTATGGTGCTTATTCTGGTTTAGGGTCTTCTCTTTAAACCACAAAGCATTAAATATAAATCTAGTGTAGTTAATTGCACTAGATTTATATTTGCTCAAACTGTGGACAATATTTTTATCCTACTTCTTCTTGCTCGATGTATAGAAAAGTAGATGCCATTACTAAAGCAGGAAAAACTAATCCTACTAAAGGTACCATGATTGCAGGTAGATAAGCAGCAGCCATATAGAAGCTCCATGTCAGATATATATTCTTTATTCAACCCCAAAAAATTGTGTTGAATAGTCTTATCCCCGTTTTACAACTACTTAGCATTTAGAATCTAATGAAGTGGGGGATCAATAATTTATTATCACGAAATATAAAAATATAGTATAAGTTTATACATCGTAATAGTATCTATTAATATCTATTATAGCGATTTTTTTTAATAGACCCTAATTAAAAATTATTTAATACTTAAGTTTTCTATATTCGATGTGACATTCTGAAGAGAACTATCTTCTTTTTCTGTACAAGAATCTACATACCATTCATTCAGAGGTGTACCTCCTGTATTACTATTATTCATATGTCCAAAGCGATCGAGGAATCCTGTACCAGCAGGAATTAATCTACCGATGATAACATTTTCTTTTAAACCACGTAAAATATCTGTACGGCTGTAAACAGCAGCTGTTGTTAAAATTCTTGTAGTAGATTGAAAACTTGCTTCTGAGATAAAGCTTTGCGTATTTAAAGATGCTTTTGTAATACCAAAAATTACAGGAATATAATGCTGTAAACAACTATAGATTGTACGAGGAAAAGATGAATAATTTAGTTTTCTTATTGTTTGATATTGACTAGGACTTAATGTACCTTCTGCACCAAGAGATACTATTGCTACTCTTGATGTCATCTGACGAATCATAATTTCAATATGTTTATCTGAAATATCTACACCTTCACCTAAATATACTTGTTCAAGACGATTCATTAAAAAGAGTTGAATTTGTACACGTGTTTCTTGCACTGCTGTAGTTACACACTCTTCCATAGATGCATGTTTTTCTAAAAACCTATCTAATACCGTGTGTAAATTCCAATAATCGGGGCTATAAAATTGACCAGATTCTATTTTAGACAATCTTGCCTCTAATAATTGTTCAATTCTTGGTAGTCCTTGTACAATATCTCCAGTTTTTGCTTGACGTATTTTCATGTATGCAACTGTATCATTTATTTTTAAATATTGATTATGAGTTACATTAGATTCTACCTGATTCGATAATTGATAATTTCTACCAATATGACAAGTAAGTTGGTGTATACTTCTATGAACTACCCTACCTGTAATAGGAATAATATCATTATTTTCGGTAAAAGTTCCCCATTTGACAAATGAGCCAGGGATGATATCCTTTGATTGAGAATTAATATTAAACGTTTTTTGATTTTCTTTGGTAACCAAGATCACATTATTTTGATTCTCAATTTTTGAATTATAAATAAAACCTTTAACAGGACTAAAGATATTTTTTACTGCATAAGGTTCATTAGCTTTAATTAATTGACCTGGTTTAGCTAATAATTGAGTTTTTTCTACTATCGTATCAGTAGTTATATTGAAATCATTAATTCGTGTTAATTGAGGCTTTATATTTTTATTATTATCATTAGAATTGTTATTCTCTTTAACCCACTCTATATACCATGAGTTATTCTCATCTAAAATAGTAGAAGATTTTAAAAAACTAGATTTATAAATAAGATTAACTGTTATAATTTCATACCCTTTTTGGATAAACTTCCATTTATTTTTTCTTGGAAGAATATTAAACTGATAATCTAAATAGAAGTTAGTGGTTTTAGAATGAATATGCCAAGGAAGCAAGACTGTATTGCTTTCTGGAATTATATATTCTTTTAAAGGACGCAATAACCATACTGGCTGTATTCTTTTGCCTTTGATTAGAATTTCTTTAGCTTCAATATAAAAATTATCTGTAGCTTTCCATATTTTATTAGAGTTAATTTGTATTTGTTGACCTTTTTTTAATAAACCAGGTTCAATATTGTTCTCCTCTACAGAAGATGTATTTTTAGAATTACGTTTAATTAAACGTCCAGTGAAAATACCAATTCTTAATACAAACAAATTATCAATATCACCAAATTTTTTCTTTAAATGTTGATATCTCGATTCTATATTAAACTCTTTTTCTAATTCTGCATTTAATTTTTGAGCAGTTGTACTATTATTAATACGTTTTCCTAAACTTTCATTTTTTTGTATAATTAATTGAACAATGCCAGATGTTTTAGCATATAAAGCTTCTCCAGCCATCAATTGAGTTCCAGCATGTACGTATTCTCCATCTCTTACTAGCATATGCTTAAGTAAACATCCTATGCGATAGCTTTCTTCCGGCATCCAGAAACATTTCAATTTATTGTCATCCTCTAAATATCCAATACGTCCCTGGCCAGGAGAAGAATAAATATCGTTAATTAAAGTACCTAGGATATTTGATGACAATACATTCTTTTTATTATTGTGAATAGCTAACCCACTACCTGGAGGTACTTTCCACTTAAATCTTTCTCCTTCTATAGGTAACAAATGATCTTGATAATGGGAAATACAATTTTCTAAATGAATGCATTCTGAAGCTATAA
>Ga0181569_10001316_pt1 | contig 19537 bp, 15 predicted proteins | sample 101ome_19_FD_132452 | JGI IMG/M metagenome (GOLD analysis project Ga0181569, IMG submission 132452) | Coastal salt marsh microbial communities from the Groves Creek Marsh, Skidaway Island, Georgia - 101405AT metaG (megahit assembly) | ecosystem: Environmental > Aquatic > Marine > Intertidal...
AATGCGCTGGGCTCGGCGGTTCGATAAAAAGGACCGGCCCGGACCCCGCCCCGCGCAGCCCGCCGATGTGCTGGAAATCGGCGACGTCATCGCGGTCGAAGCGGTCACGAAGAAGAACGAGGAAGAGAACTGGCCGGCGGGGACATATGCCCTGCGTCAGATGCCGAAAATCGGCGGTGCGATCGTCGTGCTGGACCCGCATACCGGGCGGGTTCTTGCGATGTCCGGCGGTTTTTCCGCCGAGCTGAGCGAGTTCAACCGCGCGACCCAGGCGAAACGCCAGCCCGGGTCGGCGTTTAAGCCCTTCGTCTATCTGGCTGCCCTGGACAGGGGGTTCACGCCGTCCAGTCAGATACTCGATGCTCCCTTCGTGATCGATCAGGGGCCCGGACTGGGACGCTGGCGGCCGAGCAATTATTCCAACAAGTTTTACGGCGCCAGCCCGTTGCGCCTCGGGATCGAGAAATCGCGCAATCTGATGACGGTCCGGCTGGCGCAGAACATCGGTATGGAAACGGTTGTCGATTACGCCAAGCGCTTCAATGTGGTCGACGAGCTGGAACCCATGCTGTCCATGTCGCTCGGATCCGGTGAAACGACGCTGATGCGGATGACGACCGCCTATGCCATGCTGGTCAACGGCGGCAAGCGCATTCAGCCGACGCTGATCGATAAGATTCAGGACCGGGCGGGCAAGACGATATTCCGGCACGATACGCGGCCGTGCGAGGGCTGCGAGACCCTCAGCTGGGAAGAAGAGGAACTACCTCAGCTGCCCGACAACCGCGAACAGATCGCAGATCCCAAAACCGCCTACCAGATCGTGTCGATGCTCGAGGGCGTTGTGAAGCGTGGAACCGGGCGCCGCATCGCGTCGATCGGCAAACCGCTGGCTGGAAAAACCGGTACGACGAACGAAAGCCGCGATACCTGGTTTGTCGGGTTCGCGCCCGATCTCGCGGTCGGCGTTTATGTCGGGTTCGACACCCCGAAGCCGCTCGGCAAGAACGAGACCGGCTCGTCGGTCGCCGCCCCCATTTTCAAATCGTTCATGGAAGCGGCCCTGAAGAATCAGCCTGCCATTCCTTTCCGCGTGCCGCCCGGACTTCAGCTCGTGCGCGTCGATTCCCAGACCGGAAAGCCTGCGCGCGCCGGCACCCGCGGAGTCATTCTGGAAGCGTTCCTGCCGGGAACGGTGCCGACGCGTGCCGATCGTATCCTTGACGGCAGCGAGACCGACGCGGAGCCCGGAACCGGGGTTGCGACTCCCACGCGCAAGCTGCGCGGTTTATACTGACAACGAGAACTTTGCGGCCGGTCGCCGCAGACCGGTGCCGGAATACCCAACCCGATGGAGCACGGAACGACACATGCGCGCTGAAACGCAGGCTTTGGCCGACAAGATCGAGCAGTCTCTGGAACTGCTGAGGAGGCATCTTTGACCCGGATCAGGCATCGAAACGGCTCGACGAGCTGAACGCAGAGGCCGAGGATCCGGAACTCTGGAACGACCAGGAGCGCGCGCAGAAAATCATGCGCGAACGGAACCAGGTCGAAAAATCACTGGAGGATTTCCGAAGCCTCGAACAGGAACTGAGCGACGCCGTCGAACTGATCGAGATGGGCGAGGCTGAAGGCGATACCGAGATCGTCGACGAAGCCGAAGCGACGCTTGAACGCCTGCAGAAATCGGCCGCCAAACAGGAGCTGCAGACGCTGCTGTCCGGCGAGGCGGATGCGAATGACTGTTTTCTCGAAGTGCATGCCGGCGCCGGCGGAACGGAGAGCCAGGACTGGGCCCAGATGCTGATGCGTATGTATATGCGCTGGGCGGAGGGGCACGGCTACAAGGTCGAACTGATGGAGGAAAGCCCGGGCGAGGAAGCCGGCCTGAAATCCGCCACTATCCGCGTCCAGGGTCACAATGCCTATGGCTGGCTGAAAACCGAAAGCGGCGTACACCGGCTGGTACGCATTTCGCCCTACGATTCCAGCGCCCGGCGGCACACCAGTTTCGCCTCGGTCTGGACGTATCCCGAAATCGACGACGACATCGATATTGAAGTCGAGGAAAAGGATCTGCGCGTCGATACTTACCGGTCCCAGGGCGCCGGGGGGCAGCACGTCAACACCACCGACAGCGCCATTAGGATCACCCATATCCCGTCTGGTATTGTTGTCGCCTGTCAGAGCGATCGGTCGCAACATCGCAATCGCGCCGAAGCGATGCGGATGTTGCGGGCGCGCCTGTACGAAGCTGAACTGCAGCGCCGGGAGGAAGCCGCCCAGGCCGAGCAGGACGCCAAGACGGAGATCGGCTGGGGGCACCAGATCCGTTCCTATGTGCTGCACCCGTATCAGATGGTCAAAGATCTGCGGACGGAGGTGGAGACGTCGAATACGCAAAATGTGCTCGACGGCGATCTCGACGATTTCATGGCGGCCGCGCTGGCCCAGCGGGTTGCCGGTCATGGGGACGAAGATGGCGCGGGGAGCGCAGCCTGATGGCCGGCGTCCCGATGGCGAACGGACACCGTCCCGCCGGTCTGATGCAGTTGCTTCATCCGGCGCTCGCCGCAGCGCCAAGGCCGGACAGGGCAGCCGTGGCGTACGATCTCGATGCGGCGCTGTCCGCCGTCGTACGGCTGCACGCGAATGTCGACGAACGCTGCGCGACAGCTGCGACGCTGGGCGCAGAACGGGAAGGCGCGGGCGTCTTGATCGACGAAAACGGCCTGATCCTGACCATCGGCTATCTGATCGTCGAAGCCCGAGACGTGACGATCTCGATCCTGGGACGGACCGAACCCATCGTCGGCGAGGCCATCGGCTACGATCACGAGACCGGTTTCGGCCTCGTCCGGGCGCTGGATTCTCCCGGGTTGGCGCCGCTGCCGTTGGGAACCGCACGTCATCTGACAGAGGGAGACTCGATCACGATCTCCGGATATGGCGGATACGAACAGGCGATCGCGGGCGAAGTCGTCGCGCGCCAGGAATTCGCAGGCTCCTGGGAGTATATGGTCGATCGCGCCATTTTCACCGCGCCGCTTCATCCCTATTGGGGCGGCTCGGCGCTGATCGCAGATGACGGGTCGCTGGCAGGGGTCGGATCGCTGTATCTCGAGGAGCCGCTGGGCGCCAATGGCGACGTCCGGCCCGGCAACATGTTCGTGCCCGTCGACGACCTGATGCCCATTCTGGAAGATCTGGTCAGCACGGGAAGGGCATCGCGGGCGCCGAGGCCCTGGGTCGGTATCCATGTATCGGAGGCGGAACACAGATTGTACGTCACAGGCGTGACGACGGACGGCCCGGGTGCGCGGGCCGGTATTCAGCCGGGAGACGCGGTGCTGTCGATCGAGGGCGTTCCGGTGGAAACTCTGTCGGATCTTTATCGAACGCTGTGGGGGGCGGGAGAGGCCGGAATTGAAATTCGCTACACTCTGCTGCGCGACGACGACGTCGTCACGGTGCGGGTAACCAGCGGCGACCGCTATGCATTTCTCGATCTGCCGCAGCGGCACTGACCGGCGCCGATTTCAATAAAAAAACTCAGGCAGCGCGTGCCAGCTTTCCGCCGGTCATCGGAACGGGGACTCCGGTGGTCGACGGCAGGCTGAGCGGCAGTCCGCGCAACGACCGCACGGCCAGAAACGCGAATGCCTGTGCTTCCATCGCGTCGCCGTCCCAGCCGACCGCTTCCACCGGATCGACCGGCAGGCCCGATCTCTCCGCCAGCGATGTCATGATCGTCGGATTGTGCCGCCCCCCGCCGGTGACCAGCAGACGTTTGGCTGGCGCCTGCAGGTGCTTCAGATTGGCGACGATGGTATCGCAGGTGAAGCGCACCAGCGTTGCCGCGCCGTCCGCCGGGGAAAGCCCGGCGACGATATCGCCATCGAAATCGAGGCGGTCGAGCGATTTGGGCGGCGGCGCGTCGAAATACGGGTTGTCAAGCATCCTGTTCAATGTAGTGCCGTCGACCTTGCCACCGGCGCTGACGGAGCCGTCCCGGTCGTAGGGCATGTCGGTAGTGCTACGTACCCAGTCGTCAAGCAGCGCGTTGCCGGGGCCGGTATCGAAAGCGACCGGCGGGGAGTCGCCAGACGGATCGATCCAGGTGACGTTGGATATGCCGCCGATGTTCACGACCGCGAGCGGACCGTCCAGGTCGTGGCTAAGCGCCTGATGATAGAGCGGCGCGAACGGGGCCCCCTGACCGCCGGCCGCTACGTCCGCAGCGCGGAAATCGTAAACCACGTCGTAACCTGTCGCCTTCGCCAGCCGGTCCCCATCGCCAATCTGAACCGTGATGCCGTCCCCCGGTAAATGTATGACTGTATGGCCATGTAGCCCTACCACGGTAATATTCTCTTTATATTCAGTATGTTGGGAAAGTAGGGCCTGTATTGCTTCTGCGTGGGCGTCGGTAATCAGCCGGTCCAGGGCCGTGTCGCGGGTGGGGTTGCCCAAGGCTCGCCGGATGGACTGTTCCAGCGCCGGGTCATACGGCACCGTGCAGGCGGGACCGGTATTGCAGACCCGTTCTCCGTCCGTTTCAATCAGCGCCGCGTCGATACCGTCCATGGATGTCCCGCTCATCAGGCCAAGGGCCCAGACAGGCGCGAAATGCTCCATGATCAGAACGTCTCTCCTGTCAGGTAGTGCTCGATGATCTCGCTGCCGGTGGTCTTCCAGACCCCGTCATGCCCGCCGATATAGGACAAGGCGTCGTCCAGCGCACCGATGCGGTGCGGCATCCCGATGATGAAGGGGTGCAGGCAGATCGCCATCACCCGGCCGGAGCCGCTCTCGACGCTTTCGCGGTAGAGCGTGTCGAACTGGCGCCGCATCATCTCGGCGAATTCCTCCGCCGTTCGTCCCATGCGCAGGCATTGCGGCAGGTCGTTGATCTCTCCCGAATAGGGGATCGAGCATATCCGACGTCCGTCGACATTCATCACGTAGGGCTGATCGTCGTTGATGAAATCGGCGACGTATTCGACGCCGCCGTCGATCAGCGCGTCCAGAGTAGTCCAGTTCTGCTGCAGGCCGCTCGATAGCCAGCCCTTCGGACGGGCGCCGGTTGCAGCTTCGATCCGGTCCAGCGTGGCGGCGACGAGCTCGCGCCCGGGCTGGTCGTCCATGGTGTGCAGATAACGGCTGTTCGACTGATTGTGACCCATGAACTCCCATTTGAGGTTCATCGCGTCCTCTATGATGGCGGGGTAGTCGTCGCAGACCTCGCTGTTGAGGGCGACCGTGCCGCGGATGCCGTGCTTCTCCATCACCTCCATCATGCGAAAAATGCCGATCCGCGCGCCGTAATCCCGCGGCGCCCAGTTGATGACGTCGGGCGCCACGCCGGTGCCGCCCGGTACAGGCTCGTTGAGTGGAAACGTTTCGATGTTGGGCACGATCCACAGCGCGATGTGGTTGCCATCGGGCCAGACAACTTTCGGCCGCCGGTTGATCGGCGTATAGGCGAACGGTCCGTATCTTTGCGGTTTCATCTTTATCTCCCCTTAATCGCTCACCAGTCTGGCGTCAGCTGAGTGGCGGCGCAATAGCGATCGCGACGCTCGGCGTGGATTTCACCGGGACGCTGTGATACCAAGCGGCGCTTACCGACTTACAGGCTCTGAACCATGACCGACCCCAAATCGGCTTTTCTGAAAACCGTCACCGCGCGCGGCTTCGTGCATCAATGCACCGATACGGAGGCGCTCGACGCAGCGCTATCCGAAGGCACGCCGAAGATCTGCTATATCGGCTTCGACTGCACCGCGGATTCGCTGCATGTCGGCTCGCTGCTGCCGATCATGCTGCTGCGCTGGTTTCAGAAATCCGGTCACAAGCCGATCGTCCTGATGGGCGGCGGCACCACCAAGGTCGGCGACCCGTCGGGCAAGGACGAAGCGCGTCAGCTGATTACCGAGGAAACAATCGCCGCCAACAAGGCGGGCATTCAGGGGGTATTCGAAAAATTCCTGACTTTCGGCGACGGACCGACCGATGCGATCATGGTGGACAACGCCGACTGGCTGGACGAGCTGTCCTACATTCCGTTCCTGCGGGATTACGGCCGGCATTTTTCGGTCAACCGGATGCTGGGCTTTGAATCGGTGAAACTCCGCCTCGACCGCGAACAGCCGCTGTCGTTCCTGGAATTCAACTACATGATCCTCCAAGCATACGATTTCATGGAACTGAACCGCCGCCACGGCTGTATCCTTCAGATGGGGGGATCCGACCAGTGGGGCAATATCGTCAACGGCGTCGAACTGACCCGCCGGGTCGATAGCGCGCAGGTGTTCGGACTGACATCCCCGCTGATCACAACCGCGTCCGGCGCCAAGATGGGCAAGACCGCCGACGGCGCCGTCTGGCTCAACGCCGACCGGGTATCGCCCTACGACTACTGGCAGTTCTGGCGCAACACGGCGGACGCCGATGTCGGCCGCTTCCTGCGCCTGTTCACCGACCTGCCGCTGGAAGAAACGCAGCGCCTGGAATCCCTGCAGGATGCGGAGATCAACGACGCCAAGAAGATCCTCGCCACCGAAGCGACGGCCATGTGTCATGGGCGCGCGGCGGCGGAAGAAGCGGCCAATACGGCGGCCGAGACCTTCGAACAGGGGCAGAGTGCGGAGGGCCTGCCGACGGTCGAGGTCCCCGCCGCGGAACTGGCCGACGGCATCGCCGCTTTCGCCCTGTTCGCCCGTGCCGGTCTCGCCAACAGTAACGGCGAGGCGCGCCGTCTGATCCGCGGCGGCGGCGCCCGGCTGAACGACCAGAAAATCGCCGACGAGAACGCCAACGTGTCGGCATCCGATGCCGATGGCGACGGGGTGATCAAGCTTTCGGCCGGCAAGAAACGCCACGTACTGATCCGGCAGGCGTGACCGGCGCCGCCGCCGCGATAACGATGAAACTCTACGTTACCCCCACGTCGCCCTATGCACGCCTCGCGATGATTGCGATGCACGACAAGGGGATTTCCGACCGGATCGAGCTTGTCTGGACGCGGACGCGGCAGCCGGAAAATCCGTTGCTCGCGGTCAATCCGTCGGGGCGCCTGCCTTTTCTTCAGCTGGCCGACGGGAGCGGCATGGAGGATACAGACCTGATAGTCGATTATTTCGACGCGCTGGCGCCGCCGCGGAAATACGGGGTGCCCGACGGCGAAGCGCACTGGCCGTTCCGCCGGTTTGAGGCGACGGCGCGCAGCATGCTGGACGGCGTGTCGGTCTGGGCGCGGGAGATCATCCGGCCGCCTGACGAACAATCGCCGGGCATCATCGATCACGAACGCCGCCGGGCCCTGCGGCTGGCCGACTACTTCGAGACCGTGATCGGCGAGACCGCATTTGCCGGTGAACTGAACATGCCGCAGCTCCTGCTGTTCTGTGCGCTGGATCTGGAACGCCGCGTCCCGGAATTCGACTGGCGGGACGGTCGGCCGGCTTTGCGCAACTGGTTCGACGGTATCGCCAGCCTGCCCGCTGTGACGGCGCCTCTGCCGCCGGACAGCGCCTGACGGACGACCTTTCGAAATTCCGCGTCGCCGCGTAAAATTCCGCCACGAACCAGATCGACAACCGGGAGCGTTTTTCATGGCTTATTCGCTGGAAGACTTCTGCGCGGATGCGCGCAGCGAACTGAAACGGGACAGCGGTCCCGAGGGACGCGAACGTATCGCGCGCCATCTGGAAAAACTGCTGGTCGACAAGGATTTCGTCGCCGCACATCTCGGGCCTGAAAAACGCTCGGGCGCGGAAACGATTTATACCGATCCCGATTTCGATTTCCGCGTCATGGCGCACACCAACCGGGGCGCGTCAAACAATACGCCGCACTGCCACGGACCGTCCTGGGTGATCTACGGTATGGCGATGAACCATGTCGAGATGACGGAATGGAAACGCGAGGATGACGGATCGGTGGACGGGCACGCCGATCTGTCGGTGGACAAGATCTATGTCCTGAACGAAGGCGAGGCGCATGTTTACAACGAGGGCGTCATCCATTCGCTCAACCGGCCGCTGGAGACAAGGCTTGTCCGGGTGACGGGATGCGATCTCGATAAAACCCTGCGCTATCGCTACGACCCCGAGAACAATGCCGTGAAGGTGCTGGAGCCTGTAAAGTAGCCATCTCCGGGCGTCACGTGTCGCGCACCGAGGGGTGAAAAAGGTCGGCAACCGGTAACGGCGCGTCGATCAGGCCCTGATCCACGGTGTAGCCGATAAATCTCTCCAGGTTCGCGGCGTTGGCGGCCACGCCGCTGGTCCACAGGGACTGCCCGAAGGCGGCTGCTTCCTCTTCCGCCGTGTATTTGGCCCAGGGCAGTCGGGTCCAGTTGGGATCCGCCAGGTACGTCTCCGCGATGTGTTCGGCATCGGCGAACACCGACATCAGGTCGGTCGCCAGTGTCGGGTGCGCGTCAATCGTCTCGTTCTTAACCGCCATGACGTGCATGATCGGCCAGTAGCCGTTCCGCGCCAGGAAATCGGCTTCGACCGCTTTCGGGTCCTCGAACAGGCGCCGGAAGTCGGCCCTCCGCTCCGCCGGCACCTCTGGCAGACGGGAATAGAACAGCGCATCGATCTCGCCGCTGCACAGCATATCCGGCAATTTCCTGCCCGACGGTATCGGGGCGATATCGAAATCGGGGTTGTTGTCGATCTTTACCGTGTCGGCGTTGCCCACCCGCCATTTGATGTCTCTCAGCGATACGTTGTATTCGGTCGCGAGATCGCCCTTGGCGAGGACCGCCAGCGTCGTTTGAAATGACTGCAGCCCGATAACGCGTCCTTCCAGATCGGACGGCTTTTCGATGCCGGAACCGGCGTGCACGAATATCTGACCCTGGCTGAAAAGCCGTCGTGGAAAGACAGGGATAGCGGTGAACGGCAGATCCTGAGATTTCGCGACGATATAAGAGGCCAGCGATGTTTCCGCCGCGTCGAATTCGCCGTCGCGCAACATGCGTTCGTGGCGGTGAGTGCCGTCCCGCAATGCGCCGTGCTGACCGACCTGAAGGACCTGCAGTCCGGCGAGACCGCCGGGCAACCCGACTGTTCCATCAAAGAAAGGCAGGTGCCGGTCGTACCGGTCGAGAGCGATCGAGATCATTGGGTTGGCGCCTCGTTGTTGCTGGGTTTGCTGTTCCGGATGGCTTCCTCCTGGCTCGGCGTTTTGCCCTCGTTCAGCCCCTCGCCGCCGTCCAGAAGGTTACGAAGGAAGCCCGGCGCGAGCGCTGAGAGAGGGTTCACCGACATCACCGGCTTTTCTACCGGCCCGGAAGCCTTGTACGAGGCGGCAAAAATGCCGCCGCCTTTTTCGCCACTGAAAATCGTGCCGATCACGGGAATTTTGCCGAGCAGACTGTTGATCGTATAGGCGGGAACGATCGTCCCGGTGATGTCGATGGCGTCGTTGCCGAAATCGATAGTGCCGGATGCCGTGATCCCGAGTTCCGAACCCACCCCCTGCGCATCCTTGATTGTCGCGGTATCGTTTTCGAACACGAAGGGCAAGCGTACGCGGCTGAATGCGATGCCTTTGCCTGCCGCGAGGTTGCTGATCCCGGTCAGGGACGCGATGGTAAGGAGGCGTGCCATGTTGGGCGCGTTCGCGACGCGGAACCCTTTCATTTCCGCTGCGCCTGTCCACGGCGCATCCGATCCGCCTTTACGGACGCCCGACACCTCGATCGATCCGCCGACGATCGTGTCTGTAATATCCAGCGCCTTCAGGAACACGCCGGCATCCGCGGAATAAAGCGCCATCACGTGACCTTCCGCATTCGGCAGCATGCGAATCTCGATTGCCTTGCCGCCGTTGGGCAGCGCGCCGACGACATCGATATGTTGCCAGTGTGCGCCGTCGTAATGCAGCTTCATATTCACATTGTTGGTCGCGGCACCGGGGCCGATCCAGAATTTATCGAACGCGCCCGTCAGCCGGAACGGCGGCAATTTCGGCGCATCAACGCCCTGCAGGTCGGGGCCGACGAACGGCGACGCATCGAAACCGCTGCCCTTAACCGCGATTGCATATGCCCCATCCCTGTTCCGTTTGACATCCGCGGCGAATTCCGTCGATCCAAGCTTGAACTTGTACAGCGTCAGAACGGCGATCGCCGGGGCGGTATTTTCTGTCGCGTTGGCGAAAGAGATCTTTCCCGAGGTCGAAAATACACCCGCTTCGATTTCGAAGCGGTCGATGGTTTCGATCGTGCCGTCCCGAAAAGATGCGACGATCTGTGCGATGCCTGGGCGCCCCGGTTGTTTCGCCCAATCGAATCCCGGTACCGAAATCTTGGCGTCCTGCAGGTTCAGACCGGCGGAAAGCGACGCGGAACCGTCGCGGCGTTCTGCGTAGACCAGTTTCAGCGGCACCGGCCCGTCGATAATTTCCGGATGGTTCAGGTCGAAAACCGACGCTAGGGCGGCATCCGCCGTCAGTTCGGCTTCCAGCTGTCGCTTCGTGTTCAGCGCGCCCGAGAAATCTTCGGTCCACGTGAAGGCTGTCTGCGTTTGTGCATAGTCGGCATTCCCGGAGGCGGTCAGCTTGTCGTTTGTCACGGTCAGCGCGACGCGTCCGTCCTTGACGCCCTTGCCTTTCAGAACGTCTGTCATCGCCAGCCCCTTGATGTTCGAGGTTGCCGAGACGCGCACTTCGTCGGCTTTAAGTGCGTCGAGCAAAGGCAGGTCGATTTGCAGGCGCGTGGCATGCGTGCCCTCGACGCCTTCAGTCGTCGGTCCGACCCGCCGCAGCAGGTTAAGACGCGGATGCGCCACAAGCTCAAGCGCCGGTTTGACGGGGCCGCGGATCAGGGCTGTAACCCCCAGCATTTCCCGCGCGCTTTTTATCTCGGTGATGTTGACCGCGCCTTCCTCGATGGCAAGTTCGCCGACGCGTCCCCGATGAACGGCGAAATCGAAACGCTCGTTGCTGAACATCGCCGTTGCGGCGGCGTTTGTGATTGGCGGCATCGGGGCGAGATAATCGACAGTCACATCGTGTATCGCAAAACGTCCGTTTATCGAATCGACATTCACTTCGCCTTTGTCTGTGCCCTTGATTCCGATGCGGGCGACAAGGCTGGCCGAAGCGTCGGAGATCTTGCCGTCGCGCATGTTGGCGATTACCCAGTCGCGTGCGCCGCCGCCTGTACCGGGTAACCAGAACTTCTGCACCGCATCGACCGGCAGTTCCGGCACAAGGAGGGTGACGTTCAGGGCGGCGATGTCTCCGACCCGGGTAACGACGCCTTTGATCTCGGCCGTCGAGTCGTCGAACTCGGCGACGAGGCTGGATATCTGTATTTGGTCCGGGGACCTGTTCACGCGGCCGGACAGCGAGATTCTGCGAAACGTGACGGGCGGTGCGTCGACACCCGGAATCTTGACGGAGCCAGGCTCGGACTCGAGTTTAAAGCTGGCGCGTCTGATATCTCCGTCCAGCCCCATCTGTGCATCGATTTCGCCGGAGATATCCGTTTGCAGGGGCGTCAGGGCGGCAAGCGCTTCGAACCGCTGGCCAAGCTTCTGCGGATTGAATTTCCGGAAACTTGCGGACATATCCACGATCTTTTTCGTGCGATCGTAATAGGCCTCTCCGTCGATCTCGGGTTCGGAAGTTTTCAGGTCGGCGGTCAGGTCGAAAGACGCGCGCAGACCGATCGGCGCACGCTCCGCGGTCAGGTCCGCGTGGCGGGCACCCCAGGTAATGCCGAGCTTCCGGTCTTCCACGCGCAGGGATGCGCCGATTACGCTCACCCGGTTGAGATAGCCCAGCCAGCCTTTCCCAACAGACGGTCTGGACAGTTCATCCAGCAGCTGTGTCAGAAGATCGCCCTCTGTTTCCCCGACCGAACCGTCAGGTTCGCCCATGCCGAAGCGGAATGAACCGTCTTCATTGCGGGACAGGCGGATGAGCGGACGAATGATTTCCAGACTGGTCGGCGCGATTTCTCCGCGGATCAGGGCGCGGGCGCTCAATGTGACGGAAACCTCGCGGATACGCGCCAGGCCCCGACCGCCATCAGTGGTATATAGTCTGACTTTCAGCGCGCGCAGGTCCAGCGCCCGTTCCCATCCTGCCCAGGTCAGAATCAGGTCGTCCAGGTCCGCGTGAACCGGACTATCGGCGCGCTGCAGCAGATCATCCGCGTAGGGCAACAGGAACTTTATCGATACCGGCCCCTGCGACAGGCGCCACGCCGAGGCCGCGCCAAGGATTCCCAGTACGACTGCGATCCCGAAAAGGACCTCAAGACAGATGATGGATGTTTTGCGAAACATGCGCGCAGAATACCGGAATCCGGACTGATCTTGACCTGGAAACGACGTGACCGCAGTGTGCGGGAATCCTGCCTGCTTTGAAACGGCGCAATTGACAAAATTCTTTGATAACTGGGCCTCGGTGGCCGGGTCTCTGCCTCTTGCGGCCAATGCGGATCAGGAAACCGTGCATATGGAACGCTGGATGGAGGCAGCGGATCGAAGTGGCGACGAATCCGTTGTCACGTTCGCGGCCGATGCCGCGAAGGATGAGGCAACGGGCGCGCTGCTGTCGTCCGTGTTCGGCAATAGCCCGTTTTTGAGTCAGTGCCTGATCTCCGACCAGCCATTCGCCCGGACGCTTCTGCTGCAGGGTCCGGATGAGGCGTTTGCCGAGGCGATGGCCGCCGCCGCAGACCGGTCGCTGCTCGGATCGGAAAATATCGACCAGGTGAAGCTGCGTTTGCGGATCGCCAAGCGTCGCGCGGCGCTGACGATCGGGGTCGCCGATATCGCAGGACTTTGGTCGCTTGAACAAGTCACCGGCGCCCTGTCGGATTTTGCGGCCGAAGCGCTCGGCGCCAGTTGCCGGTTTCTGCTGCGCCAGATGCACGAAAGGGGCGATCTGGCGCTGCCGGACCCGGAAGATCCTGAAAAGGACAGCGGGCTGATCGTTCTCGGGATGGGTAAATTGGGCGCGCGGGAACTGAACTATTCCAGTGATATCGATCTGATCCTCCTCTACGACCACGACGCGGTTCCGGATACCGGCAAGGACGGGTTGCAGCACCTGTTCACCCGGTTTTCCCGCAACCTCGTCACCCTGATGGACGAACGCACGAAGGACGGTTACGTGTTCCGGACCGACCTGCGCCTGCGACCTGACCCGGGCGCGACGCCGCCGGCTATTTCCGTGCTGGCCGCCGAAATGTATTACGAAAGCACGGGCCAGAACTGGGAGCGTGCGGCAATGGTCAAGGCTCGCCCGGTCGCGGGCGACGAACAGGCCGGGCTCGCCTTTCTCGATATCCTGCGGCCCTTCATGTGGCGTCGGTCTCTGGATTTCGCGGCGATACAGGATATCAAGTCGATCAAGCGGCAGATCAATGCCCATCGCGGCGGGGCCGAAATCGCCGTCGCGGGACATAACATCAAGCTTGGCCGAGGCGGTATTCGGGAAATCGAATTCTACGCGCAGACACAGCAGCTCATATGGGGCGGCCGGGATCCGGATTTGCGGGTCCGGGGAACCCTGCTGGCGATCGAACGGCTGGTCGCGGCCGGTCATGTGACTGACGACGCATATGCCGACCTGAAGGCCGCCTACGGGTTTCATCGACGCGTCGAACACCGCCTGCAGATGATCGACGACCGGCAGACCCATGAACTTCCCGAAGACGACGAGGGGCTGGAGGCGTTGGCGGTGTTTCTGGGGTATGACGGCCTTGCGGCGTTTACCGACGAACTTTTGCGGCATCTGAAATGCGTCGAGCTTCACTACGCGGCGCTATTCGAGGACGAGGCCGATCTCGGCGGGCCGGGAAACCTGGTGTTCACCGGGGCGGAAGACGATCCCGACACGCTGAAAACGCTGGCGGAGATGGAGTTCTCCGAACCGGCAACGGTGTCGAGCACCGTGCGCACCTGGCATGCGGGCCGGTACCGCGCCGTCCGTAGCGCCCGTGCCCGTGAATTGCTGACCGAACTTGTACCGACCATTCTGGAGGCGTTCTCGGCCTCTCCCAACCCCGATCTTGCCCTGCGGCGGTTCAACGAGTTCCTCGAAGGGCTGCCCGCGGGCGTTCAGCTTTTTTCGCTGTTCAGCGCGCATCCCGGTTTGTTCGATCTCGTCGCAGAGATCATGGGCGCTGCGCCCCGGCTTGCCGGGTGGCTCAGCCGCTATCCGATTCTGCTCGACGGCGTATTGAGCCGGGACTTTTTCGACTTCGTACCTGGACCCGATGAAATGGCCCGGGACCTGGCCGAAGCGACCGGGCAGGCGCGCGATTTTCAGGACTTCCTCGATATCCAGCGGCGTTGGGCGAATGACGGTATTTTCCAGATCGGCGCTCACATGCTGCGCGGACGCCTGGCGCCCGTCGATGCCTCTGCGCCGTTGTCGGACATCGCCGATACGTGCCTGAGATCGCTTTTGCCGGAGATCGAAAAGGAATTCGCCGAGACGCATGGCAGGGTGCCGGGCGGCGAAATGGCCGTGGTGGCGTTCGGCAAGCTCGGCAGCCGCGAGATGACGCCGGGCTCCGACCTGGACCTGCTGTTTGTGTACGACTGTCCCGCCGACACCGACCAGTCGGACGGCAAACGCCCGCTGTCGCCGGGCCAGTATTACAGCCGGTTGTGCCAGCGTTTCATCGGGGCCATCACCGCGCCCACGGGGGAGGGCCGGTTGTACGAAGTCGATATGCGCCTGCGGCCCGCCGGTAATGCAGGGCCCATCGCGTCGTCGCTGGAGGCGTTCACCAGATATCAGGAAACCGACGCCTGGACCTGGGAGCATCAGGCGCTGACACGGGCGCGCGTCGTCAGCGCCGAAGGCAGCCTGGGGCAAAAGTTTTCCGACGTGGTAAAGGCCGTGCTTACGGCAGAACGGGACGCCGACAATCTGGCGGGCGAGGTTGGTGAGATGAGGGAGCGTATGCGCAAGGAGCATGGCACCGATGACATCTGGTCCGTCAAACATATCCCCGGCGGGATGGTGGATATCGAATTCGTCGCACAGTACCTGCAACTGCGGCATGCCGCGGAAGCACCCGAAATACTGACGGGTGATACGGCCTCGGCGATCGCCGTCGCCGGAGAGAGAGGCTTCATCGCCGCCGACGTTGCCGCCGATCTCGTTGCCGCGACCATCCTGTGGCGCAACGTTCAGGGAATCCTGCGGCTTACCGTAGAGGGAGGGTTCGCGGAAGACGGAGCAGCCGTGGCATTGAAACGCGTCGTCACGCGGGCCTGCGGGGCGGTTGACTTCGACGCGTTGAAGCAAACAATGGAAGCCACAGCGGCGAAGAGCGCCGCGCATTATAAAACGTTTTTCGGCCCGTCCGAAAACGCATAGCGGACACCGATCAGGGAGCATTACATGCCGTCCAGGGACATCACCTACACGACACGCGACAACGAGACTTTCACGGGCTACATGGCGGAGCCCGACGGCGACGGCAAGGCGCCGGGAATCCTGCTGATCACGGCGATCTTCGGCATCGACGACGAGATGAAGGAGCTGAGCGACGCCTGGGCGGCGGACGGGTTCATCGTGTCCGTGCCGGATATTTTCTGGCGTGTCATGCCGGGGCCGACGGCCGACATGGAAAAGGCGTTCGGCCGCTACGAGGCGTTCGATGCCGAGCAGGGATACAAGGATGTCGAGGACCTGTTGGGCGACCTGCGGGCGCATCCGCGCTGCAACGGCAGGGTCGGGGTGCTGGGATTCTGCTTCGGCGGGCGTTATGCGCAATACGCCGTATCCCGACTCGGCGCCGACGCGGCCGGCGCTTTCCACGGCACGCTGATCGAGAAGGAACTCAACCCGATGCCCCCGTCGGACTGCCCGGTCAGCTATCATTTTGGAGCAGAAGATCCCGTCGTCCCGATGGACGTGGTCGACCGGATCAAGACGGCTTTTGCGGATCACGCACACGCGCAAATCGTCGCCCATGACGGGGCGGGGCATAACTTCTCGATGCCCTACAAGGACGGGTATCACGCCGGTGTGGCGGCGACGTCGCGCCAGGCGGTTCTGGAAACCTTCAACAAAATAAAATGACCATGCTGAATACAGGAGACAAGGCGCCGGCGTTCACCGGTGTTACGGACGGCGACGGCAAGATTTCCCTGAAGGACCTCAAGGGCAGGAAAGTCGTTCTCTATTTCTACCCGAAAGACATGACCCCCGGCTGCACGACCGAGGCGCAAGGGTTCCGCGACGCGATCGGGGACTTCGAAAAAACGAATGCCGTCGTCATCGGCGTGTCGAAGGACAGCGTCAAGCGTCACGACAATTTCAAGGCGAAGCACGATCTGCCCTTTACGCTGATCAGCGACGAGGACGGAAAAATCTGCGAGGCCTACGGCGTCTGGCAGATGAAAAAGAACTACGGCCGCGAATACATGGGCATCGTCCGGTCTACTTTCCTGATCGACGAGAAAGGCAAGATCGCCGAAATCTGGTCGAATCTGCGCGTCAAGGGCCACGTCGACAAAGTGCTGGAAGCCGCGCAGTCGCTGTGACGGCGCAGCCGTGACCCAGACCCTGTCGGACCGCGTCGTCGGCGTACTCGGCACCGGCGATGCGTCGGCCAAGGCGGCGGCGGCGCGCGCCGTCGCCGCCGACTGGCGGTCCGGGATCATTCCCGAGATCGGACGCGCCCTGCCGCGCGACCGGCCGAAGCGGCCCATGAAGCCGGATTTGCTGATGCCGCGCGACATGCCGCGGCGTGGCAAGGCCCAGACCGAAGCGGGTCGTATCGCCCTGCTGCACGCCATTGCTCATATCGAGCTCAATGCCGTCGATCTCGCCGCCGATATTCTGGTGCGGTTCCCCGACGCCGGCGCGCCGCTCGACTTTTATAATGACTGGCTCGGCGTGCTGGATGACGAGGCGAAGCATTTCCTGATGCTGTCGGACCGTCTAGCGGCGATGGGGGCGTCCTACGGGGATCTGCCCGCCCATGACGGTCTCTGGCAGGCGGCGCAGGACACGGCGGACGATCTGCTGGCGCGCCTTGCCGTGGTGCCGCTGGTGCTGGAGGCGCGCGGGTTGGATGTCACGCCCCGGATGATCGCCAGCCTGGAGAAGGCGGGCGACGCGGACTCGGTAGCGGTGCTGAACGTCATCTACCGCGAAGAGATCGGACACGTCGCGGTAGGCCGCAAATGGTTCGAACATTTCTGCGGCGATATGCCGGAGCAAACGTGGCGTCGCCTGGTGAAGCAGTATTTCCGCGGGGCGGTAAAGCCGCCGTTCAACGACGATGCACGCGCCGAGGCCGGATTCGGCGCGGGGTACTACGGAAACGTTTCCTAAGCCAGTTCCAGCAAAATCTCCGCCAGAAGCTCCGGCGTGTCGATCATCACGTCGTGGCCGGATGCGACCGTGCGTACATCCCAGTCTGGTCTTTCGCTCAACGGCGTGGCGAACCGGTCGAAGCTGCTGTTGGGGTGATGTTCGGCCAGCAGATAGATCTTTTTCGGCACCGATGTCCAGGCGCCGGTCAGATGCGCCGGCTGCGAGAAGGTCTTGATCGGCTGCGGCACGCAGCGGCGCGTGACCCACTCGGCGTCCTCCGCATCCATCACGCCGAAATAGTCCGGCGGCATCGGGTCGATTTTCCAGCCGTCGCCTGTGGTGGCGACCTGTTCGCGAATGTGTTGCGCCCGTTCCGGCGGCCAGCCGTCCATGAGCGATTGCCCGTCCTGCGACACGAAGGCATCGAGCCAGATTGCCGCCCGGAATTTCGCGACCTGGCGGTCCAGCACCGGCGTGATGACCTGCCCGCCGTAGGAATGTCCGCACAGGATCACGTCGTCCAGTTCCTCGGCCTCGACCACGCCGAGCACGTCGTTGATATGGCATTCCAGATCGACTTCCGGGGTCGCCAGATGGGCGCGTTCGCCAAGGCCGGTCAGCGTCGGCGTGTGGACCGTGTGCCCCGCATCGCGCAGCAGTCTCGATACGCGCGCCCAACACCAGCCGCCGTGCCACGCGCCGTGTACCAGCAGATATGTCGCCATGTCCGCTTTCCTTCTCTGTTGAGAGATAATCATGCGGCAGATCGCCCCCCCTCGGCAAATCGGCTCCGTGACAACCGTTCGCTTGCTAACGATAAAGATTGACGGACTTCCGGCCGGTTCGTAGCGTATTGGCAATAAACGGGAGAACACCCTGAGGGAGGGAACGACAATGCCTTATATCGATGCCGATTCGCATGTCTACGAAGTCGAGGAAACCTGGGACTATCTGCCGAAGAAATACCGACACCGGAGACCGGTAGCTGTCACCATACCGCCCAAGGATGCGCCCTATATGGGGGTCGATAATTCGTTCTGGCTGGTCGACGGCAAGGCCATGCAATGGACGTGGGGGCCGGGCACCATCCAGATCGGTTGTCCGCTGACGTCGGTCCATGCCGAGATGAAGGATTTTTCCGTCGGCAACCAGTCGCTGATGGATGTGCCCGCCCGACTGGCTGATATGGACAGGGCAGGTGTGGATGTTCAGGTCATCTATGCGACACTGCTGTTCGCGCCGATGACCGACGATGACGATTTTCAGGCGGCGCTGGAAATCAGTTACAACAAATGGATCGCCGAGCGCTGTTCGGAAGCCCCGGATCGTTTGAAGTGGGCGGCGTCGCTGCCGCTGCGCAGCCCCAAGGCGGCGGAAAAGGAAATTTTCCGTGTCAAGGATGCCGGCGCTGTCAGCCTGATGTGCTACGGCTCCGTCGGCGATACCATGCTGCACGACAAGAAGTACGACCGTGTCTGGGCGGCGGCGGCGGAATGCAATCTGCCCATTGCCGTCCATGTCGGCTGGCCCGGCCCGATGCGTCAGATGTGCGACGAGCACTCGTCGTCGCTGAACGTATCGTTCACCCTGCCGCTGCTCGCCGGGTTCTATTCGTTCGTGGGCGGGGGCATTCTGGATAAAAACCCGAAACTGCGCGCCGTTTTCCTCGAAGGCGGGGCGGGGTGGATTCCCTGGTATCTCGAACGCATGGATCATTACTATCCGGTCGCCGAATTCTTCCGGGAATCCTTCGGGTTCGAGCCTATCACGTCGAAAAACCCTGAAAGCTACAAGGACCGGGTCTACACCACCTGCGAGGCGGGCGAACGCCTGCTGCCGCAGGTGATCGACTATCTGGGCGAGGACAACATCATGGTGTCGGAAGACATGCCGCATCTCGAGGCGCGGGAAGGCTCCGGCGACGATCTAGGCGCCCGTCGCGACATCACCAAGCGCCAGCGGGAGAAAATCCTGTTTCACAACCCGTCGAAATTCTACGGTATCAAGGTGAAGGCCAAGAAGAAGCCCGGGCGCCGGGCGACCTGATATGACAGAGTCTCCCGGCAATCATCCGACAAGCGGCGTGGCCTTTATTACCGGCGCGGGCGGCGGTATCGGCGGCGCCACGGCCGAACGGCTTGCCGAGAACGGCGTGCATGTCGCTGTGGCGGATCTGGATGCTGGACTAGCGGAAGCGGTTGCGGACCGGATCGTG